>Ga0247725_1000062_pt1 | contig 147682 bp, 248 predicted proteins | sample OKSTACKMCFT3sol_FD_183021 | JGI IMG/M metagenome (GOLD analysis project Ga0247725, IMG submission 183021) | Subsurface sediment microbial communities from gas well in Oklahoma, United States - OK STACK MC-FT3-sol | ecosystem: Environmental > Terrestrial > Deep subsurface > Rock core/Sediment...
GCGCTGGATGGTTGTACCGAAAGATAGCCAAGGGGCTTCCAAGCCCCCTAAAGTGGATATGAGCTTCACCTCTGAAGCCGTTCCTGCTCAATCCTCTATGTTCTTTGCAAGTCGTGGTGAAGCCCGTGACTTTGCAAGGGGCAAAAAGAATGCCAAGATCATCGATCATGCTCAGGGTGTAAACGGCGTAAACTACGGTGTTGTTAAGGATCTCGGTAAGCAGGGCAAACGCTGGGAAGTTACTTTCGAAGTAACCGATCTGCATATTGAAGCAACAGTCACACTGTTACCTGAACCGCATAAAGTTCCTGTAAATGTGGTTGTGGAGAAAGCTGATGCCTCTCCGCACTTGGTTGAGGAACTGACTGAGAAGAAAGAACCTGTGGTCATCATGACTCCTGGTAACGTCTGCATCTCGATGCCGACTGGTCACCAGTACACGATCAACCGCGACAATGCGATCTTCCCAGATGTGGGTCTGTTACTGATTGAAGGCGACATTCAGGGTGCTATCGAACTGATCTGTGCAGGTCAAGAGTTCAAGGCAGAAAAGGTTGTTGATCTCGGTCCAGATTTGAAGCTTCTTGATGGTGTTTTGTACTGGCACGGGCAGAAGCAAGAGACCACTCTTGCAAAACGTATCCTCAACGATATCGACAATGATACTTTCGATGAGCGCTATGTGAAGTTCATGCAGAAGCTGATGCACAACCCGTCTTATGCTTCTGTGAAAATGCTGTATGACTTTATCCAGCACAATGATCTTGAGATCCTTGAGAACGGTGATGTTAAGGCGTATAAAAAGATCACAAACACCAGTAATGGTCCTCGTGATACTCGCACCGGGAAGGTTCCTAACTACAAAGGCCAGATTATCTCTATGCCACGAAACATGGTCGAAGATAACCCTCGTGTCTCTTGTAGCCAAGGTCTGCACATTGCCTCTCTGGAATACGCAGGCGGCTTCGCAGGTAATAACCTGATCGAAGTAGCTGTAAACCCGGCTGATGTTGTAAGTGTGCCTTACGACTACAACCAGCAGAAGTGTCGTTGCTGTCGTTATGAGGTGCTGACGGGTGTGGACAAGCCAGTGGGCGCACCGGACATTCTGGTAATCGGTGCAGCAGGTGAAATCCTGGAACAAATCTATCTGGAAGAAGAAACTAAGGAGGATTGATGTCTGATTTTGGTGTGGGCGTTGAAGCAGCCCTTGGTGCTATCATGTCCGGTGACAACGTATTCGTTACGGGTCCTGGAGGTAGTGGCAAAAGCTACACCATTAAGACCATCCAATCTCTTTACGCTGGTTCCGTTTTAACTGTAGCCCCTACGGGGGCTGCTGCCATTAACGTTGATGGTATGACGGCTCACCGTGCGTTTAGATTATCAATGGGTGTTGCGACTCAGAAAGATGCTGAAGAACTCAAGCCGAAAGTAAAAAGACTGCTGAAAAGTAAAGCATTAAAGATTATCATCATTGATGAGATCAGTATGTTCCGTGCTGACAAGCTGTGGGAAATGGACATGAAGTGCCGTGCTGCACGTAGACAACCAAACAAACCTTTTGGTGGTTTGCAGATCTGTATGTTCGGAGACTTCTTCCAGAACCCGCCTGTACTCACAGATGCGGAGAAGGAGATGTACTTCCAGTTCCACCCAACGGAGTTGTGTTGTTTCTCTGATACCTGGCAAGAGCTTAACCCTTACCCGGTGCTTCTTGAGAAGATTTATCGTCAGAACAGCCGTCGCTTTTCCGATATTCTTAACCTGCTTCGTCGTGGTCAACGTATTCCGGAGATTGTGAGAGAACTGAACGGTGTTTGCTATCGTGGTGGAGAAGCAATACCTGACGCAATCACCATCACATCTACGAATGCTGCTGCGGAAAAGGTCAACCGGAAGCGTTTTGAAGAGGTTCCCGGACTTCCGGTGCTCTACACTGCGAAGAAGCAGGGTGATTTTACCCAAAAACCTGTCCCAGAGGAGTTGTATCTGAAGGAAGGGGCTAAGGTAATGATCACCGTGAATGACCCGAAAGGTTTTGAAGAGCCTGAATATGTCAACGGTTCTCGTGGTGAAGTGATTGAGCTTGGAAAAGAGGGTATAAAAGTCCGTCTTGAGTGTGGGAAAGTTGTTGATGTTGAGACTCATGTGTGGGAGAATGTTGAATACAACCCAATCAAGGTTCGTAATCCTGATGGAACTGTCACTGAAGAGTTGGAGAAGATCACCATTGGTGAGTATCGTGCTCTCCCCATTCGTCTTGGATGGGCGGTGACAATTCATAAAGCTCAGGGCTTGACATTGCCGCTACTTAATATAGACTTTGGGTATGGCGCATTCGCACCCGGAATGGCATATGTTGCCTTCAGTCGTGCGACAACAGCAAACGGTTTAAGACTCTTGCGTAAGGTCAAAGAAAAAGATATCATTGTTGACCAACGTATTGTAGACTTCTACGAAAGAACTTTCCCTGGCAAATAGGAGATAAAATCATGGCATCATTTTCTCGTTTAGAGTTGGCTAAAAAATTCCGCAAGGAAATTGAAGACTGGAACTCAATGTCCGGTCTCCGTGCAGAAAAGGCAATGGACACCGTTCACATCCAAATGGCCTCTCTTGACGAGATGATGTCTGCCTTTGGTTACGTCCCTCGTCGTTTACCTGAGTACCCTAACATCACCGATGGTCGTTTCGGCTACGTCCGTGCATTCAACAACGATATCACCTCTCTCCCGGTAAACATCTCTCTGGAAGATGCGGTGCATATGCACAATGCTGGTGATTATCGTGGTAACCCACTTCGTCGTATGAGCAATCGTATGGCGTTCGCCCTGACTAACCGCATTGTCCAGCAAGTCGCTATCCAGCGCGACAAGAAATGGGGCAACGATGGTAGTGGTATTAAATCCCAGAAAAAATGGGTAGAATTCTGCGATGACCTGAATAGTGAATACTTCGGTATTCCATTTGATGATGGTCTTGTAAACAAAGAAGGAGAATAAAATGCAGGTTGAAGACTTTACTGACCTGAGCAAGGTTTCCACAGAGAAGCTATTAAAACTGCGTGACGTTGCTCGCGATTATCACGACGAGATGCAACAGGCAGAGCTTGAAGCATGGAATCGTTTGAACGATATCGAGAATGAACTGAAGGAGCGGAAGAATGCTGAAAAAGCTGTTTAACTGGCTGTTTGCCAAAGAAGATGAAGCACCTAAGCAGGTGCGTGTATACGACTTTACCACCCGTGGGCCTGGTAACGATATTACCCTGCGGGTGATTGGTGATGGTGAATATGCTGAGGCTGTTGTTTTCCTCGACATGGGCGCTGACGCACCGGAAGTGGGAGACTTCATCGTTGTGGATCTGAGTGATTCTAAATCTACAGATGATCTGACTGTTACCTTTGTGGTGGATACTACTGAGCCTGTGGCTCTTGGCATCACACAATTAACGATGTCCCGTTACGAGGGTGCTGATAATGATTAAACCACAGAAAGTAGAGATCGAGTTTGAATACGATCATCCTGATCACGGTGCTGTGGTGGTCGAAGCACTTTATACTGTTCAGAAGCCAGACTTTTACAGTAAAGAGAGCGACTGGGACTACAACGGTTTTCAGGAGTTAGAGTATTATGCTGTATTCAAAAGCACCACCCAGATCTACGTTGACATTCCAAATAATGTCCTGTACCATCACCTACGTGAACATCTGCGTAATGCAGAAATTGAAGGTTGCTTTGAAAGAGAGGAGAGCTTTTAATGGCTGGAAAGAACACTGTCCGTCTGGTTGAGTTCAAGATCAGTGAACGAGAAAAAGCGGATATCGAATCAGAATTGGCTGAACTGCTGGACGAAGGTTTTACCATCGTGTCACAGCATGAAGCAGACGGGTATCTGAACTACACCCTGGTCAGAACTAAGCACAGCATTACCATGATGATTGGCGGTGAAACTGACCATCAGAAACGCTCACCTGAGCAAAAGTACAAGCTGGAAAATGGGACTGTCGTTCCGGTAAACAGCGGTTCTGTTCTTCATTGAAGGGGGTTTATTGACAAAGAAGATCATAATTCTTTATGATTACACCTCTGTAATGGCACAGCCCTGGTTGAGGGCTGGCTATGAAGTCTGGACATTTGATGGTCAGCATTCCCCCGGTATCCACCGGGAAGGGAATCTGGTTAAGGTTGGTATGTGGTTTTTCCATGACAAAACCAACGAACAAGCATCAGAGATCGCGGAGATGGTTGGTGAAGGTGTTCACCTCGTCTTTGGCTTCCCAGAGTGTACTCACCTAACCAATGCAGGTTCAAGACATTGGGCTAAAAAACGCGCTGCTAACCCTAACTTCCAGAAGGAAGCGATGGAGTTATGCCTGCTGGTAGAGAAATTGGGTAATGAATGCGGCGTTCCTTGGGCTTTTGAGAACCCGGTCGGTGTTCTCTCGTCGATGTATCGCAAACCAGACTACATGTTTGATCCAAAGGATTACGGCGGGTATCTTCCTCCTGATGACGTACACCCTCTGTATCCCCATGTATACCCTCCACAAGACGCTTACAACAAGAAGACGTGTATTTGGATGGGTAATGGTGCAAAACAGCCCACAAAGCTTCCTGTGAAGGAATTGCACAAAGATAATCCCGGATGGAAAAAGTGTGGTGGCAAGTCGACCAAGACTAAGAACATCCGTAGCTGTACGCCTCGTGGTTTTGCAGAGGCTTTCTATCAAGAAAACAAGTAGGAGGGTAGTTGAAAAATGTACAAATCCTTCAGTGTCGTGACATCAAGGATCTTGAAGCCCGACTGAATGCCTATTTTGAAAAGGGTTACCACATTAGTGGCGGGATCACCGTTGACGGTAATTGGTATGTAGCTGTAGTAGTTAAGCCATTCTAAGGAGAGATGATGGGAAATGGTCCGGATTGGGCTGCTTACCGACAAGGTGGACAGGAGAACCCGAAAGCACAGAATTTTGGAAGTAAAGGCAATCGTGGAGGAAGAGTGAGTTATCAGCAACGTGAAGAAGAGACCCTGGAATCTGTAGTCAATGGCACCCGCATTCTGCCAGTTCCTGAAATGAGTCTCTCTCTCGACGCAGCAAAATATTTTAAGATCCGTTCATCCGTATCCCCAAGTGACGGCGTGACGATCACAGCAACCTATTTGCCATATTATGACAAGTACGGTAAGCTGACTGGATATAAAAAACGTGACTGGACTCTGCCAAAAGAGAAGAAAGGTCACTTCTCTGTGGTGGGGACTGTTAAGGCCGCTTCACAGTTCTTCGGTCAACATGAAGCCGCTATGGGTGCAGGTCGTAAACAGATCTTTATCGTAGAGGGTGAGGGTGATGTTACTGCTGGTTGGCAGGCAGGCTTTGAGTTTGTGAAAGCTCTGCAAGCAAGCCCTAATGCACCGAAGGGCGTTAAGGATTGGGCTGCAAGCGTTCTGAAAGGTATCGCCTCTATTCAGAACGGTGAAGAGGTTGCAGGTGTTCCGACATTACCATTTGTCGGATTAAACTGCGGCACAGCCAACGCAGTAGATACCTTTGCCAACAACGAAAAGTTCATTCGTGGCTATGAGAAGGTTGTTCTCGGTTTTGATAACGATGAAGCAACCGCTCTGGAAAAAGAACGTAAGGTCAAGAAAGGTAAGGAAGCAACAGACGATGTGGCAGCATTCCTGCTGACAGACAACATCTTTGTGGCACGTTACCCTAATGAACGAAATGACCCTGCCGGGGTTAAAGACGTTCGTGACATGTACGATGCTGGTAAAGGTCGTGAGATCTGGAACATGTTTTCCAAGGCAGAAGACCGCTATGTCCCAGACAAGCTGATCAGTCTGAGCAACATTACCATCGAAAACCTTCGTAAGAAGAAGAAAGATGGTGTTCCATTGCCGGGTATGCCTCGTCTTTATGAGTTAACCAAAGGTCCTCGTACTGGTGAGTTGTGGACACTAACTGGCCCGTCTGGTGGTGGTAAGTCAACAATCTCACGTAAGATCGAATATGCCATTGTGAACTACCTTCGCGATATGAGCATTCCTCGTCTTGATGGTTGGACTGAACATGAAAAGGTTGCGATCATTCGTCTGGAAGAGGATGAGGAAGAGTCTGTAAACAGCCTGTACGCTGAGGAGTTGAAGGTTGACCCTAAAGCTTTCGTTGCAGACCCTGAACAGTTCTTGACTGAAGAACAGCACCTTGAGATTCACCAACGCTGGATCAAGGAAGACAAGATCAAGATCTTTGATCACTTCGGCTCTATCCCTACGGATCAGTTGATTCAGAAGCTGAAACAGATGGTATTCCTGGATGGTTGTAAGTGGATTATCCTTGACCACCTGAGTATGGTTATCTCCGGCCTCAAATCTGATAACGAACGTCGAGACCTGGACAACATCATGACCGAGCTTGCTGCATTCTGTAAGCAGTACGATGTGTTCATTCTCAGCATTAGCCACATGAAGCGTAAAGAACTTCAGCTACCGAAGGACAAAGACGGCAACATGTTGCCTTTCTGGTATCCTGTACGTAAAGAAGATCTGCGTGGTTCTGCTGCACTGGAACAATTATCCTGGATTGTATTGGGTGTTGAGCCAGAAGAGCTACCAGACCGCTCTCGTGGACGTGTGCGTGTGGTTGTAATGAAGAACCGCCCACACAAAAAACTTGGTGTCGCTGACACCATGATCATGGATGAAAACGGACAATTCACTGATGCGTCTGGTTGGGTATGGGAAGATGGGATGTTCAAACTTGATGGGGTGGTTATGCTTCGCCCTGAAGGTATGATTCAATCTCTGCAACTTGAGACTCCGGTAGGCAAGGTCAACGTACCAGCGCCTGTTATGGATGCTCCTGTTCAGCTTCCTAACCCACAGGACTTTGATAACGATACCCCGTTCTAATCCATTCGACCAACTGATAGGTGGGCGACGATACAGTCAAGCCCACCTTGCATAGGAGGAACATGAAAGGTTTGTTTATAACGGACAACGAAGCCGATGGTCTGTTAGATGAAGTAACGAAGTACCACTGTACCCTGCTCAAGGAATACGGCGTTAACAACTGGAACCTGTTTTTAGATCCAGCACACCCAGAGTATGATAGTGCAGTGACATTTGCCAAGAGCAAGACGGAAGCCAATCTCACGATCCGCTCATATGATGAGCTTGAGGCGTTCCTGAAAACTTGCCGTGGAATTGCGTGTCACAACTTGTTTGGTTACGACCTGCGTTTGTGGAACAAGCTGTCGGGTATTGAATACAACATGTTCAAAGATCCTAAGTGTCTTGGCACGATTGGGGACACCCAGGTGAATCTGTACGACACATTATCAATGAGCCGTGTTCTGTACCCTGACCGCCCGTTACCTAACGGTTGCCCTGACTCTGTACTTAACCCGGTCACCGGGCGCAGGGACCGTGTGGGACCGCATGGTTTGATGGCCTGGGGTTATCGTGTAGCAAACAAAAAAGTGCAGATCGATGACTGGCGTAACCAACCACTCTGGGAATACGTTAACCGTGTGTGGGAAGACGTACTGATCAACGAACTGACGTGGAAAGCATTGATTGATGAATCCACTGGTGCTCGTTGGCCTGATGACAAGCAGTTCATGTATACCGACAAGCCAGAAGGTCTCCGTCAGATTAACTGGAAAAATGCTCTTCGTCGTCGTATGCTTACTGATTACTTGATGATTGAGCAAGAGATTCAGGGTGTGCCTTTCAACAAGTATGAGGCTGAGAAACTTCGTGATCGCATTGATGTGATGATGAAGGAGATCGAAGAAGAAGTTGAGCCGTTACTTCCGTTAAAGGAAATGACGAAATCTCAACAACCTAAGTTCCCGGCTAACCCGTTTGACGGGGCAGGGAACATCTCTCACCACGGGTGGAACTGGCTCCAGTACAAGCTGGGATATCCGGTTAACCGTGAAGCTTTGGAGTTCAAAGGACCGCCAAAGACGGCGTTCAAAGGGAATGGTGAGGTGAGTGCAGCAGGTGAGCGCTATTGCCTCCAGAACGGTGTTGAAGACCCTATGCACTTTGGCGACTACATTCGTGAGCAGCGTCAGAAAGAGAACACCCTTGTGCCTCTGCCTCCGGATTTGATGGAAAAGGCCAAAGAAGACCTTCGTAATGGTAAAATGCCTGATCTGATGGTTCCGATGAAAATCTCGAACCAGGACGACATCAAGAAATACCTGATCCGTGATGCCAACTGGAAACCTACGCTGTGGCGTGTTAAGGATGTTACTAAGGATCAGTTCAAAAAGGCACGTACCGATCCTGAGATCGATGAGTTGGTCAGGAAGTATATCGAGGAACTGGGAGAGTCCGAGTATAAGTCTCTGATTATAGAGCACTTAAATAACAGTGATGAGAAGTTCAACATCTCTGAAAAGAAGTTCGATCACCGCCACGGTTCGGAGAAAGGCTATGCGGAGATCTTCAAGAAGTTCAGACGCAAGGCGCGTATGCTTCCAACGTCACCGCAGTTGAAGGATAACTTCGGTAAACTGTGTCCGAACCTCGAACGTATTGATGTTCACTTGGCTAAACAGATTGTTAAGTGGCTGTCACTGCGTAACCGTCGATCTGTTCTCGACCCGATTGATGAGGACAAGAACGACACAGGGCTGTTGAATCACCCTCGCCTGGCGATTGATGGTAAACTCCCTGCACGTTTCTCTGGGATCACGAACACCGGGCGCTGTAAGCACACCATCTGTGCAAACATGCCTAAGCCAGACCCGAAGGTACTGCTCGGTAAAGAGATGCGTGGTCTGTGGGGTGTGACCGATGGTTATTACCAGGTCGGTATTGACGGTTCTAACCTTGAAGGTATGATCGCCGCATGGGGTGCATATCAGTTTGACGGCGGTGAATATCTGCGTATAATGGAGAGTGGAGATGCTCACGCACGAAACGCCGAGGCATATACCAAAGCATCCGGAACACTCGTTACTCGTAACGGTGGTAAGGGTGTAACATACGGTATCATGTATGGTGCTCAGGCAGCGAAGATTGCTGCGATGCTCAACATCTCCCTCGATAAAGCACAGGCGGTAATTGATGCTTTCTGGGATAGCAACTTTGGGTTGAAAGGTCGTAAAGAATGGCTGGAAAACTTCTGGGAAGCTACCGGGAAACGCTATATCCCTGGCTTAGATGGACGTAAGATCTGGACTCGCTCCAAGCACTCACTCCTGAATGCTTACCAGCAGAACGGTGGTGCTTCTCTGTTCGACTTGGTTGGTATCCTGCTTCACTGGGAACTGATCAAGCGTGGTTGGTACGATGATGACGTTCGCCGTCTAATTTACTACCACGATGAATACCAGCTTCAGGTTCCGGAAAAGTATCTGAAGAGATGGAAATTCGACACTCTTGAAGAGGCTACCGCCTTTGTCAAAGAGTGGGAAGCAAAGGGCCGTGTATTCGACGGTCACGAGTGGAGAAAAGCGGTCAAGGATGAGAATGGCGAAAAGGTTAAAGATGCTGACGGTAACACGGTATACGAAGGTATCTTTGGCGAAGATGGTAAGATTCAGATTCAGTATTGCCCTGTTGGTGAGATGGTTGTGAAATGTGTCGAGAAAGCCGCTAAGATGATGGGTTCTCCGGTTCATATCACAGGAGCTTATCTGACTGGTAAGAACTGGGCTGAATGTCATTAATTCAACGGGGCTTCGGCCCCAAGAGGAGAAGATTATGAATACCGAGTGGATTTCATGCAAAGACAGCCTGCCGCAGGTGGGTAAATACGTCTTAGTAACCAAAGGTGAAGATTGGTGGATTGCCTTCCTAACGGAAGACGGTCGTTGGGATGACGGGGATTATCTGGACAACATAGAAAACATCACTCACTGGCAGGACCTTCCTGTCCCCCCAGGCCTGTTGGGAGATAAGGCATGAAGGTAAAAGGCACCCATACCACAGTGCAAACTGTGGATGTGGAACTGAGCGACTCGGCAGTTAAATCGGTCGTCTATGGACAGACGATTGATTACCTCGCAGATGCTGTTCAGGAAAAGCTTCTGTACAAGTTCCTTCACAGCCTCCCACCAGAGTTTGATGGTAAAAGGACAATCCGAGAAAGTTATCGATCTGGTAACAAAGGTAAGCTTGCCTTGGTTCATGTAGATGCTGACTGGAATTACCACAACAATGTTGGTGAGGACGAAGAGGTTCGTGTACTGACCGAAGATGAGTGCGAGCGCTACAAAGATCTCTGTAGGATATCTGGAGTAATTAAAGACCTGCAAAAATAATTCAAAAGCCCCTTGACTTCACGGTTGAGGGGCTTTATTGTTATGGGAGTTAATAACGGAGGAACTATGAAACTTTCGCACTTTATTTGTGCCGTTCTGTGCCTTATGGCACTGACAATGCTCACAACGCTTGGTCTTGCTTATACAGCAGATTATCAGCAACAAACTAACGACATTTTGGGTGGTGGACTCTCTATGTTCATGATTGAAGTCATTGTGCTGATTTTCGGTGCAATGATTGTCGATGCCTCAAACTGGTAAGGAGAATAAAATGCGTGGTCACATGCCCTGGATTAAACCCCTAGTGATTGTCGGAATAATTGTTGTTGCGGTGTTTATTGTTGTTGACATCGCAGATACCGTCACCCATAATTGTAAGCCTAACGGCGAACAACGCCTCGCAAACAGTGCTGATGGTGTTGTCGTTGAGAACAAACTGATCTGCGACGGTGGTCGCGTGAAGTGGTCTCGTTACTAAATCCTGAACAAATAATCTCAAGAGGAGATTCAAATGAAAAAATTAACGATTGCTCTGCTGGCTATGGCTTTTGTTGGAGCCGCTCATGCGGAAGAAGATGATGATTTCCAGACCGAACCTATGTGCAAGGTTGAGGTGTGCAATAAGATCGAGCGTTTCTCTCTGAGCATTTGGTCCCACATGAAGGATAGCATGGGCGAGACCTGCATCGACACGGTGATCCCTAAAAAGGATGCTCAGGTAGGGAATGTTCTGAGCGAAGAGTCTCGCTGGTATCAGGGGTCATCTATCAACCCAACCAAAAAATCTGTGACCCGTGTGTCACAAGTCTACAAATGTCAGAAGGGTTGATCATGAAAAAGATTATCCTTGCCGCCCTGCTCGCACTTTCTTGCTCTGTACAAGCAACAGAGTTCTATACCGATACCCTAGCAAAAAGGATCACAGACGCAGGCAATGCTGATATGCTGGATGCTTACAAACAAGGCCTGGAAAGAGCAAAGGCTAAGAAAGATGCGGCAGAAATTGAAGTAAAAATTGCAGAATTGCAAGTGGCAGTTTCTAAAATGGAACAGCAGATGATTATCCTCACAAACTCTCTTGAAGAAATGGAGAAAAGTAAATGACTATGACCCGTGGCCTTATCTTCGGAAAATTTGCACCGCTGACCAACGGGCATATTGAGTTCATTCGCCAGGCTGCTTCGCAGGTTAGCGCTCTGTACCTGTTCTTGTCTTATGACCAGAAATTCGTTGACGCACAACCAGAATGGATTCGTTCAAAGTTGGGTCTTGCTGATCGCTATCGTGACCTGCTGGATGTTATTGCCGATGAGGGACTGGATAACGTGAAGGTGGACTACGTTGATGAATCTAATATCCCAGGATACCCTGAAGGCGGTGCTGCTTATGCAAAACTGATCCGTGAAAAGCAGCCGTTCGTTAAGTACGATTTTGCTTTCTCTTCTGAGCCTGAGTATGAGTCTTACTTCAGCGAGTTCTTCCCTGAAGCGAAGCATGTGGTTATCGACGCAGAACGTAAAGCTGTTCCAATTTCTGCTACGATGATCCGTAATGACCCGTACAAGAATTTCTACCACTTGTCGTGGCCTGCACGTAAGCGCTTCATTAAGAGGGTGGCTATCATTGGTGTAGAGAGCACAGGAAAAACGACCATGACCGAACACTTAGCGCACACATTCGGCGCTGCCTGGATTCCTGAGATCGGAAGACTGATTTGTGAGCGTGAGTATCATTCAAGCGAGTTTGCAATGACCCGTGAGGATTGAGATGGAGGTGGCTGGGTGGGGTGATCGCGGGGTGATGTTCTCCGACACCACAAACCTGATCACGCACTTCTCCGGTATCTGTGCGGGTAAGATTGAGCACGGCGACAGACTGTTCCACGCTTTGAATCTTGAAGAGGGAGAGAATTTTTACGATCTCATTCTGTACCTCACCCCAGAGGTTCCGTGGGTTGCAGATCCCCTGCGTTTACAAGATACGCCAGAAAAACGAGAAGAAACTAACAGAACGCTTGAATGTATGGTCAACTATTATTATAATAAGTGCCAAGTAGTAGCCATTCAAGGCAACAGTTACGAAGAGAGGATCAAACAAGCAGAAGAGGCTGTCCGTAAATTGCTGAATATCAAAGGAGAATAAGATGAACGTAAATAATTCAACTATGTATCAAGCGTTTGGTGTATTAAAGCTAGTCCTGAAAAAAGCACCAGCGTTGGGCCAAGGCCTTCAGGCCTACGCGAACTGTCGTGAGCAAGGATTCTCCATCATGAAGTTGGATTATTCTAATGGTCAAGACAATTGTTTACAGGTTTCTTTCTCTGAGTGCCGGAATAGTGATCAAATCACCGTATATTATGGGACAACTCGCGACTTCAATTTCCAGACCAACATCCCCACAGATGATACATATTTCAATCGCCGGAAATTCTTCGGTTATGAGAGTTTTGAAGAGGCGGCAGACTGGATTGTGGCGTTCCTGAAAGGTGATAAAGATGCATCAAACTAATCTGCAAATACTCCAGTTCTTGAAAGAGGACCTGGAGAGAACCGAGGCGTGGACTTTCCACTATGTTATCGAGGAGGCCTTAGACCTCAGCCCGATGGTTGTTGACATCTCTCTCACGCAACTGGAGCAGGAAAAGATGATCACTCGTTGTCTTTGCGGTTGCAATGGTATCATGATTGCCCCTGCTGGCTATGATGTGCTTCCAAAGCCTGAGAAGCAAGAGAAGATTCTGGTCTGGAAGACCCAAGAGGGAAATGTTGTCCGGATTACCCATATGTCGGATGAGCATCTTCGCAACGCGATCATTTGGTTGCTGACGGATTCTTTGCTCGACGATCTTTACGAGGGTATTCCAATCACCCAATGGGTGAAGGAGATGGCAGCAGAACTCCATAGTCGGATGGATTTCTAATGGCTAAGGTTCTCAACTTCTACCACATCGGTAAAGTGATACCAGAAGGTGCGGTCTATGTGGGCCGCACCATGAAGAAGTATGGATTGGTCGGTCACAAGCTTGCCAATCCTTTCCCGTTGAACAAAGACGGGTCAAACCGTGATGAAGTGATTGAGCAGTATCGCCGGTGGTTGTGGAGGAAGCTTCATGAAAAAGGCGGTCACTTTAAAGAATTGATTGACCTGGACGGAAAAGATCTGGTATGCTTCTGTTCACCAAAACGGTGTCACTGCGATGTGATACTTTCGGCAATCGAATGGGCTAAACAAAGGAGTCAAAATGTCTAAAGATACTTGGGAAGTATTTCAAGATGACGATGAAATAAAGGTCATCGTCTCAGGCTCTCTTGAGCACGGGCAGGGCTGGAGATCATACTGCGATGTGTGTTCAGAGATCAATACCATTGAGGATGCAAATCTTATTGCAGCAGCGCCGGAATTGTTAGAGCTTCTTGAGCTTTCGCTTCCGTATCTTAACGATGCAGCCAAAGCAGATGGTCATGCATTTGCGGTCTATAATAAGGTTGCGAAAACTATTAAACGTTTCCAATAGGGGTCTCAATGAAAAAATATTACTTCACCTTTGGTATGAACCAACAGACAAAAGATGGTATGTCTCTCGGCAACTTCTACGTCTGCATCGAAGCTCGTCATCCGTATGATGCCAGATTTGAGATGTTTGATGCCCGTGGGAGTTCTTGGTCTTTTTGCTACACCGAAGAAGAATTTGCTGGACAACCAGAAAAATATGGGCTAAAGTCTATCTCGTTAGACGAAGTTCGTATCCGATAAACAACAGGAGAAAAGATTACATGATGAATCTATACGTAAAAACAACCTGGACAGACTTCTATGGTTGGACAAAACTTGAATACCTCTGGCTTCTGATCTGTTCCGCATCCATCGCGACAGTCTCTATTGTGACTGGTGGTACGATGGTGGAGTTTATCTCTTCCGTAACAGGTATCGTTGGTGCGATTTTGGTTGCGAAAGGTAAACTTTCCAGTTATTATTGGGGCTTCATCGCAACAGTGCTGTATGCGTATGTGTCATTCACGTATAAATTGTACGGTGAGACGATCATGTATACCGTCCTGTTCACCCCGATGCAGGTGATCGGTGGTATTATCTGGGCGCGTAAGCTGAACGTTTCTGATGACGGTGAACGTGCAGATGTTATCAAACGATATCTGACACCAAAGCAACGCTGGCTGGTAGGTCTTGCCACAGCAGCAGCGATTGTATTCTATGCCTTGTTCATTAAAGAGCTTAAGGGTTCTTTGCCTGGGCCAGATGCAGCAACAGCGATCCTATCCGTTCTTGCAACGTGGATGATGGTTGTGCGTCTCTCTGAACAGTGGTATGTGTGGATCATCGTAAATATCATTGCTGTAGGTATGTGGGTTAACCTGACACTACATCATCAAGGTGCTGGCGCTGCAAACCTTGCAATGTGGGTAACTTTCCTGCTAAACTCTGTGTATGGTGCTTACAAGTGGCGTAAAGAGGGATCAAAATGAAACAGGTTCTGGTATTCATAAGTGTATTTCTTTTAATTACTGTCTGTTCTGTGCTTACGGCGTTCTGCGGTGGCCTCAAGTTTGGAACAGGGGATTTTGGTTGGTTAGTTGGTGGCGGCATGTTTATCGGGATGGTCGCTGGCGCACTGGTTGCAGTGATGCCCTCATTAGTTTAGGTAAAGGTGGATAAGTGAAAAGAACAAAGCATATCAATAAGAATGCTTTCCGGAAGGTGGGGCGCTATGCCCTGCCTTTTGCGGTGGCAATCACGGTTGCAGGTTGTGAGCAATCAGACATCGACATGAAGATGTACAAAAATGTTGATGAGTGTATTGCAGATACGCATAAACCGGATCAGTGTCGTGCAGCAAGACAAGAAGCAGAAAAGGTTGCAAATGAAACAGCACCACGCTATGCTACTTACTCTGACTGCTACGCTGAGTTCGGTGATCAGTGCCGACACAACCCAAGCAGTTCAGATGGTGGTTCTTCGTGGATGCCGTTGATGATGGGGTACATGATGGGTAACAGCATGAATTCCGGTTATCATTCAGCACCACTGTATCAGGATCGTTCAGGTCAGTATATGGACAACAAGTTCCGTAGCTACAATGCACGTCCTGGTCAAACGTTCAAGGTGACAAGCTCTGCTGCAAAGCCAACAGTGCAGTCTCCTCGTACAACGGTTTCTCGTAGCACCACATCTTCTCGTGGTGGTTTTGGTAGCTCTGTGAGCAGTCGCTCATCTTTTGGAGGATAAGGAATGATTGGATTTTGGGAATGGTACACAATGCACAATAACTGGGTTTCCAGTGTTATTCTGCTTGTTATCTTCGGTTTCTGGGGATGGTCATTAGGTTCTGGGTTCTCTACGTGGAAACACAAAACCGTTTCCTATCTCTTTGTAGGGGCTGTTGGTTTCCTTATGTTCTATCTGGGTACATATCAGGGTGGGTATGGCATGTATAAGCGTCACTGGACAACGTGTACTAAGCCTGCGGCGGTAGAGGCGTTCTATGTGTTCGATGCACAGAAAGAGCGTTGCTTCAAGCCTGTTGTGGGGTTCGCACCAGTTGACGATAACCAGGTTAAAACCCTGACACCAAAACAAATGGAGACTGGCGAATGGTTATGAAGTCAGAACGTACTGGTGAGAAATTTGTACGGATGTACGAAAAAAGTTTAGAAAATGGTGTGGAACTCCCAAACCTGGAGGAGAAGTTGGTTCTGCAATACTTCCAGGATAATGTGGACAACTTGCCAGTCGAGTACGATAGTCCTGCTGAGTTCCATCGAGCTTTCCGTCAGATAGATGTTTGCCGTAAGGGTTATCAGGACATGGTAATCTGGAGCTTGATGTCTGGTGGGGAACTGAATACAATCTGGAAAGTTCTGGAGGAGTTTTATGAGTAAGTATGATACCGATGTAGGCAACGCTTGGTCAGCAGCCTATGGCGCACCACACAGTGACCCGCACGGGGTCTTCGCACAGCTTCTAGGTGTTGACCGTAATGAAGCAAAGGAGATTTGCTATAAGTACATGTGGTCAGAGGAAGGTAGAAGGGTTTTCGCTATTGACCAGTGGCATCACACAAGTCAAGAAGGGCTTTTCATCTATAAGTTCTTTAAAGACTTACTGACACAGGTTGGTGTTCACGCCGTACCATCCATCACAGAAATTCTTGAGATGCGGGAGCAATAATGGGTAAATTCTTTAAGTGGTTAGCGGGTATCTTCGGTGGCAACACCATTGTTACTGTTGGGAATGGGAACACAACCACGGTGTCTCAAACCTCTGAGGTTAAGATCTTAAAGGGTCGTGACCCAAATGGCGACTATGAATACAAACTGCGACCTCTTTCAAAGGAAGAGCTTAGTGATATAGCTCGACGGGCGGTTGAAGATGTTGCCAAAATGAAGCTGGTCACAGAGGGCCGGGAAGAACGTATCAGGGAGTGGATGAAGGAAGATGTGGAGCGAGCAAATACAGCCGTTAAAACATCTCCTGGACCCAATGCAAAGCCATTGAAGGCAGAAGAGTTAAAGAGAGCAGTAACTGCGTCTAAGAACAGGCCACCTGCTCCCCCAGCACCACCACGGAGCCGTGTTGTTTCTGATGATGATAGTTATCGTCGTCGAAATGATGATGCTGTGTTCATCAACACAACAACGATCAGCGACACATACACACATCATACATCGAGTCACTCAAGCAGCAACGATTCGTATTCGTCTTGCGATTCAAGCTCTTCTTACAGCGGGAGTTGCGATTGAAACAGATGACAACTTTTTGGTGTCCTCATCTGCACAAAACAGAGGCTGTGGTTGAGGACTATGTTAAGAATATCGAGTGTTCATGCTGCGGCTTACAGGCCACAACACAGAGACCGCTGGTAATAGATGTGGAGGACGGCAGTCTATTAAGTGCTCATGCAACTTCCGGCTCTGTTGTTGTCGGAAGTTCCTCTATCCCATCGTGGATGTATCCGTAACCAATAGGAGATAAAATGAAAATTGGTTTTATGGCGCTATTAGCGCTGGTATTCATCACACTCAAACTGTGTGGTGTGATCGCCTGGTCTTGGTGGCTTGTTCTTCTGCCGCTTTACTTCGGTATTGCCTTTATTATCGGTGTGATCGTGCTTTTCATCCTTGGTGTTTTTGGGGTGGCGGGTGTTGCGAGCATCATTGAAAAGCTGAAGAAAAAGCGCTAAAAGCTATTGACATACCGAGTGTAAACGGGTAATATACCCGTTCACTCATAAATGGAGGATTGATGACTGAAGATGTAACCCCTATCGACAAACAACCTGAACAACTACACTTCCTTGACCTCGATGAGGCTCAGTTCGGAACCGTTGTATTTCTTTCAAGCGCTGGCGCTCAGATGAGTCAATTCATCGGGTCTGATCGTATGCGTGATGAAATGCTTAAAGTTATCAATAGCGGTCAGTACGGCACTGTTGAAGACGCTTTAGCATGGGTGCGTGGTCATCGTAATAACCTGTTGCAACTGAACGGTGCATCGTCTTTTGCGATGAACCTGTTGAGCCAGGTTGAAGACCTGATTGTTGATAGACTTCTGGGTGTTAATACTGAAACCCAGACTGAAGAAACTAAGTAATAAAGGAGAGAGAATGAGCGTAATTACTGAAGTAGTGAACCCGGCTGATGATTCTGTTGCACTGAAAGCTAAAGGTGTGATCAAGCGTGTATTCATCAAGCGTATCAATGCTGATGGTTCTGCCAAGGTCACCCACATCAACAAGGGTCCTAATGCGGGGAAAACTATTTCCTCAACTCACCGCTACTCTATCCTGCTTACCGCAGGTGGCGTTGATGAGTTTGTGTCTTTCGGTGAAGGTGAAGTTAAGAACCTGAAATACGAAAACCAGTTCCAGGTGAAGCAGGCTGACGGTAGCTATAAAGATCTGTTACCGGGTGCCGAGATCTCCATCTACCCAGTCCAGAAACAGACCTATGAGAAAGACGGTAAAACCAATACCTCTTATCAGGGCAAGAAGAAGGACATTAAGATCTTGACTGATGCGCCAGCAGACGCTGCACCTCAGCAATCAAGTGCTCCTGCACAGTCTGGCGGTGGAAAGGGTGCTAAGATCTACGGTGAAATCCTGTCTATCGAAGGCAACGTTGCAGTTGTGAACGATGAGAAACAGGGTGAGGGTCGTGTAGTCCTCTCTGATGAGCAACTGGCAGAAGTATCTGTAGGTGGTCGTCTGGCGGCATTCGTTGATCTGGGAACTGGCAATATCATCAATAGCTTCAAGGCTTATGGCCCTGTTGGTCAAGGTGGTGGAGCAGGGGGTAAAGGTAAGCGTACACCTTATGATCCTGTCGGCGTGTCTGCTGGTCATGCTATGAATGCCCTTGTTAACCTGAAGCTCTCCGGCTTTAAGGGTGATGTAGAGGCTGCTGGTAAGGTGGTGCATGATGTCACAACCAAACTAATCAAAGAACTGTCAGAGACTGAAGGTAAGGATGTTGGTCAGACGGTTGGTAATGCGGTTAAGTTTGCTGTAACGACAATTGCTGTTAAAGGCAAGACTATCGACGCAGAGGAACTTGAGAAGGCAACACGCGAAGCGTATGCCCTTGCAGCGACGTTCTATGCCTATGCCAGTGCAACCGCACAGGAAGAAGCTCAGAAGCCGTCACAGCCCATACAGGAGCCTCTGAGCGGCACAGTTGAGGCACCACCTGTTGACTTCGACGATGCTCCTCCAATGGACTTCGATGACGATATCCCCTTTGCCCCAATCGGGCTACCGTATGGTCGTAACTTTATCCACTGTATCTAAATAAGAAAGGCTCCCGATTGGGAGCCTTTTTCGTTATGGTGCGTTCACTGAAAGGTAAGAGCTATCATCTGCTGTTACAGTCTGCAACGCTGCCGTTGCGTGGATACGAGTTCCACCATCAGCAACTGCTGTGATCAGTCCGGTAGAGCTTACTGTCGCAACCGCTGGGTCTTCACTGGAGAAGGAGATAGAGTACCCGTCAAGGTTCTCAACACCCGCAGGTGTGACCGTATAAACAAGTTGCTTAGTATCTCCAACCGTCATGGCTGAGAGACTATCAGTAGACATACCCATGGTAGATGCATAGCCACCTGAAGTATCCGTCAATGTGGTTGCGCTTGTACCCGTTTTCGCTGTCATTGTGATATCAAATCCACCTTCTGCGACAAAGGTCATTAACCCATTAGCATCAACAGTTGCAAACTCAGGATGGCTTGAGCTAAATTGTAGGTCATAGATTTCAGCATTGGGAGGATCAATTGTCCACGTAAGCTGTTTAGTAGCGCCTACAATTGCCACACCAATAGAGTCTGTGGCAATTGAGTTGGCAACAATACCCTCAAAAGAGTTTTCTGGCACATTGGTGAAAGAACCAACTACGGTAGTAGTACCGAAAAATCCTTTTGGGCTTCCAGTGTAGAATAGGTTCCCGTCATAAACCATCCAATGCCCAATAACACCCCCCTGAGCAAGGTTGTCTCCCTTGAGTTCAGCAACGTAAGTTAGCTTACTGAGGTCCCAATCCTCACCCGTTGGGACAGGGATTATTGTAGGGATTGTAACTGATGTGGTAGTATTACCAAGACCAAGAGCTTGTTGAGAGCTTCCCAGTGCATATAGAACATCATCAGCGATAAAGAACCTTGACTGACCACCATCAAGAACACGGAATGTTGTGAATGGTCCAAAACCAGTAACCTTCACATAGGTACTGTTATTAGTGGTAATCCCACGAGTGTACAGGTAATGGACATTATCCGCTGCGCCCGTAGATGCAATAGCAATTGTATTATCCTCGTTACACATCCATTCTTTTACATAAGCCCCGTCAGGCATGGTGACGCTGGCATAGCTCATGATGGTTGTGAATGACCCATTGATACCGCTAGTAGATCCGCAGACACGAGGAACACCCACATTATTAAGATATGTCGTACAGGCCTGTAGCCCGTATGCCCTGACGCAAGAGGTGCTGATGGTTCGTGGTGTGGAGATTGAGTTTGAGTTGCCAGAGCCAAGACACCCGTTTGCGTTAGAACCACTACCGTATAACGTGCCATTGCTCATGATCCACAGCGTGTTACCACCACCCCCGACAACACTTCCAAGGTTTGCTAGGTTAACAGTACCAGTAATTGAGGATGGGAAGCTGGTCCACGACATCATGTTGGACGTTACACCTGTGAACTGACCTTGGTCACCTGCGTATTGCCAACCACCACTATTATATTTTACTACAAATGCCTTACCAACACCGAAAACATCTGCTACATTACTTGCAGCAAGTTTCCAATGATCGTAAAATGGGCTGGTTGTTCCATCAGCACACTCTCCCCATGCGTTGTCACCCTGGGTGTAGAGTCTTCCGTCTGACAGCAGGATAGCCATAGACCTTTTTACACCGGTTGTCTGTTCTCTGGAGAACGCGATCTTTTTAACTCCACCTGGGGGTAGTGGTACTGATCCCCCGCCAGACAGCAGCAGGAAGAGTGCAGGAATAGGAAACATTAAAACCTCCTAAAGAAAAGGCTGTCCGAAGACAGCCCTTGATATTATGGACGACGAACAATTACTGTATCAACAGGTCCGGCTGTGGTTGTGGCTTCATCAAACTCACCGTTGAAAGTAAGTTGTAAGATAGTCACAGACCCGGCTGTCTGGTTGATTGTTTCACTGTTCAAAACAAGGTAACTAGGGTCAAGAGTCACAGTGTGTCCTCCCGTAGCATCCTGCTTCAGATAAATCATAGCAGAAAAAGCTTCCGGTCCAGCAGGCCACGTACCGATGGTCAGGTTTGAGTCAACCGTCACACGGTAGATGTTTGAATCCCCGCTTGGTGTCCACGTAGCTGTGGAGGAAGGAACATCCTCTGCGATTAGAGTCAAGAACTTAACAGTCGTAGCAGCAAGTGTTGAGTTCCCAGTGGAGATAATACCACCTGCTGTAGAGATAGGGCCTGTAGAATTTACCCCTGCCACACTGATAATTTGACCAGTGAGGTCTACAGTTAGACCAGTTACAGTACCTTGGATTACCAAGTTGTTTACTGTGGTAGTCCCAGTGTTGTTATTAAGAACAACATCCCCGTTAACCGTCATACCCCCAGATACCGCAACATCCCCAGTCACATTCAGGCCTGAGAGAAGCTCTGTTGAACCAGTTACGGAAAGGTTTCCTCCGATTGCACCATTCCCTGACCCAGTGGTGAAACCACCATTCAGGTTACTTAGTCCACCAACAGTGAAAGGCCCGGTGATTGTGCCACTTGAAGCTGTGAAGTCAACAAGCGTTGTAGAACCATCAACCTTCAGGGTGTTGATCACTTCAAGGCTGGAAACTGTGGTGTTACCCAACGTTGCAGATCCGTTAACTTGCAGATCGGAACCTACGGTCACTCCCGCTGTGGTTGTTACAGAGTTAGGGCTGATGTCCAGGCCATTGACACTGAAACTTAAACCAGTCACAGATCCTGTGATGTGAAGGTTCTCTACCTCAGTCATCCCTGAAACTTTCAGTCGTGGAGCAGAGATATCTTTCGCGTTATTACCACGGATATAAACATAATCGAAGACATTGTTACCAACACCTGTCATCGACATCGTAGTATCATCAGCGGAAACTGTCCCGTTAATGATAATATCTGTTTGCAGGTTGTGTGTCTGGATCGCGTAAGGATCAAGACGTGTCTTGAAATATGTCGGGTTAGCAGCGTCTGTGTAGACAAACGTAAGGCTGGAAGCCTGCTTAGTCAAAATCAGGTTCTGGAAACGACCCGTAGAGTTGTCTGCGTTCACCGGACCGTTTAACGTAGTTGTCCCGTTGACGGTAAGGGTATTCAGGGTTGTTGCCCCAGAGACAGTCACGTTTGCAAAAGTAACGCTACCACCAGAGATGCTGGACAGTGCGCTTGCAATCGCTGTTGTCACAAAGGCTGTTGTTGCAATCGTGGTACTGTTGCTGTTTGCAGCCGGGGTTGGTGCCTGTGGGTTGCCTGTCAAGATCGGGCTGTTGATAGGTGCGTAGATGGAAGCCATCGCAGCCGCATCATTATACAGTCTCCAGTTGACACTGGTAGATGGGTTTGCAGGCAGGGTTACAGGGGCTGTAGCCGTTGCACCCGGAGCATACCACCATTGGACACCGTTTGTACCGTTGAATGCGTAAAGCTGGTTAAAGACTGTTGCCTGAGACCCGGCTACCCAAGGAATAGGCGGTGTCTTGAAAAATAGGTTGTCAAGAAGTGCTTTACGAACTGTCGGGATGGTGCTACCATCTTCAGTAACAACAGTTTCAGAAGCCGTTCCGTTGACAACTTTGTGCAGGCGTTCAGAGTCTTCGATGACCTGATCAACAGCCTGTTCAAATTGAGTCATATCTGCCACAAGAGTCTCCTTATTGGTCTGACTTTTGGTCTTCACGCTGGGCTTCTGTTACGCCCCAACGGAGAGAGATGAGTTTACTGATAAGTTGCGGTGCAGCAACAGTGGGTGCATAAACCCACATGTACCACTCTGTCAACGTGCCTTTGAATCCCCAATAGAGGAATACTGCGGTCATAGATGCCAGGCCGATATTGCTCCAGAACTTTGTGTGTGAGGCCTTTGCCGGATCAACTGGTGACCTAACAAGATCCTTCAAAAATTTCATTATTGATTTTAACATATTTCCTCAAGATTCTCAATGAACTAACATGGGTAGGAACCTTGCAAGAACCACGAGGCTTACCACTGTTGCAGTCTTGACCCACTCTTTGATTGTGTTATCCTTGAAAGAGGCGCAAAGGATCAGCACTTCCATTAAGGTTTGATATGACGAGTTGATGACAAAGTTCAATGCAAATGGTAAGAGGAATGGAAATTGCATGACTATTATCTGGCAGAAGAGTATCGGAACCGACACTGAGAGTGTCAACTTCTTCTTCCATCCCGACAATACACACGCTGTACCGAATAAAAGGGCGATGTCGAGCAACCAACACAGGGTCATATACAACGACAAATCAAAATAAACGCCGTGTGCAGAGAACCACCAGTACATTGCATTCTCTAAAAGAATATGGATCATACCAAAAATAGACATGACCCGTATTCCCTTGTCAGCGTTAAGCAGCAGCACTGCAAAGCAAATAAAATACAGTGCTGAACTTATCATCTAAGTTGACGCTCCATAAGCATTTTGAACTGATTGCTCAGGTCTGCTCTCAGGTCACCCACGTCTTCTTTGATGTCCTTACGCAATTCTGAAACGTCATCACGAACAGTCTTGAGTTTCTTATCCAGAATCTCATCCAGCTTCTCTTTTGTGACCATTTCTGCCTTAATCCTTATGATATCTTTATCAAGTTCATCAAGGCGTTCTTGCGTCTTTTTATAATCAGAGTATGTGATCCTTAACACCCCGATGAGGACAAACGTAATTACCCCCCACACGGCTTTCAGGATAGCAAATAGATCAATAGACATTAGGACTCCTTACTCAACCGTGGGCCAGACAATATCCCTGTCTTTTGGATTAATTCTTCCAACAGAGATAAGCATTTTCTCAAGAGAGATCTGGCGCTCTTTTTCCCCTTCTGTCTGGTCACCATACTTCTCTGCCAGTTGTAAAGGGGTTAGGATATACTCAATCTTATCTATGATATCTTTTTTGATCGCCTTGTTCATCTCCTCATTCTCTCCATCAGGGAGTTCTCTTCTGAAGACACCTTTCTTTTGCGACCATGACCACATGGTGAACGTCCTTTGGTCAAAGAAGGCCTTTGGAAGTTTTGACTCGTCAATTTCGACAATGGTGTTAGTATCCCCATCATCTTCGAAAAGACCAAAGGAAGATGGGTCTTTTGTGTACCCCCTGACCATTCCATCTTTATCGACAAGGATTTTCCAAGTATCCTCTTTAAAATCACCAAGATGATCTGCGAGGGTATTACCCCCCGCATCTTTAAATACAGGGATTTCCAAGGTGTATCCCGGAAGTTCGAGCACCTGGGTGCCTACCTTCTTCAGATTTTTAACAATCTTCATCAATCCCCCTTACGTGTATGCTACAGTTACCCAAGAACCATTAATTAGGTACTGTAGAGGGCGTAAATATACCCAATAGTTTGAACCACCAAAGTCAGCCCAAGTTGTCATCACACCACCGGACATTCTTTCATTACCACCCCTTTCTCTAAAGCTCTGGAGCGGTCCAAAACGAATCCCCATTACCCCTTGTGGTGGGAGAGAGATGGTGACATTACCGTTGCCATCAGCAGTGCTGCCGTTAACCGCACGGACTACATGACGACCACCAACCGTTGCACTGTTGTTTTGGACAACAAGGTTAGCTGTTGTGGTTGTTGAGCTTACGTTCAGCGTTCCGGTAGATACGTTGTTTGTGGCAACAACGTTGGTAGCACGGGTTGTTGTTGACTGAAGGGTGTTAACCGTCCATGTGTTGCTGACAGTACCGTTTGTGAAAGTTGCAGAGGTTGCTGTCATTGAAGAACCCTGAATGCTTCCGCTTGCAATGATGTTACCTGTTACACGGCACAGGGCTGCGGTTGCACTGATCGCGTTCAGTTCCATCATGTTAAAGATGCTACCACCAGAAGGTGTGAAGCGGAAACGCATTGTATCTACACCGGAAGATCCTGCCGTTCCTGGGTTGTCTCCAAGAACAAAATCAAAGTATGTCCAGTCAGATGCTGGGTTAGTTGTGGTGATATAGGCAAAGTCAGAAGAAGATGCCTGCAAATCTAAACGAGGAACAGAAAGGTTCCCAGTCATGGTGTCACCTGACACATTCACGTAACGGGTGTCAGACTCTCCCTTGCTCCACACATCAAGGTTTGTACGCGCTGTTGCCTTGTTAGGAACATCAGCCAGGTTTTGTGAAACACGCAGGAAGCGAGAATCAAGACCTGGAATTTGTTCGCCAGTAATATACTTAGCCCATGCGGAAAGCATGTTCAACACATAGTTGAATTCTTCACAGGAAGGTTTTTCACCCATATCCCAACCTTTATTCCAAAGGTCATCAATAGGGCGAGATTTGTTTAACTCGTGGGTATTAGGGAGGACAATGTTCCCATAGGCCCAAATTTCAATAGGTACTGTTGGCGCTGCCATTGTTATCTCCCTTAAATCAAGGTATTCTCTTCATCAGACGTGTATGTCAGGTGTGCAAGGCCACCTTCACCTGTACGACCACCTGAGTGGATTGAACCAAACCCAAGTGCAGATTTATCGCCTGAGAAACCAAAAGCCGTGCCGCTGGACTCCGTGAGTCTCAGGTGGGTAGGCATAGGTAACATATCTTGGATCTCCTGGAGAGCAGTCTCCAGTTCAAAACATGTCTTGGAAATGTTGATGTCGAAACGGTAGTTGTCACCTTTGTATGTGGTGAAATTACCAGTCCCAAACAATTGATCGAGCGTGTCAATAACCTCTGGTCTTGTACCGTGCTTTGCAGCACTTGCAAGAAGGATGATGATGATCGCACGATAGTTCATATCGCTAAGACCATTACGTTCGATCCCGACCTGCTTACCAATCTCATCGAGGTTGACACCAGTCGCATTCTTCAGTAATCTACCTTCAGACAAGTTGACCCACATTTCGTCAACTGCCTTAAGTCTTTCGAGATATACTGTCATGAACTTGACAAGGTTTTCTTTCTCTTTCAGAAAATCGCCAGGGAGGTAATCAATACCTCCTTGAACGAAATCTGGCAGAGTATGGATGTGGTTGACATCCTTTAGATAATCTGCCATGCTTACCTCGTTAGATGATTTGCTGGAAGGTGATGTCGTCCGTATCCAGTGCGAACACTTCTGTCATCCCGGCTACCACATCACTGTTGGTGTAAGAACTGTCTGGCTGACCAACGTTCTTTACATCCACAAACAGTTGGGTGAATCGTCCAGGGGAGATTGAAGAACCTACCGCAGAAACCAACTGGATGTTATACAGGGTGTCTGCAATGTTGAGCGGGTCAACGACTGCCTTCAAAGCATCCTTAATAGTGTTCTGCTCTGTCACAGACAGAAGCTTACCCTTGTAACGAACTCGAATAGCAAGTTCACGGGCCTGTGCTTTGCTGTGGAAAATACGTTCTGTCTGGTCATCCTCGGTAGTGATGTCATAGAAGACGTTCCCATAGGTTGCGTTTGACAGCGCGATTGTGTTATAAAGTGCTTGACTGATATCCTCAGTTGATCCACCATATACCACGGTTTCGAATTTATATGCAGGAACACCGTACTGATCAGTTGATCCTGTGTTGTTGGAGAACACACGGACCTTGCTCACACCCTCTACGTTGAGAACAGCGGAGATAACAGCAGGACGGGTAGCAGCAGCGCCAGCAGCGGTACTGTTGGCAGCACGGACCTTGTAGTCTGTGTCTGTTTCTACATCTGACCCATCGTTAAATGCGGTCATGTTTGTCATACTGATAAAGCCACTTGGTGTAGGGCTGATGTTTGTTACTGTGTTGGCTTCACGAGAGATCTCACCAGCTTCAGAGGCGATAACATCCATCGTGATTGTTCTCTGACCGATTACCGGGGAAGAACGGAAATCAACACGACTGTTAAGCCCGATCATTTTCTTACTGGCATCGTAACCAATATACAGAGCACCGTTTGCTGAGTCAATGAAGATTCTGTCTTCGTTCAACTGCGTGGTGTTCTGGATGATGAAGTCTTTGATGGAAGACATGAAGGCATTCATCTGAGCGCTATTAGGCGTTTTGTTACTCAGGGTCAGAGCCATTGTCTTGGTTGTACCATCATTCTGATTCATCATCTGGAAGGTGTAATTACCAAGCACCCAGTCCGGGTTCAGGATTTGCTGTGCAAGGATATTACCAGCTACCGGGGTGTCCTGGTTAAGTACGAAGTTACCACTGTCAATGCTGTATGTTGCAGCACTATAAATCATGTTGTATGGCACAGTGTTGTTTACAACCATCTGCACCGTACCGGAGCCTCTTGTTTTCCCACGACGATAAATACCACGACGACCAAGCAGTTCATCCAGGTAAATACCTTCAGCACCTGCAAGGGTCTGTGCAGAATACACAGCCGCAGCCAGAAGGATTAACTGGTACTCCCTTTCATTCAGAATTGTGGTAAGCTTATCAACAATAGTGTTTGACTGTGTGTTGAAGTTCTCACCGAAAGTTCGGATTAGTGACTGCTTTGTATCTGCGATTAGATCATCAAGGGATGGGATCGCAAAGCCGTAGTCGTTTAATCCATATTGAGCAGCCACGAACGCCTCCTCTTGCTAGATTTTTGCTCTAAGATGTTGCTATTTTATCATATTGTGATTTAATTATAAAGGCTTATAATAAGAAAAGGGGCCGAAGCCCCTTGTTATTTAAGTCCTTTCGCTGTATACTACCGGGTTTGTTGAAACAAGCGCCGTATTATCCGGGGTTGCTGTCTGAATAGGATCAGCAATATCCAGATAGAACGGTGTTGTCCAAGCCCCGTTTTGGTATGGAGCACGGATGACGGTTGTCTTCAGATCTGCCCCTCCAGCGCCTGCGCCTGGGATAGTCAACTGGAGACCTGCGGATTTAAATGCACGGGTCGCCCAAGGCTGACTTACTCCGGAATCAGCAGCACATTGAATGGTCTTAGACCCAACCGTTGTAGCACGGATAAAGTCATTTGCTTCAATGTAGGAACCGCCTGTTTCAACCACGAACAAACCACCAGTCTTTTTAAGAATGATGTCGCCCTTCACGAACTCTTTACCTTGCGGGAAAAGGTCGTTATCAGCGATGTAAATGTTCCCAGCGTTCAACAGCGTAACACCACGGTTACCGTTTGTCTTGGAGTGTTGAACTACGTCGAAGTTACAACCGTAAGTCGTAACGTGGTCGAAACCAACCTGTCCAAAACTACCGTTAGCAACACCGTTAGCATCAAGGCTGTTGATATTCAGGATCTCGGCAGAACACCAAGCCCAGCGTTTCATAGCCCCACCTGCCTCACCTTGACCTGCCTCGTAGTCACCGATACCATCAAAGAGGTTGCAACGGATGTCTGCAAGACGAAGACGTGAAACAAGACCACGGTATTTGAAGGTGTCACACTCGACATCCTCAACCGTTACAGTGTTGGTCCAGTCATCTCTGGCACTCACAGGGATATCTACCAGCCCGGTGTGGGTTCTAACGTTTCTCAACGTAAAGTCACGACACGGAGCAGCATATGTCCCGGCGTTAACACCCCACCCAAAATAGATGAAGCGTGTTGCACCATTAACCATCTCTCCACGAACACCATCAATGATGAAGTCTTTAGAGCCGTAGCAAACAACACCGCCCGATGCCAGAAGTGTACCGTTAGAAACGGAAGCGTCCGGGTAGACCTCTACGTTCTCCACCTTGAAATCTCGGCAAAGTTCGAAGTGGATACACTGACGTACACGACGCATCTTGACGTTACGAATGATGATCCCACTAACATATTGGTCATCGGAAGCGTTAGCGCCGTATGGACCTTGACCCGCAACCCCGATACCGATACCCCAGTTAGGAGAGTTGTCTGTGTTGTTGATATTGTCAATGTTGATATCTTCGATGGTCAAGCCACCTGCTTTGTAGTGACGGTTAACAACGTTACACTCAATCGCATCGCCTGTCAAATCATTGAAGTTCAGTCTGGCAAAACGAGCACGGGTGATCAAAGCACCAGTACCTTGTTGCAGGATACCGTATTTACATCCACGGAAATCACTGTCAAGAATGTCAATTGTACCATCAACAGGTAGTGCCTGAATCAGCATTGCTGCTGTGTTGGTGTTGTTTAACCACGCCGCGTCAGTGATGATAAGTCGTCCACCATAGTGACGGGTACAAACACCTGTAAAGGTAGTCCAACGGAACGTACTGTTTGACAAGTACATGTAGCGGTTACCACCTGATTGGTTGAAAGCACCACCATACCACTCCACACCGTCGATGTAAACACTTGTCTCAAGTGTCAGTTCCCAGCCCCATGCCAGAATAGCTTTCTTGTTGGTTTTCGCATAAGCAACCATTGCAGTTACTGCTTCAGTTGTTGATGGGTATTTTCCAACAAACTGAGAAGGTGTTACAAACCCGTCAAGGGATTGTGCCACCGTACCAGCAGGACCACCAACGTAAGTTGACCCATTGATCCCAGCAAGGTCTCCACGGAGAGAGGGGTCGTTAACTGACCATCCTCCCGTGCCAACACCCCCGGTGCTTTCCGGGGTTGAGTTAGCAGGAACCAGCTTAGGATAAGCACCCGTCCACTGATACACCTTGTTAGTTGTGCGGTCAATTACCTGGTCCTTAGCGGAAGTCAGCGTACCACCATCCTGGAATGAGAACATACGCATAACACCGAAGCGAGAAAACAGGCTTGACCATGTGGATTTACGTGTAGCATCCGATTGGTCAACAACCAGAAAATCTCCCTCGAAAGAGTCCGTCGCAGTCGGGAGGTCCGAAATCTTGACGGTAGGTAATAGTTCTGCCATTAATTCCTCTTATCTTGTAAGGTTTCTGTACATAGCATACAGTCCAAATCCTCGTAACAGTTCCCCGGCGTGAAAGCCAAAGAACATCCCATTGTCAGTATCTGCGCGAGGGGCAACAGACCAGCTACCATTCATAGGATGATTGGCAGTAAGAATGATGTAGTTCTCTTGGATCAGACTGAAACAACGCTCCGCCACAATGTCAATATTAGGAATGCGATCACGCATACCTGCCATTCCCAGAATTGAACAACCTCCCATGAATAGCGCCGACATATGGCTTGTAAAGTCATCCTCTGGTGCCAGAACAGTACCATCAGGGTTAAAGATTGTAGGAGTACGACCCTCATTGTTGTCTTGGAACCACTTCAGATAATCAACCCAGTTCTTCGCAACAGTAAATAGCTTGCTAGGAATGGCCTCACCACGCTGAGAGAGTTCATAGATGCAACGACACACACAGAAGAATGCACGAGCCTCATAGCCGTCCCACGCCTTCTCGTTCCAGTGTTTCATGGTGAAGGTGTTTGGTTGACCATATTTGCGAGCATCCCAGCGGTCCCATACGAAAGCCTGTGCCATAGGCCCTGGCATGACTGGGTGGAATGTATTATAAAACCACATCTGTGAGTCATAAAGGAAGTCAATCGTACTATTCAACCTTGTCCAGTCAATATTCTGCCCTTTGAAACAGTACAGAGTAGGGTATTGATACCCTGGGTATGGAAGACCACGCCACCCATCATAAAGTGCCGTGTTAGGGTCACTAATGTTGGAGAATGGAATCAACCCCGGAGTGTAATACAGGCTGTTAAGCTTGTAGTCGATGATCGTACAGTCGCCCAGTTTAGCATTGTATGCGTTGTCCCCGGACACGGTGATACGGAAATACATCGTGTAGTCGTCACCACCTGTGGAGGTGTATAACTCAGGAACTGCGTTGATACAATACCAATCGATCTTTGCGCTAACACCATCAACCGGGTCTGTATCCGGTGCCAAGTTGATCTGCTTCAGGTTGTGAAGACTGATCTGGTTTGGTTTAGGATCTGTTTCCGGGTGGTCTGGTTGGTAACTGCTAAGTACAAAGTTAGACGGAGACAACTGAAGCGTTGTCCAATCCCCGTTGGTCGCAGGAACCATAGCCCACCATCTCCACAGATTGTCATCTGTGATTGTGATGTTAAAATTATCTGCATAAGAACGGTATGTGAACGCTGAGAGATCAGCGGTCTCGGTATCTGTCAACCAGAAACCAATAGTGCATCCCCCGTCTGCATCAGTCACAAGCGTACAAGCTTGGTCATTGATTCTTCCAAGGATACCAGTCTGGTACTGGAAGTCAATAACCGTGTTAGATCCCCAATCGACAACAATACGTGGGTCTGCTACAATGTAACTGCCACCACCCGGAGGGGTTAGTCTCACGAAGTTGGAGAGAGGGATGTCCATAGAAACGATAGAGTCTGTACCGCGTGGGAGACCACAACGGTAGGTCACTCTTCCGGTTTCAGATTTTGTTTTATTAAGATCAAGCTCTGGTCTGAATAACAGACCATTGCCAGCATCATCTTTCCCTGAGAACTGAACACGGAGCTTTGAAGTGCCGTCAACACGGAACCAAATAGCCTGTTGCTCAAGGGTAGTTTGTGCTGCTACAGTTTGACGAATACCAATATACCCTTCAGAATCGCGAGAATACTGAGGAACTGCCGTTGATGGGTATGAGTAGTCATAGCTGATCCCATCGGTGAATGGGATTGTCGCGAATGTTGACTTACGGAAGAACTTATCGAAACGGTCAATGTCGGAATAGTTATCACAGACGATCAGTGAAGACTGCCAGCAAAGCCAGTATTTTCTTTCCCCCGTGATCTGGTACATCACGTAGTTCGCATCACACCACCAAGTCTCTGCGTCAGAGGCGTTATCCTGGAAGCCCATCTCGATAGGTACGTTAACCGGGCGGTTGTGCCACATGGTGTTTCTACCCATCAGGTATCCACCATGCTCAACAGGGTTACATGTCGCATAGTTGAACTTGTAATTACCCGTGATTGTGGTATCCTTCAGTTGAACAGTCCCCCACTGAGATTCGGGAAGACCTTCTTCGAGAATGTTACCATCCCAGTCAACCTTACGGCCCAGACGGTCAATAATCCAGTCTACATCCCACTGTGACCCGTACTCATCCCAGTTGGTACTTCCATCCGGGTTTTCTTTGTACACCGTGGCATTGACAGAGTTCCAACCAAGGTTGCCGTCAAAAGCAAACCAGGCCTTGTCAAGGTATTCGCCCCAATTAGGAGCACCATGAGGGATCAGGGTTCTTCCGTTTGTCCAAGACATCACGCTGCCCTTGAATCCACCGTGGGTCGGGTATCCATCGTCGGTGAGAGGGTAGTGAGCAAGACGGGGTTCCTTTCCGTTAATGATCCAGTTAGGACGATATACCGCAGGAGGATCTGGGATTGGCTGACCAGCAAAGAACCAGTCAATATATGCCTGCCAATAGGCCTCTGCAAGTTCAAGGTATTTCGGGTCATTAGACGCGAGGTACGCATAAGCACATCCAAGGATCAGCACTGACTGACCCTCGGTTGTTGCGTCACCATTTGGTTGGGCTTCCTGCGCCGTCCAGTTGATGAAGTGGCGGTTGTTAGCCAGAACATTTTGCAAGTTCAGGATGTAGTGCTGAACCGTAGGATCGATTGTCTCTCCGGTGTTTCTCTGAAGAAACTGAATGTGCCCGTCGATCAACTGAAACACATTATCAATGTTGTGGCTTAACTTTGCCATTACTCAACTCCTGCCATAATGAGGGAGCCGAACCATGTATTTCCCCCGTCATAAGTGACGAACTGGAAGATGTCTCGCACCCCGGTTTTATATGAAAGAACTGGTAGTCGTCCATAATTCCACTTGATGTTGCTGGGCCAAGATACAAGGTTTGCACCCGTACCCTGAGTCAAGGAAAGGGTGAATACTTGAGAGACACCCTGTGCCGTGGATGGATTAGTGATACCAACCACACACTGCCCTGCCGTAAGGTTAGCAATGAAGGTATCTCCAAGTGTCAGGTTGCATGTTGCTGTCCCTTGGACATTACCAAGGTTTACAACTTTCCCTGTTGAGCTACCACCACTGGCACCAAACTCCTGCCACGCGCCAGAACTAATACCCCCGGTTGCTGCCGGGGAAGAAGCCATTGGAATTGTCTTTGGATAAGTACCGTTCCATGTGTAATACTTGCCGTCAGTCGCAAAGAAAGCGAGATCCTTCTTAGATTCAAGGTATCCACCTTCAGCAAAGAATACCACTCTTGTCAAGCTCATTTTGGAAACAATCGTATCCAGTGAAGCTTTCTTGGTAGTATCTGACTGATCAGTAACAACAAAATCGCCACCGGAAACGGTGACGGCAGTAGGAAGGTCAGAGACCTTCACTGTTGGAAATGCAACATCTGCCATTATTTACCCCTTAGTGGTTACGGTTAATGGACTTGCCATCTTCAGTGGTGATGACGTTGTTCTTGTCATCCATCAGGCTACCGACCGGGATTGGGTTATCAATATCCGTACCAGCCCAGGTGTTCCACCATGTAGCATCGCCAGTGCGAGGCAGACGGAAGTTGATCAGGTAGTAAAGCTTGTTAGCCCACGTAATCCAACCATCGTCGTCACAAAGAACCGTTGCACCTTCATCAGGGATTGGGTAATAATACTCATCCTGACCAACGAAAGCAAGTCTTACAACCTCTTGTTCTTTGGTTGTTACTTCGAAGAAGGCTTGATAGCTACGTGTGGTGCGATCCATTGAAGAGTGGAATGAGGTGATCTCAAGCACATCAGGCTCAAGACGGGTTACTTCCTTGATCTTGTTGTCAAGGACGGTTTTCATTACCTTCTTACTCAGATATGTTCGGTATGGGAAACCAAAGGTCTCATCGAAATACCAGTTTCCAGCCCAGATATTGAAGCGAAGCCACAGTCTTTGACGGAGGCTTGTCTGGTTGGACTCAATGATCTGAAGACCCGTGGAGACATCAAGGTCTCCAGTAACCGGGTCCATTAGAAGGTCAGAATAAAGAGTTGCCATTTATTCCCCTTATGCGTTAGGTCGGGCAGTATCACTCTGACCAGAGCCGTCCGTCCATGTGTAGTGGTGGGTGTGTCGCATGAAGTAATCATAGAAATCATTCATGTTAACGCCACGGGCGGTGATTAAGTTCCCGTCAGGGGTGATCTTTGCACCATTCATTTCGATATTACCATCGGTCTTTGCTGTCAAGGTTGCAGCACCATTTGTGAATTGCATTTGACCAGACTTGTCTACCTTGAAAGTTCCTTGAGGACCTGTTAAAGTAAAGTCTCCATCCGGGGTCATTGAGAAATGAACAGTGTCGTTCCATAACTCCACATTGTCCGGGTGGATGGTCATCGCGTTTCCATCGCTGTGTACACCGATGATTGACCAACCAGGGAAAAGTCCGTGAGTTGTCGTGTCGTTTGCATCACCCTCATTACGTTCAGAGAATGATAGCCCTACAACGTCACCAGGCTTCACAGGAAGCGTCAGGCGAGCTTTTCCCCCGTTAGCCGAAGGCATGGACAGGGGAACATCAAAAACAGCAGGATAAGCGTCTACGGTCCCATCACCGAAGTTAGTTGAAGCCAGTGGTTGTACGGTTGCTGATGGTACACTATAATCCACATCCACAACCCTGGCTCTCAGGCCTGTGTGGATATCACGAGCCTGACGAGCAAACCATTGGTTTAGTGCAGCATCCATACGTTGAATTGATGCCATTATTCCTCCACAATACCGCCACGGGTTTCAGCAAGGCCGATTTCAGACACCCAATCGCCACCTTCAAGCTGACCTTTATGGGTTAGATAAACTACCTTGTAGAAGCCTGTGTATTTCTGGCTTTTTAAATAAATTGTGCTTTCAGGAATGATCGCACCGTTCAGTTCTGTTACTACAACAAGCCCAGCGTCTTCCTTGATCTCAGCACGGCTAGGACCCTTGCTGGTCTTTGGCTTGCTCTTAGACTTCTTCTTTTTCTCAAGGCGGCGTTTTGCTGGTTCAGGGTTTTGTGGGGTTGGTGAGTCGTGCATCCCGGATTCCGCACTGATTTCAAAAACAGCATTACGGAAACGCTTACCCTGTGTGGTCCAATACACAGCACCATCTTGAACACTAAAAGTAGAACCCGTGTTCTTTGCTAGGCGTTCAAGGTTGTTTGCAGCGTTTCCGGTAAAGGCCATAGACTGTTGGAGAGTTTGGTTGCCGAACTTAACCACCTTACCAATAGGGAGTTTCAAGTCGGAAACAAGATCGTTAAGCACCGTGTCCATAGGTGTACCTTTCTTGTAAGATCTCGCAGTCTTAGCCGTCATGATGTTAGTTGTTGCATCACCAAGGATCATCTTCGTCTGACGAGTATGTCCATCCCATTTATCCTGAACAAATTCAACTGTTCCGGAAAAGATTGTCTGGTTTTCCCCATCGAAACCTGCCTCCAGAACAATGGCAATTGACTCACGCTGGTTAGCATCGAGATAACTTACTGTTTCATCAGACAGGTTGTAAAGGGTAACATACCCCTTGTTAGGGTCTTTTGAGTTATCTTTCTTCACCTCAAACTCGATGTTTGCAGCGCCAGTTTCATTACTGACGACATACGCATCTTTCGTGTTTTGGTTGGTGTAGTCAGAGATGTTAGTCGGCTTTTGCCCGATATACACGGGCTTGCCGATTGTGAGTTTGAATGTTCGTGTTCTGTAAGAAGGCATGATTACTCCTCGCCAGTTAACTCTTCGTCAGGAGATGAATAAAGGAGTTGCAAGTCAGACAGGAATCCGATATTGTATCTACCAACGCGTTTGGTTGACTGTGTAAAAGAAAAGACACGCAGTTGCCCGGAGGGAATGTTCTCCAGATATTTGAAAGGGGCAAAGATGTCGAAAATTGTTGTAAGTTTAAAAGAGATTGTTGGCGTTTGACCAACATCACCAAAGGAAACGAGCCAAGACTCATCTCGCTCGTTCCATTGGAAGCGCATTTCATAGGTCTGACTGTCCAGAACCACACGCATGGTCTGGTCAGCGAATCCGTCAATGTCCCATGAGAAAGTAATAGCTGACATTAGTTCCCCACTGCTTTGTTGTAGTCCATGATAGATCCGTCAGCACCACGAATTTTACCATCTGGGGTAAGTGTGCCGATAACCTGGTCTTGTTTGGTAAAGTTACCTGAGTCCATTCCCTCTGCAATCCTTTGCCAGCCATCTTTGTTTGGGCCTGCAAATTTAGTGCGTCGGGCTGTTACTTCAACTTCGTTGTCTGTTGCTGAAGATTGTTGAGAACCCTTCTGCTTGGTCTTACCACCAGACTTTTTAGGGTCGGAGTACACTGTTGCAAGGGCTGTCTTACCAAGGGTGAATGTACGGAACTCCGTAAATTCAAGCTGGAACACCAGAGCAGCACCATCAGAGTTGCTACGAGCGGCTTCCATCGAGGTAAGGATATAGTTCTCAATGATCTTGTCTTCAGTGACAAGGGTTACAATCTGACGATCAGTGATCAATCTCTCAAGGATCTCCAAAGCTTTCTCTGGACGACGAGATGCAACCGGGTTTTGATCGTCAGTATCTTTGTCGAGATAGTTGTTTTCGATCAGATAAACAGGAGATGAGTTGACTCTGGCACTGAAAGAGAATTTACCGTCCTCAATAACACCGTGGTCACTGAATTTTACCTTTTCTTCAACAGCATATGATGTTTTATCAACTGTACGTGTGTAAGAGTGTTGTTCAACAACGTCGAAAATGATCGCGAGGTCGTTGGTGTAGTTTTTGTCCTTTAGTTCTACGTTTCTACCGCCGTAGTTAAGACCACTGGCGAAGAGCGTATATTGCACCTCACCGCTGGCTTCCTGGGCTGTACTGACCTTCTTCTCGACGTTAGCCGTGGCCTTGCCCTGTTGCGGTTTGGACTGGTTGTTGGATACAAATGCCATGAGTCCTCCCATTATACATGTTACGATTTTATCATAAATCTTGAGATAAAACAATAAAAAAGGGGCCGAAGCCCCTTTAAATTATTGAGGAACACCAAGGATTAGGTTGATGTTACCCATGTTCGCAGCTTCAATCTGCTGGTCAATCATGTTCTTCATTTCGCCTGCGTCGATTTTGATCGTGATCTCACCACTAACAGGTTCAGTCGGAATCACCATTGGAGGAGTTGCTGCTCCTGCTGGTCCAGGAACCATACCATTCTGGTTCAGATAGTCAAGTCTGCGCTGGTCAGTCATTGATCTCTGTCCGGTGATGAAGTCCCAGCCTTTACCCAGCCAAGAGTTTTTCTTAAGGTTACCACCTGCCGTAGTGTCAGTACCGTAGGTCTTGTCACTGTACTCCTGAGCGGAGTCGAAGACATAATCACCCAACAGCATACTTTCACCAGCAATCAGTGCAAACAGACCGCCCTTACGTGCAAGTTTGTTTCCGAGGCTTAACCCCTTACCTTTACCCTTCTTCTTACCTGGTCCATCCTCTTCATCACCACCTTTACCAACACCGAAGATATCAGAGATAACCTTCAAGGCACCAGAAAGGCCAGCTATTTTGGCAAGGATGTTAAATACGCGGATAAGTGCTGAAGCAAAGAACAGAGCACCAACTCCCCAACCCACCCATTTCCAAGCAGAGGAAAGTTCCTCACCGTTCTTACGGAAGATCGGGATGTAACGCTCCATGATACCCTGGATCAGGACGAATGTGTTGTATACTGTGTACACCATCTCCATGAAACCATCGGTAAACCCAGCAAAGAATTCTCCCAGGTTCTGAGCCAAAGGCCCGTTTGAGTCAAGGATTTTTGCAAGCTCGTTAAACGCACTTGTCAGAGATTCCCCAAACCCGCTCTGGAAGATCTTGTTCTGGAAGTCCATCCATGTTAATGTCAGACGTTGCATTGCAACACGGTTACCTTGCAGGGCTTTCTGAAGAGCACCACCCTTGTTCGCAGCCTCAGAGTAATACTTGGCTACAAACGGAAGGACTTTGGCAGCTTTCAGTTCACCTTTCTGCATCATGTCCAGCATCTTGGTAACGTCGATGGTTGAGTCATTGAAAGCTTCTTGGGATGCCTTAATGAACACCTGTAAAGAACCAGGGATACCTTCGGCAAGCTGTTGCTTCAGTTCTTCAGCCATGATCTGACCTTTACCCATCATCTGTTGGATCGCCGTAATACCACGTTGGTATTTAACCGGGTCAACCTGAAGGGCTGTGGAGTATTCAGAAAATGCCTTGAAAAGTTCATCGTTCTGTGATTTAGTCAGTACACCGTTCGCAGCGATAGCCATTTGGGTATAACCCTGTGCAGCTACCTTGAGGTCAAGACCTAGACGGTAAGATTGATCACGAACAAACTTCAGACGCTTACCTGCCTCTGCGGAATCATCGGAGACCATCAGCATTGTCGCTTCCATCCCCTGGAAGAACTGACCTGTTTTAACAACACTTGCCGCAGCATTGAATGCTCCGTAAGCAGCGGTTACGCTGATCAGTGTGCTACGCAGGTTCTTCAGCCCATCTGTCAAGGACAGGGTGTTCATGTTTGCTTTGCGAAGCCCAGTCTCCATAGCAGCCAGTTCAGCACGGAAGTTAGAAGACTTCATGGTGTTGCTGTCAAGGAAACGTTCCTTCATGGAATCGTAACCCTTAAGCTTGCTTGCGTAGTTATCGCCGTACTTAGCACGAAGACGTACAGCAGCGTTAGCTACAGTGGATTCTTTACCAGCAAGGTAACGAGAATAACGAAGGTCTTCGGCTTCTTGTTTCTTACGGGCTTGTTCACGAGCACGGATCTGCTCTTTGGAGGCCTTAGCTTGCTCACGTTGTACACTCTGCTGCATCGCTCTGTTCTGACGAGCAATTACAGAAGGATCTGACATCGTTGAGTTCCCGACCATCCCGGAAGAGTTTCCAGATTTAGCGCGACGAGCCAATTCTTCTTGCAGAGCGGCTTGACGTGCAGCAGAGATTGCGGGATTAGTTCCGTAACCACCACCAGTTTTTTCCATTTGACGTAAACGAGCCTTTAACCCATTATAATCAGCTTGGGACTCCGGCGAACGTCTTGCGGTAAGCTGTGATACTGCTTGCTTTCTACGTGCTCTCTGGATCTTATCAATTGCTTCACGAGCACGAGCCTCTTTCTTCGCCATAGCGATGTTGTGAGCCGTGGTCTTTGCTTGTTCAGCACGTTCAGTCTGTTGCAGTCTTTTGTTGACAAGGCGAGCTTGCATTGCTGAACGCTTTAGTGCTGCTGCGGGGTCTGACTTGCTGGCAGAGAATGCCTTACCAGCTTTTTCCCATTCTGTCTTCAAAGACTTCACAGCTTTCATGGCACGACCAAAAGAGGTCTTGTCCACGTCCCATGTGACTTTGTTGACTGTCTGGGTTACAATAATGTTCGCCATTGATTTCCTCTCAATAAAAAAGCCAGGTTCCCGAAAAGGAACCCGGCTTGAGATTAACCTCTTCTACCACGGCGCGGCTTGCTAGCGGCTTGAGCAGCTTTTGCTTTACTTTCTTCCTCTCTCTCGTGGACATCGTTGACAAACTCTTCCACATCAAGAAATTCATTCAGCCTGAGCAGATAGGCCATATCCGCATGTTCAAGGGACATATAAGATTCCCCTTTGAAACTTTTCAGAGCACGACACCACAAGTAATCGAACCAAGTCAGTGAGCTATTTTTCTTTGCATACTCCATAGCTCTCAGGACGACTTTCGAAATTTTGGACGGTGTTACTCCGCTGCCACTTCCGTCGCCTGATCCACCGTATTCACTTGATGGGTCTGTCCCAGGCGTCCCAGAAGTCCCTGAAGGTCTGCGAAACCGTCTTTCGTGAAAAAACAGCCGTAGTTGATCTCCAGAACTTTAGCAACAAGCTTAATGAGGTCTAACATTTTATCTTGGAACAGAGCATCAATATCTACTTTACCCGCCATACCATCAACGGATACATCCTCAAGAATCAATGCGAAAAGTTTTTCGATATCATCTTGCTCCATCTGTTCAAAGAGGTATAGAATAGCAGTTGGGAGAGCGTCAGATAGGTTCTGGCCCCCAGTCATCATGGAACCAGAGATGGTTGCCATAGGGACTGCTACATAACGACCGATCTTCGGAAGGTTTTTCATAACCTTGGAAGGAGACCAGTGCGTGATAACAAAGTTGTGACCTGCGAGGTCGATTTCAGTTGTTGGTCTGATATTCATGTACGCTCCTGCGTCTTTGAGATTGGGAGATCCTTACGTGTGTGAAAGGCCACGTCCATGTGGCACACGAAACACTTATACGATACCTGCAAGACCAGCAAGACCGAAGCCTGCGGAAGACAGAGTATCTGGGCTTAACCAAGCGTCGAGGATACCGATTTCCCAGTCCATCTGGCCCACTTCTGTACCGTAGGTCAGGTCTGGTTGTTTCTGAATCCAACCGATAGTGCTGAGACCCATACCCTGAGAACCTTCAAGAAGGACAGGGAAGAAAATCAGCCCGGTGATGGAGGCTTGTTTCTGCCAGTTTGCGAAGTTTCCGTTCCAAGAAGCTGTGTTCTGGAGGGAAACTGTCATAACACCAGATTGGTTACGGGACAGTGCAGCGGATAGCTCACCATCAACCCCCATGTGGGGGATGATGTTATCTTCGTTACGAGCAACGACGATCTTGGTGTCTGCGGCAAATCCAGTAACACGCTGAGTCATCAGGTATAGCTTGACTTTTTTAGGGTCGTAAGCATACGGTGTTAGGATAGCTGTATTCATTTATTACACTCCTGCTGTTACAGTCTGACCGTTTCCGGAACTAGACCCTGTTTTATCTAACAGAACGGTCATGCGGATCTTAACGAAGTGCAGTGGGGTGTTGTACACAAGTTCCACTTTCACGTTGTTCAGAGTACGAGCAGCCAGATCGTTAGTTGGGATGGATGCACGAAGCGGGATTGTGATTACCGGATCGTAGAACACCTTGTTAACGTCATCGTATCCTGTTAGGATTGAACCATTGGAGATACCAACGTTGATTGGGTTGTTCATCATCACAGACTTCAGGTTTGGCAGATCGTCATCACTCATCTTCATGGAGAGACCCATGTTAGAACGACGAGACATGTAACCAAACACGCTTTCTTCTGTGCGGAATTTCAGCCAGTGACCGAAACGAACAACGTCTACGTAGTTGCCAGAGGCACACTTACCTTCGTAGAAAGAACCAACACCGTTAATCATACGGTAGAAGTTCAGGTTTTGTCCCCAAATGGTCATACGGTCGGTAGCGCTCAGAGTAGGAGCAATTACACCTTCCATTGTCTTCAGGTGAATAGAGTCACCATAAGAAGGATCGTTGGAAGCCATTGCACCGATGATACCACCTTCAGAGAATGCGCTATCCGCAAGCGGATCATACATACCGATAGAGGTATCGTACTGGAGTGCTTTCAGTTGGTTAGCAATGGAGTTGCTACCAGCAGTCTTAACCAGTTCATCAGCGGTTGCATACACATGCAGCTTGTAGTTTGCAGAAGCAAACGCAGCGGCAGCAAGGATGGATGCGTTGGTGTGAGATTCGGTGCTCAGGAAGTACCAGTTCTCAGTTGCAGTCAGGATCTGAGGAAGAACAGATGACACAGTTTCATTTGAGGTGTTGCTGATAGTCATGTTCCCGCTGTCGCGACCGACGCTGAATGTACCACCATTCTTAGGAGCGATTGTTACCACACCTGCGCTTGCAGTTGCAGTTAAAACAGTGGTCAATGTTGCATCACCATTCAGAGATGCTGCCAGAGCGGTAGCAATACTGGTTGGGGTAGATGCACCAGTTACCGCCACAATAACGCTGGTCTGATAAGCACCGGAAACTACGTTCAGGGCTACAGGCGCTTCAGGGTCGGTATTGACCTGTCCAGTGAAGTCCACGATGGTATTAGTGAAGCCTTGACGACCAACCATCAGGTACTGAGGACGGAATGTACCAGCGAATGCTTTTGTTGCGAAGACATAAGCTGGGGAACCTGGAGCGAATCCATCATCTACTAACTGATCGAGTTCGGTATACGCGCGAAAACGTTCAGGGAAGACGTTGTGGATAGCCAGGAACAGCGGGGTTTCAAACCCTTTGGTGTCGATTGGTTGAGTACCAAGCGTGACCGTAACGTCAACCACCTTATCATTATAAGCCATCGGTTTCCTCTTCTTTATTTCTGTACATACAGTTATTGACCAGCACCTCTTTGTGCTGTATTATGAGGGCCGAAGCCCTCTTATACGATCACTAATAAGCGAATGCTTATCAATAACCGAGTGGTTTTCTTTAGTCTTGAGCCGGGAAGTGATAAACGAGTTGAGCGTTGATCTTCTCCAGGTCCTCGAAAGCCCCAGTGTCTGTTTCGATGAAGCATACGTTGAACGTAATCAACACCACAGCACGGTTTTCGAACTTCTGCACATTCAGAGGCACTCTCAGACGAGAAATCGTTGAAGAGGATGAGTATGCAAAAGGAGAATTGGTCGGAAAATATTTATCGTAAATGAATGGTAAGTTCATCGCCTGTAAAACCCTGCTGAGGGCGCTTGGAGCTTTTCCACGATATGCTGTGAGCGTATACACAACCTCATAGTTGTGAATAGTCGTTGCATTACCGTTGACATCCAAACCTTCATCAGCCTGCCAGTCAATCTGGTCAACTGCTGTAAGGTCTACAAGAATGAATTCACCATCTACTTTAGGGATCTCATCTTCACCTGCAAGAACTACTTTTCGGCCTGTGGTCTCTTTACAGAAGGAGCCGACTGTCTTTGTCAGGGCATCAAAGATCTCATCTGAATTGGTGAAATCTGCCATTAAACTCCTCCGTTGGTCCCTTCAGGAACAGACACTACGTAAGCGCGGAAACGTGCAACACCTGTGGTCTGATAAGCATCAGACTTGATTACGGTGAACCACACCATTTCCCCACGGGAATTCATTAGCTTGATTTGGTCAGCAAGTTCATTAGAACCCTCTACCGGGCCACGTAGCATAACTGAGGAGTAAACCGTGAAGGAGTCATACTGTCTCCCACCTTCCTGCATCAGTTGAGTCGTGTAATCCCTTGCTGCCTTACCTGTAAGAGGCTGAACAACGCACTCAAGGACATCAAATTCTTCATAGTCAATTTGAATGCCCTGGTTTTCAAATGGGTTATCCATATCCACTTTGGCGTATTCTCTGTGTCGTCCAACAAACGTTGGGCGAGGGATCAGTTTGTTTCTGCCAATAAGTCTGTAACCTGCCATTATACCCCCGAATCTTTACCTTTTGAAATTCTGAATGTCGTGGACTCTTTGAGGTCTCCATAATGGAACATCGCCTCTTTGAATCCCTTGACATCAGCCCAGGCATCAGATACTGTGTTGTGAGGGAAAAGTCCGGTGTCGATCACGAATTGGATTTTTCTCGCCCCGGCCTTACCGATCCGGTTAAGAATTGGTGTCAGGTTCTGACCGCCCATTGCGAGATATGCAAACAGATCTTTTTGTAGCTTGTTCAGTTCCTTGTTGAAGGCAACTGCGGCACTGGTCATAAAAGTACGAGCAGGTAGCCCGTTCCAGCCCTCTTGGTGAATCGCTGCGAGTGTCGCAGTATTAAGACCTGAGTAGTGAGGGTCATCATAGTAACCGTATGATACTTGACGATAATCAAGCACTTTGGTAGCTTTGAAGAAGTTCTCTAACTGGCTCAGATCTTGCTTACTTGTGAATTTTGGTCTCATAGCCACATCCGTTTAGGTATTTTACCACATTATCTTAGCAAAATCAACGATCAAGCGAAGGATAATTAACGAGGCCAGCGGTGAGGGTATCTGCGAGGGATTCCCGGTACACCAGTCTGGGGTACAATGCCTGCTACATCGAAAGGACCTCTTGAGTTTGGATTCCTTTTGACGCGAAGATATTCATCTTGACGTACACCGCCAACAATGACTAAACTTGATACCGCGCTGAGGCAATCATTCACATAATCGGGGTTTGCCTGCAACCAGTCAAGGAAGTCTTTCCAGTTCTGGTATGTGGAGCCACCTTTGACCTGGATAGTCTCGTCACCGATTTTTTCCAGACGTTCTGTGATAGATGCTTCACCAGAGTTAACTTCTTGCAGGATTAACCAACGAACGACATCAATCATTGTGTTGTAAATAACACGCCACATGTCGCAAGGGGTTGAATCAGGATTAGGCCAGTTAGCCTTTACCTTTTCGATTGCAAGGAATGCCAAAATGGTTTCATCAGGCAAGACCTCTGGAGGAATTGACCCAAGGAGCAGTCGAATATAATCAATAATTTCTTGGTCTGTCATTTTCGCTCCTGTTGGATTGCTCTTCTATTAATCAATATCTTATCATAAAAGATTCTATTTGTCATTAAAAACGCTTGACAGACTGATCTAATGTGTTATCGTAATGGTAATTAACGAATACAGGAGAACATTTTATGAAGAATACTAAGGGGATTGTTGCATTAGTTGTTGGTGCTGTTGTTGCAGCCTTGGTCACTACCACCTATATTATGAAGCACCCAGATCAGGACAACCTGCGGTCTATTGAGACAAGCTGGTTATCGAAAGAAGAAAAGACAGCGAGCATTCATCGACTTGTACGTCTATCTTGTGATCAAGCATTTCGTAAGGCATTCAAACCCGGCGTATCCGTAGTGCAGACTGGGGAGATGAATGAGATCACGGAACAAACTGAAGGGTATCAATATCTGAATGACGTTGCAATCCTGTATGGCACCCAAGGTTTTAAAGGGGCATACATCTGCACATATTACAAAGATGGTAAAGAGCCAATGGTAAACGTGAACATGGAAGCGGGTGTTAAGCCTCTCCTAAAATAAAAGGCCCCGAAGGGCCTCTTTATTACGCCATGATACCAGCGGCTTTAAGTTTTGCAAGCAGGGCGTTGAAGTCAGTAACCAGACCCGCAGCATCAGATGCTGTGCTGTCTGCCTGTGTTGCTGCCATCTTAACACCACCAACTACGCTTGTGGTTGCTGCCACAGGTGCGAAAGTGGTTGGCTTAGAGGTGATTTCAGACCATGCTGGAACATAGTTACCAGCTTTTGCTGTGGTTGCAGTTGTACCGATTACAGGCGGGAATGTCGCAGGTTTACCTGTGATATCAGCCCATGCTACAGCACCACCACCGCCACCAGATCCTGAGATAATATCAGCAACGCTGATTGATTGTCCAGTACCAAGGTCGATGAGTTTAGTTGCGTAAAGCAGACCAGCTACACCAGAAGTTGCCATATTTTATTTCTCCTTATAGGAATGATTCAGGAACTGCGGGAATGTTTTGAATTGTGGAGGCTTGCTCCACCTGATCAAGGTATGACCAGTAAGACTTCATCAGATTATACTGAGCACGAGAAACCTGGAGTACCAAGTCTTTCATTTCAGCGTGTGTAAAGTCTGATTTATAACCATCAAGGAATCTGAAAGGATACACCTCAGAGCTTTGATCACCATCTGAATCAAGTACCGATTTTATTGTAAGGAGAGTTGCGAGGTCAAAGCTTTTCACTCTGACTTTGTACTCAACATTACCTACCGGATAAGGGATGCCTAACTCAACATCACGAGAGAGAACGTTTTGTGCCTCTGCTTTTCTATTTTGCTTTGCAGCTTCAAGGTTAGCAGCAATCTCTTCAGGTGAGAAATCACGAGATGTCCATGTCTGTTCCCACTGCTGGGTTTGGTCGTTAAATTCAGGTGGTCCTTCCAGGACAACATCACCCGTAGGCGGTGTCACAGGGATAACCGGAAAATATCCAAACTCCGCAATGTTCTCTGAGTACACCCAAGTCCCAATACTGACGTTAGGGTTGTCGGCCCTGAAATCAGTAAGGTATACCGGGTATTTTCCATCAGAAGACCTGATCATTGGTGTGTAGGAATATACTACCATTTTTTCTCCTTTAGAAGGGGCCGAAGCCCCTTTTGTCAGTTAACCGTTAAGGACGTAGTACCTGTCAGGTTTTTACCATCCCAAAGGATAGTAACCACTGTACGGGTTGTTCCAAGAGTCACTGACGTACCGTTTGACCATGCTAGGTTTCCAGGCCACGTCAGGGACGCACCGGAACCCGTGAACACGATCACGATTGTCATCGCTCGGTTAGCAGGGAGGTTTGTGAAGCTCATGGTCTTGTTCGCAGTACCATCAACTTTGAAGACTTGTGACACGCTAACGTCCATTGCCCCAGTTGTAGAAGTCACAAGAAGGTCGTAACGATCAAGCTTCTTCCATGCACTGTTTACACGAACATAATAACCACTGTCAGTAGGTGCTTCAAGAACTGGTACGTTTACCCAACCTGAACTTGTACGGGCTTGTGGTGTGGTAGAGGAGGTATCATAAACGTTACCACCACCCATATATCCGAGAGAAGCCCATACCGTAGCAGAGGTTTTCTGGAAATATTCAAGTGTGGATTTGTTAATGAAGTAATCCCCAACTCGACCATCAGCAGGACCTGGGTTACGTGCAAAGTTTAACCAAAGAGTACCCTGGTCACCTTTAACACCCTGAATCCCTTGACTACCCTGTGGACCAGTCGGTCCTGTTGGACCAACCTCCCCTTGAGGACCTTGAATAGGCCCAAGGTTTTCGTAGGCTGTTCCTGTCCATCCCCAGAAATCGCCATTGATCAAGTAACCCTGACCCAGCGTACCAGTAGAAGGAAGTTCAGAACTGTTGTCCAGTTTGCCGATGATCTCTACACCAGGACCCATTTCACCTTGAGGGCCTTGCGGTCCTGTTGGTCCTGTAAGCCCTGTATCACCCTTCGGACCTTGAGGTCCCGTATCTCCCTGTAGCCCTTGTGGGCCTTGATCCCCTTGAGGACCTCTCATAACACCAAGATTAATCCAGTCTGAACCATCAAAAGCAAAGCCTTCCCCGGTGTCCTCAGTTGTGTAATAATCCCCGTGTGACGCACCTGATGGAAGAGCCGCTTCGTTAGCGACAGTACCTTTTGGAACAAGAGCGACACCCATAGGACCTTCTGGACCCTGTGCTCCATCAGCACCTGCTGGGCCAGTTGCACCAGTGTCTCCTTTAGGACCTTGAGGTCCATCAGCACCAGTATCCCCTTTAGGGCCTGTTGCGCCGACATCCCCGGTGTCTCCTTTATCGCCCTTTGGTCCAACATAAGGACCTACGTTGATCCATTGAGCATCAGATTGACTCCAGACGTAGAGGTTTGGTACAATGATCCACGCATCACCAGGTGTTCCTGTTGCCGGAAGATCGGTTGTTGAACCTTTCGTACCCAGAACACGAGCACCATAACCAGTTTCACCACGGTCTCCTTTAGGACCTACTGGACCTTGAGGGCCTACCGGACCAGTTAGACCTGTGTCCCCTTTGTCGCCTTTTGGACCGATTGGTCCCTGAATACCTTGAGGGCCGTCTGCACCTGCCGGACCAGTGGCACCATCTGGACCGATTGGTCCTTGATCGCCTTTCTGTCCCTGTGGACCTTGAGGACCGACATCGCCTTGGTCTCCCTTCGGACCCTGTACAGGGCCAATATCTTCCCAAGCACCATCTGATGTCCAAACCCATACGTGGTTGTTTTCCTGTACAACCCAAGCATCTGCGACAGCGTTACCAAAGGACGGAAGATCAGCTTCAGTGGCCTTGGTCCCTTTTAGTTTAACAATGGCAGCATCGTTACCTTTGTCGCCTTTGTCTCCCTTTGGACCTTGTGCTCCGGTAAGACCTTGGATGCCTTGAGGACCTTGGTCTCCCTTATCCCCCTTGTCACCCTTATCACCTTTAGGTCCTTGTGGACCTGTAGCACCAGTGGCACCCTGTGGACCAGTTGGCCCAACTTGCCCTACTGGTTGCCAACCACCTTCATCTCCGGTCCAAACCCACATCTGTTCCTGGATGATGTAAGTATCACCTTCGGTGTTTCCTTCTTGTGGAAGGAATGCAGTGTCGGTGAAAGATCCTTTGATTACCAGACCGATACCATCCTGACCCTGTGGACCAGCGAAGTCTCCAAGGTCAACCCATTGCTGGTTTACAACAGTCCAGTAGTGTGTTCCAATAACATATGTATCACCTTCCTGCATTGTTGATGCAGGTGGTAGTTGGGATGGGTCTCCAACGATACCTTGGATGTAAATACCGACACCCGGTTCACCTTGCGGCCCTTGGTCACCTTTATCGCCCTTTTCACCAGGTGGGACATATAGCCCCTCTTCACCTGGGTCGGTGACTTCTACGAGAGTGTTTCCGGTCTTAGTAGAAATCGGGATGACGATCTGAGGAGGAGCAACATACAGCTTTCCACCCGCTAATACAAGCAGGTTGTCACTGATTGCACTGACACCAACGGAAAGACCGTCAGCGCCAGCTACAAGTGCGTTTCCGGAAGCAGGATCTACAATAACAGTTGCCTTCAGTGGGGTAGTGGATGTACCATTACCGAGAAGTGTGACGGTGGTCGTGTCTTCCGTGTGGAATTGACCATCATCAACAAAGGTCTCCCCCGCACCGCCCTCTGGGAGGATCAGTTCGGCGTTAACGACCTTATCATTGTAATCTGCCATTTTTACCCCTTATTTTGCAGGCTCTAGTTCTTCAAGAGCAGCCTTGAAGTCAGCCATCATGTTTTCGAAAGATTTGTTTTTCGCAAGGGTGATGCCTTTGGTTGCTGCCAGGTCAGCAAGTTTATCTTTGCTACCTTTCTTGTCAGCTTCATCATTGAGGGCTTCTGCTTCGGTCAGAATTGCTTCATAACTTGCAGATTTAACCTCGACTACCGGAGCATCAACCTTCGGAGCCACAGTAGCTTCAACTGCCTTACCGCGACGGTTAGGGTTTGGAAGAGCGCTGTTGAAAAATACGATGTATGTACCCATACGCAGTGTTGAATGTTCAGCATCTACATCCAGACCAGAGATTTCTGCAAGAGCCTTGAAGAAGTCAACGGAGTTGCGGAAAGCCTTGTGCTCTTTTCCAACACAAAACCCATTCAGAGGAAGACGTGCGGAAACACCAACATTCAGTTCAGGAGCATAAGTGCCGAAGAATTTGAACAGTTCTACTTTGTTCGGGAAAATACGATAGTTTTGATTAGCCATAAAATCTCCATTGGTTACCTTAGTAAAAACCACTTGACACCAGTGATGAAGTGGCTATTATTAAGGGGACGAAAAAAGAAAAAGGGAGAGGTGAATAATCACCTCCCCCTCTTAGAGGTAGCAGTTACGCTATCTTATGCGAAAGTACCAGTAGAGCGAACAACCAGTTCCGGACGGGTGTTAACAGTCAGGAAGGAAGTTTCGGACTCAACCTTTTCTTCACGCAGGTATGCAGAAGATTTGTACCACAGGTACAGTTCTTGTGCAGGAGTGTTCGCTTCACGAACGTCATCTGCTGGTGCATAGTGAATCTGGAACATGTCGTCGATTCCTTGCGGCAGAATGTAAGCTTCACCATCAGGGATGTAGTTGGAGATATCCTCGATGTAAGTTACGTTCTTGTGAACAAACATACGGTTGTTGGCGTTTTCCTGCCCTTGACCCAGACGACGACGAAGCGGCTCTTGAGTAGAAGAGTAGTATTGGTAAGCGTTCATTACCAGCGGGTGAGCGATCAGCGCTGAGAACCACTTACGAGAAGCCAGAACTACGATACCGTAGTTGTTACCGTTGTCACCAGCATTGTCGATGATGTACGCACGAGCGTCAGCTTCGATGATGTCAGTTGGATCGGTTGCTACATCGGTGAAGTCGATGTTGGCTGTGTGCTGAGTAACACCCCACTCGGTGAAGTAGTTGTACTGAGCGGTTGGGTCCTGTGGTGCCCAGGATTTACCCATGATCGCCTGAAGCATTGCTTTTTCTTTCAGTTGTTCATGAGAGATGCGGATACGACGAACCACACGAGCAACAACATCTTCTACAGACTTCGGAGCGTCAGCAGTAAAATACTTACGGAAGTTCTGCACGTCTGCCGCTGTGATCTGACGATCCAGTGGGAAGAACGGAATGTTGAAGTTTTTCAGTTGGGCCTTTTCAGTACCAACGTAGTTACGTTCACCCTGACGACGACGAGCCGGGAAGTCAGTTACAACTTCATCAACACGTTCGATCTGAGCGACAGTCGTTACACCGTGGTACGCTGTGAACAGGTCCATGTTGGTGATCAGACGGTACTGACGTGGTACGATTTCCAGAGTAGCGCCGAGATCGACGATCTGGAAGTCATTAGTGCGTACTACTGCCATTGTTATTCTCCTTGGTGTAGATTAGATAGACGTTACTGGGATCTCAACGGAACCGTCGTAATATTTATCAGTGATCTTCAGACCTTTGGCCTCAAGAGCAGCGATAGCGGCAGCGTTGATTGCAGTAGTACCGTCAGCGAAAAACAGTTTGAATTTGTTCAGGGTCAGACCACGAACAGCCACGACGAAGTTATACTTCTGTCCTACAACGAAAGGACGCGGAGCGTCATACGCAGGAACGAGGTCACGGTCAGTGATCACACCAAAAGCGCTTGCAGCGTCAGCAGTAGCGGCAAGAGTACCGTCTGCCTTAACGATCATACCAGCCTTCAGGCCAGCGCTGTAGGTGATTTCCATTTCCAGGAAGCTGTAGCCCTGGTCAGAAGAGTCCACTTTACCCAGAACGATGTCAGAGTAGTACCCTTGGATTGGATTAGCCATTTATTTAAATCTCCTCGATATTAGGCGTTTTGTGCAGCTTCACGAGCGCGAGCTTTCGCTTTCTCGATGTTTGCTTTCAGAATGTCTTCAGCAGACTTGTTGATGTCATCAACAGGCGCTTCAGCACCAGATCCGTGTTCAGCAGTGCTGAATTCTTTCTTCACGGTTTCAACTTCTGTTTCCAGTTCGCTAATACGAGCCTGAGCTTTTTCCAGAAGAGCTACTACCGGGGCATTAGCTTTTTCGATGATGAAATCAGCCAGTGATGCGTGGTCAGCTTCAGCAGCAAAGGTGAAACCTTTCGCTTTAGTCAGAGCAGCATTCTTTTCTACTTGCTCCGCAGCCTTGATAATTTCATCAGCAGCAGCAGCTTTCGCTTTGGCATCTTCCAGTTGCTTAACCAGGTCAAGGTATTCTTGAGACTTGGTTACATCAGTAACATTATCGGACACTGAGGTCTCCTTATTTTCTTTGGATGTATCAATTACAGGGTCAGTACCTGCTTCTTTGACGACCCCAGTTACCTGGAGATCTTTGGACTCACCTTCTGTGAAGGTCAGACCTAATTCGCTTACACCTTTCTCAAACAGTTGCTGAAGTTTCAGCAGCTCATACTGTTTAACAAGGTCGATTTGTTCACCGCTGTTTGCAGCTTTCGCAATGGAGATTGACTCCATACGATCTTCAAGCCATTCCTGATGTTGTGCATTCCAAGCTTGGACCCACTCATCGTCAGGATTTTCAGCAGCTTCATTTTCAAGTTCGGTTTCAAAGCCTAACAGCTTAGTAAGCAGTTCAGCGTCATCACTCCACATATAGAAGAATCTACGCAGGAACTCTTCAAAGCTCATAGAGACAGTAACTTGCTGCAATGCCTTGATAACGTCTTCGGTAATCTGTTCTGGTTGCAGGTCAGACTTCATTAGAAGTGACACTGGTCGCAAGTTTGCAGAAAATCCTTGACTCTCGTGGCAGAGTGCGATACCTTTCTCTTTAATGGCTTTGGCTTTAGCAATTGTCATTCGCCATCTTCCTCAACATATTCGACACCGAAATCAACGTTGCTGATCTCACCTGTTTCTTTGTTGATGGAGCCGGAGCACTGAATGCTTAGACCACCCACAACGTTAGACTTTTTGAGGTCCCAGAGAACAGGGTCGTTATATTTAACTTTAGCTACCCAGGTGCCAGCTTTAATTACCTGCTCGGTCCCGATAACCACCACATCAAATTCTTCCTGAATCCAAGTCTTCTCGATTGTGAAAGAGTCAGTCTCAATCATGTGGAAGAGGTTCTCTTTAACAATGCCAGCTTCGTGTGCCTTATCAAAGGACTGCTTGGCCTTGGCAATTGTCTCAGCAGACATCCATTCGCCGTGAGCATCTTTAGCGTCTGGTTCGTAAATGACTTCGTAAGAAATCATCTGCTCTCCAGCATCTTTCTGGACGCTTACAACAGAGGTTGACTTGTTGATTTCAGTTTTAACGTTCACGTTTAGAACGTCTTTGGAAGCCTTCTCGATAGCGGCTTCAGGAGATTGGCCTGAAGCAATCAGGCCATTTGCAATATTCAGTACCTTGCTCTTCTGAACGAGAGACAGATCAGATACCGATGCAGGAAGGTCAGCAATACTTGTGTATTTCATCATTTTCCCCGTTGATAGTTATTTTAACACCGTTCATTTTCTTTTGCAAGCTATTTCAGTAAGTTGAAATTAATTATCCATATTGGATACGGAATTGTCTCTTGTTGAGGAGATTTTTCCTGTTCCATTACCGCTAGAGCCTGCTGTCATACCATCACCGGAGCGACTGGTATCCTGACCAAGGAGTTTCAGAAGTTCGTCCGTAGACATGTCTTCTGGAATTTCCTCATCAAAGCCACCAACTTCAAGGATCTTGTTGATAACCGTAGGAGTTTTAGGTAAGTATCCAACAGCACCAATACGCTGAACAAACTTGGAGAAGCCCTCCATGTCCACTTCCTGAATCAGACCAGGCTTCAGTTTTGGCATGTCTTCGTCAGAAAGACGGATGTCATTCAGTGCCAGAAGCTGAGGGATCAGATTCTTGTTGAATGCTTCAACGATGATGTCAATATCACGCTGAACGAAATGCCCGTGGATAGACTGTTTAGATTCTGACAGGTTGTAAGAACCCTGACCATCATTACCAAGGTTGATAAATCCCGCACCAAAGCGGTCAAGGATCGCTTTCTTACGTGAGTTCACCAGTTCTTGAGTGCTATACTGCTTACCAGCACCGTCAATGCCCTTCAGGGCCATTTTGTACTGTTCACCACCCTGAGCGTTCATATCAGAAGGGAGGATGAAGTAAGCCTGCTCGCCTGCGTGTGCGTTTGCAGCATCTGCCATTAACCCCTGAACCATTTCGGCCTCTGGGGATTTTGGGTCAATTGCTGCTTTGTTCAGGATCTGAGAAGGGATCTTAAGTTCGATGATACCACCGAGGTCTTTGGAAGCACCAATGGTCTCAAGATTCTCAATCAGAATCTTCTCACGGAAAGCACGATAACACCCAACCAAAGGAGAAACACCTGCCGGGTTGGATTCTGTTCCACCAAGACTCATCACCATCAGTTTGTTGATCGGGATAAAGACTTCATCAGCGGAAGAGGTAAGGTTGGTTACCAAGCTCATCGCAGAAGAGATCTGAGTCAGGCCGTTCTGGAAGTTTGCAAAAGCCATTTTGCTTTGATAGATGCCCTTCAGTGTTCGTCCGTCATCGTCAAAAACCCAAGGTTTAGAACGGGACAGGCTTGACTGTGGACGGAAAGCAATCTTATCAATTGTGATGTAGCCAGCGTACTTTGACGGAGTTGATTCTGTACGGTATACTTTCTCAAAGATGGAGAATCCATATTCGTTGAAAGTTGCAGCACTGCGAGCAACATCTCGAAGAGTTTGCTGGTTAGCAAGATTCTTCAGGGCATACTCTACAAACTCAGCGGCATCTTTAGACTCTTTGCTATCACGATTGAACAGGATTTTAAAATCGTTGAATGCTTTGGTTACGAATACGTATTTCGTATCAAGCGCCGTAGAAACAGTATGATCCTGCTTCATTGCCTCTACGGTTGCCAGGAAGCAAGGCCAGCGTAGCTCTTCCACCTTCATTACTTCTGATTCTGCACGAAGCTGGGAGAGAGCACCAGAGCCTAATTCCCCGGTACGGAGGCGACTAACGGCAAGGTTTTCATTCCCTGCCTTTACAACCGCCCCTGGTTGTGCAAATCTTGTTGACACGAGTTATCCCCTCTGTTAAAGTCTTTTATACAAGGTCGGAGCAACAATTTTCGGGATTACGACAGGTCTGATGATCTCGTTCTTCTCAAGGTAGTTGATACCAGAGGCCACGCAGTCAGCCCAGTCATCCTTACGGGTTGTTGTGCTTCGTTCACCATTGAACTTCTCAAGTTCAGTCATAAGGGCTTCATAAGTTTTAGCGTCAAAGCTATCTCTTACGATACGCACCATGCCAGACTGAGCGAGTTTTGCAAATGGGGTGAAGCGTGTAAGTTTTGATTTGTTACCCGGTGTAGGATCTCGTTCTACGATAAATCCTTCAGCAAGAAGCTCACGGGAACTTGTTGTGAACTCACTAATGCCAGCCTGACCTGGGTCAACGTTGAAAATGATAACAACGTCATCACCATCAAAGTGGGCTTGCTTCTTAATGATAACATCTCGTTCACCAGCTTTTTTACAGAAACGACCTTGTGTTTGCGTTGAATACATTCCGTCATCAACGAACTCAGGGCAATAGTCACCAGACAGGTAGTAGAACCCGTCACTATCTTTACTCACCTTAACAGATGCGGTAAAGTCGGGATATCTGTTGCCAGAGGTTCTCTCTGTGCCTGCCTTGTCATAAGGACGGACTGATGTCACACCCAAAGGGAGGCAAGGAACTTCTTTCAAATAGGATCGCTGGAAATAGTTTGCACCTTCAGGGCGAACCTTCCAGTTACCGTGGAGTAGCTGTGCCTTTTCGATCTCTGGGAGACCTTCAAGGAAGGCAAGATAATCCGGGTTATTGTCAAGCATCGGTGGGTTATCAAAGATAGTAGCACTGATGAATGAGAAGGACAGTGGCTTCGGCTTCTTACGAACATCCACACCGTCCCAATATTTCTCGATCAACTCTTCAGCACTTTCACCCCAAATAAATTCACCATCACGGCGAATGAACCAACGGATAACACCGTCACGCTCAGGGATCGGGAACCCATCATCATCAAGATACCATTCGATCAACTCTTTGATTTTGTGGTCTGGGTCCGGGTTACAAGAGATAACCATGCGACTTGGGTATTTGGATTCAGAACGAAGACGAGACATAAGGTATTCGATCTGAGACCATTCAAACTGTGTTCCTTCGTCAAATCCAACAAAGGTATATTGCAGACCCTGGTGAGAATACTTATCTTTCTCATATTCCATGTGGGACCACTTAACTTTCGCACCAGAAGGGAAAATTGCCTCAAGGTCTTTCTCCCTGAAGCGTGGCTTCCATTCAGGAGCAAGCTGTGTGTAGATGCCTCGTGCAGTATCATACAGACCACCACCACCCTTCAACTGGGGGGTGTTTCTACGGAACATAATACAGTTTGTTCTTGGGTCGTCGATAATGTTGAGGGGCATCAATTGAAGCAGGTAAGATTTACCTGACCCCGCCGCACCCCCAATGATCAGGATTTGTGCGTTGTTTTCCAGGATCATTTTCTGCTTGGGGCTGGCAGGTCCGAATGTTTTACTCAAAAGACCTCCATTTTGTGCCTTAATTGGCCTATAGGAGGTAGTTTACCATGAAACCTGATAAAAATAAAGCCCTTATCATAAAATAAGGGCCTTGTCAATTACTTTTTAGGATCAAATATGTTTCGGATATATTGCTGGAGTATGCGCAGTTTGCTACGGTCATTGGCTCCGTCAATGTTATTCTTCTTCATGATTGCGCTGTTGACTGAGTTGTCTGCACCATATGGAAGAGGTGTTGGTTCAACAGGGTCAATCATTGCCCCAGCAGGGGGCTTTGCTAGCACCTCTGCCGGGTTAAACTTTTGCACAACAGGTACGACTTCAGGAGGATTCCTGCACCCGCTAACAAGCGCTGTAGCGACTAATACGGCTATGATTGTCTTTCTCATTTCAACCCCAGGCTCTCGTTGTAGATGTCCACAAAGTCATTGTCAAGACCCTTCTTCTTCCCATTATCGGAGTTCTGATAGGCGGTCTGTTTCTTGTCAAGCTCTGACTGCAACTTCGCATTCTTCGCCTTCTCTTCTTCAAGTTGTTTACTCAACTCATCAGAAGCTTTCTGCTGATTGTCTTTGTAGTCATGGTTAGCATTCTTGTTCTCTTGTTGTTTAGCGACCCACTTATCATCAGTATCCTTCACACCACGATTATAAGATGCTGTAATCTGGTCGTTGTACCAGTGCTTAGTGTAAACTGCCCCGGACAACAGGGCAATGGCTAAGAATGCTGCAACTACCAGTTTGGTATTATTCCTGATAAAGGAAATCACCATGTTCAATATGTCTGTCATGAAATATCCCCGTTAGATTCAATAAGCCGCTCTATTTTCAGAAGCGTTTCTTCATCATCTAAAATGTCAATCTGTGCATCGTCATAGGCGATTTTCGTTGGGTCAAGGACAGTGACCTCCAGAAGCACAGCCCCCGGTTTTGATAATCTGTCTCCCCATCTCCCTGTCTTTCCTTTCTCTCCCCACGACTTGTAAACGTCATACGCCTCTTTTTCATCAATATAAACGTTCATGTACTTGAGGAGCTTATCAGCAGGTTTTGTCTCAAGAAGACCAACGGCCTGTTGCGGATTGTTGGCCTGCATCAAATAGAAGTTCTCTGCCGGACAGACACCCCACAGTTTAGAGAAATGTGGACGCCCGGTGTTGATACGTAACCGTTGATACATAGTAAAGATGTTCTCTGGTTTCAGACCACGATATCTGCTGAACTGTCCTTTTTCAGATTCAGTTGCGATAGAGGCGATCAGATAATCCCCCGCTGAATCTAGTTTATCAAATAACAGATCAAATGAAAATGGTCTTGTTTCATTGAATAAGTCTTCAACGTTTGTACCATACATCCCACTCAAATGTGCCTTGGCATCTTCCCACGACTCGATTTTAAGTCCTGACGCTGCAATACCAAGCTTCATTGTTTCTCGACGAGAGATCGTGTAGCCACGGGCGCGATACTTATCAGAGCGTAGCATACTGATAATGGGGTAATCAGTGCCTGGGTTAATCACCAGAACTTTCTGAGCCAAGTGTTTCAGGAAGCGACTATCAAACTCCCATTTCTCGCTTGCAAAGCTAAAACAGCCCATATTGATCGTGAAATCGAACTTGTTAAAGATCGCCTCTGCATCAGCAAAAACATCAAATGCGATCACCTGCATAACGGGAGAGGATTGATTGGTGAACATGACGCTCTTATCAGTCATCCCCAGATTGTAGATGGTGTCGGGGTTGTTATCTTCCGAGGCTTTTTGAATGGCCTTGAAAACATTGCCATTACGAGATTCAAGCAAAGAATAAAGCTTTGAAAGCTGGCTGGCTGAAAGCTCTGTAGGTGGTCGTTCTTTTCTTTCGCATACCAAGGCATTCACGTAGTCTTTATGGCTACCCGGCTTGTCAAGTTCAAGGAAGTATACGAATGAACGCTTCGAGTTGCCCCAGTTGTTTGAAGTTGGGGTAAGATCGCTGTCCCCAACCAAGAGTCCACGATCAGTCATGTATGCCAGAAAAACCTCAAGATTCTCCCAGGATGGGAAATAGAGATCAAGGTCATTCACTTCCCGGTTAGAGAAAAGTGATGTCAGCGTACCACCTGCAACACGAGCATCGAGGCGCTTAAGGATCTCATACACACCTTTCGGGATCAGGCTTTTGAGGATGTTGAATTCACGTTGGAAGTCTTCTTTTGGGTAGATATGAAGCATGGTTTTCTCCTTTGGTTTAGTTAACCATTGGAGTGTACCAGAAAAAGAAAAGCCCCGCAAGAGCGGGGCGAGGCAAAGGAGAGGAGATTGAATATTTATTATTATTAGAATATGGTGGGGTGTTCCCTACTGAGGGACTCTTACGGTGCAGGACTGCTCCTGGATACCCCATTGTTTTGGATGCGTGGATGGGAGTCGAACCCACAATTTTCGGCTTATGAGGCCAACGTGATCTATATATCCGTTTCACTAACACGCAATTATTTGGTGGGGCCGGGTGGACTCGAACCACCGACCATCTGCTCTTCAGGCAGGCACTCTACCAACTGAGTTACAACCCCATAAGATTGGTACTTCCTGGTAGAATCGAACTACCGCAACTGCCGTGTAAAGACAGGGTTCTACCATTAAACTAAGGAAGCATTAGAAGTGGTGGGCGACAGGGGACTCGAACCCCCAAAATTCGGAATCTAAATCCGACACGTATACCAATTCCATCAATCGCCCGTGCGCTTGGGTCCGAAGAAATCCAAGCCTTAATTTGGTGGAGCCACTGAGAATCGAACTCAGTTCTGCAAGGTGCAAGCCTGCGATTTTATCCAAATAAACTACAGCCCCATATTGGTGCAGATACAGGGATTCGAACCCCGATTCTCAGCTTCGTAAACTGATGCTCTATCCGTTGAACTATACCTGCTAAATTGGTCGGAGCGGCAGGATTCGAACCTGCGACCCAGTGCATCCAAGGCACCCACGCTGACCAGACTGCGCTACGCTCCGAAGGTGCAGAATTTTAATTGTCCCAGACACTGCAACTGGTATTGCTGGCTAGCTAATTAAATGCAGAACTAGAGGTATCAACATCCCGAAGGACTTTCCAGTGCTAGTACGACTCTGCAAATTTGGCGGAGATACCGGGCATCGAACCCGGAACATACCCGTGACAGGGGTGTATTTTATCCGTTTAAACTATATCTCCAAATTTGGCGGTTCCTGAAGGATTCGAACCTTCGTCGGGGATTGCTCCCGGCAGGTTAACAGCCTGCTACCATCGGCCTCTCGGTCAAAGAACCATGTAATTACTTTATCAGTGAAAACAACCTTTTGCAAGAATTATTTTAACTTATTTCAATTTGGCGGGATCTGAGGGTTTGCACCTCACCTACGGTCCTGGATGCCCGTCATTCTGCTCCGCTGGTTGCCGTCGCATTTCCAGCCTCATTAAACTATCGTCCCGTTGTATGGTGGGTCGGGTGGGATTCGAACCCAACGATCCCTCGATTAAAAGTCGAGTGCCTTAGACATACGTCGCCGCTTGGCTACCAACCCATATTTGGAGGAGAGCAACAGAATCGAACTGTCACCGTATCGCTACGATGGGACCGGGTTCAAACCGGAGTCTGCACCATGCAGCCTGCTCTCCGGAGGAAGATGTCAGACTCGAACTGACACACCCCTTTTCAGGGGCTACTGTCTCTTTAGCAAAGAGATCCCTTACCGTTAGGGTTAATCTTCCAATTGTTCTTTAATTTCTTTGCGAAGATCTGCTTTCTCTTTCGCACGAGTTATAGGGATTGATTGGATCTCGTCTGCAACACCACAGTTACTACCGTGAATCTTACAGCGTCCAAATACCTTTTTACAACGCAAAAGTTTCTGCATAATATCTCCTCAAAATGGCGGTGGAAGTAGGATTCGAACCTACGGACCCCGTTTGAAGGGGCCGACACCTTTCCAAGGTGCTGTCTTAAACCGCTCGACCATTCCACCAAAATTGGGGTGACCTGTGGGTATCGCTCCCACTTCCTCAACGTCACAGGTTGAACATCATCTGATAAATGCTTAGGCCACGTTTGAGTGCTCTCGTAAAAACACTCAGATGTGGCAGGAAGATAAGGACTCGAACCCTAACTCCGGAGATCAAAGCCCCGTGTGCTAACCAATTACACCATCCTCCTAAAACTGGCAGGGACCCTGGGATTCGAACCCAGAACCTGCGGATTTGGAATCCGCTGCACTAGCCAATTGTGCTAAGTCCCTACAATCTAACGGGGCGACCCTGAATCGAACAGGGGACTACCACTGACGAGTGGCCTGTTTACCATTAGCCTATCGCCCCCTTATTTGGCACTCCCACCGAGAATCGAACTCGGATTTCCAGATTGAAAGTCTGGCGGCCTGACCGTTTAGCCGATAGGAGCATTTATTTGGAGCGTTATATCGGATTCGAACCGATGTCACCGACTTGGAAGGACGGGATGCTGGACCACTGCACTAATAACGCTTTATTTGGTGGGAGTAGCTGGGCTTGAACCAGCGACCTAACGGTTATCGACCGTTTGCTCTACCACTGAGCTATACTCCCGTTAATTGGTGGGGCGAGTAGGACTCGAACCTACGAAGGACGCGATGCCAAGGGATTTACAATCCCGCCCGTTTGCCGCTCCGGGAACCGCCCCAATTAACCTTGTTTAAACTGTACGATGTCAGTTGAGAAAGGTTTTGCTACTGGTTTATCAGCACCCTTTCCAGAACCATCATCGACGTTCTTTGTTTCTTCTTCATTTTCGTTATCTTCATCGAAGTAATCAGAAAGCATTTGCTTACCTTCCTCAATAACGAAACGAGCAATATTCTCACGGATGTTGTCTTTAGTATCCTTGTTCATCATAAGATCACGAAGGACCATATGTGCATCAGGGATCATAGCAATCATCTTTGTTTTCAGATCAAGAATGTTCTTCTCAAGCTGAATTGCGTTAGACTCCTCTTTTAAAGGACGACCCTTACCTCTACGACGCTTGGTAAGTGCTTGTTTTGTTGCCATAATTAACCCCACTTATTCATGTTATCAGAGTTCAATATCTCTGTCAAGGGTTATTTTATCATTTATAGCAAAAAATATCAACAACTTGGAGCACGGTAGGTGAATCGAACACCTGACATTCGGTTTGCAGCCGAAGCTGTTGCCACTCCAGCAACCGCGCATAAGTGGTCGAGGTAGTAGGATTCGAACCCACGTAAAGGAGTTTAGAAGACTCCTGCCTATCCTCTAGACTATACCCCGTATCTGGTGCGCCCTCCCGGACTCGAACCGGGAACCCTGGGAGCTTAACACCCATGCCTCTACCAGATTGGACCAAGAGCGCAAACATATTTTAAGCTGCATGGTGACTCCACCGACCTCTGTTCTCCGCGAACAGCGCTCTACGACCTTAGAACTTCTGTTACAACAACGTGGCCTTTGTCGTTGAAACTCCATTCAGTTAGGCTCATTCTCCTCACAGATGATCAGTCCGTGAATCAAATAATCTGAGCTAATGCACTTTAAAATATACTAAACATTTTATGTACGGGCTGATGTCCTGTTTGGTCGCCACCATCCCCCAATGAGTAGTGAGGATTGCGAGACCTCACTTCTACCGTCTGTAATAATCAACCTTCCGGAAAGTTAATCTACAGAACAACACCGCACAGTGCAACAGGGTTTTAAGAGTCTCAAACCCGTACATAAAATGTTTGGAGCAGGGTGGTGGAATCTAACCACCTATGTATTTAGCCGTACTGTTAGTTCTGGCGTATTTTTCAGGTCTGGAAGGACCTCGCGGTTGACAAACCGCCTACCCTGCATTGGCTCGTTGAAGTGGATTCGAACCACTGAACCCCTTGCGCAGAGGGGGCCTTTACCACTAAGGCTATCAACGAATTGTTTGGTGCTCGCAGTAGGCTTCGAACCCACGACCCCCTGCTTACAAGGCAGGTGCTCTACCAACTGAGCTATACGAGCAAGAATGCTGTTTCCGATTAACAGCCCGGAGGTGTGGTTAGCCATATCTTGTGAGCTAAGGACCTTTGACCCAGGATTTTAATAATCAACGAAATTTTAGCTTTGTGTTTTAGAAGTTTCAAGTTTAAACATTAAGCTTTGAACTTTAATCTTTGAATGTTGAACTTTGAAGTCTTTCGAATTCGCGATTCGATAATTTCGGCAGAGTTGTGGTCTGCGGAAACATACGTTAAGTATCATCCTATATGATTAAGTTCGAGGCAGTTTAACCTCCGGCCTCGGTAGAGGCAAGATGTTTCCAACTTCGCTAACCAAAAACAGCATTTTGAAACTTTATCAGTTAACGAGAGGAATTACAAGATGTTTTTCATAATTCCTCAAGTTATTTTAGATTGATCCCTCAATCTCTACTTCAGTCCGTGCGTTAGACTCGGACAACACAAAGTCCACGTTGGATTTGAAGTCTTCGATCTCTGTTTCCAGATTTCGGATTACGTCTGCCAGACCCAGTGGGTCAACGATAGACGGGGTGCTCATCAGACGGGTTGGACCTTCTACCGTCTTAATCTGCTCTGGATCGGGCGCTTTGTCACGGCTGATGTACGGAGCGCGAGCCTGTTCCAGCTTGGTTTCGAAGTCAGCGACTTCTTTATCCAGGCGCTTCTGAGCGAAGTTGTACTGCGCTTTTAGCTTGGACAGGAGCAGTTCTTTGTAAGCAACTGTGCGCTTGCCCTCAATTGCCTGAGCAACTGTCATCTCTTTACCACCAACGGTGACCAGAGTTACTGCGTTGGACTGAACAACTTTCGCCTTCAGTTCATCACGTACTGCCAGCAGGTCTTTCAGGCCTTGGAAGTCTTCCTTAGCAGAAGTCTCGAAGTCAGCAATGCTAACCAGAGAACCTGGGATCGAACGGTGGTCTTCGGTCCCTTTTGCGATCTGAACAGTGTTCAACTGGTCGATACGCTTTTCGATCTTGCCCTCGATCTTGGTCAGAGTTGCCAGAGCGCGGGTTACAGAAATCTTAGTAGACATATAATTCTCCTCTCAATGAACTTTAAATTTTAAATGTACTTCAAATATTTGCCGACATCCGTGTCGGCACAGCGGTATTAGTTTTTACCAGTGTTAACTACAACACCTTGGCGGTTCGCATCAGCTTTAGCGATTTCCAGACGGGTTTCGCGTTCTGCTTTCAGGTCTGCACGGGCAGCTTCAAGCTGTTCGGTCAGCATTGCGATACGATCTTTGTCTGCCTTGGTATTGGCGTTCAGTTCGGCAATCGCAACTTTGTGGGCTGATTCCAGATTGGATTTAACAGCGTTCAGTTCGATAGCGGCAGAACGTTTTGCAGCATCGACGGCAGCGGTGATCGCATCTTCGTTACTATCCTGAGCGACAGACAATTCGTGACGCAGACCATCAACAACACCCGGTTCGATTGCTACAAGGCCGCGAGCCTTCAGAAGAGTGTTAAGAACACCGTCTTCGTTTTCCAGAACCTTAATCTTCAGCTTAGATTTTTCTTCAGCCAGCTTTTCGTTGAACTGGGCTTCGATATTGCCAAGCTCCTGCTGTTTGAACTGAATTTCTTGACTGATACGTTCAGAACCTTCAGCAAGTGATTGCAGGTCAGCAACAACCTTACTCAGGCCAGTGGCAGCAGTTGCAACAGCTTTGGTAGCACGTTCAGTTACAGAAATTACAGTTTTAGAATCAGACATTAAGTTCTCCTTTGCGTAAAATTGAGTTGTGATACTACACTTTAAAAATTTCATTGTCAAGCAGTTTTTGAAAGAAAAGCGCTTTAACCACCGTAAGCTATCGGCCCTGTTCGCACGGCGGGCCGTCCCAGACCGGGGGTTGAACCCGGTTCTCTTTTCTCTCAAAATGGTGGGGCATGAAGGATTCGAACCTTCGACCTTCGGCTTAAGAGGCCGCTACTCTAACCGCTGAGTTAATACCCCGAAATCAGGTCCGTGTTTTTCAAGACGTTGCACGGAATCGTCACGGTTGCCGCAGCCCTTTATTTTAAGACGCATCGCCGCAGCCAGCTTCGTCTATCCCCATGCCGGAGGAATTACTTCTTCTTACCTTTAGGCGCTACGGCTTCAACAACCTTAGCGTCCTTAGCTTTACCAGCGCGTTCACGCTTGGTCTTGCCAGTGCGAACACGGTGTGAGGCAGAAATTACTTGACCGCCTTCAACACGGGAAACGGATTCCCAGATGAATACAACGTTGCCGTCTTCATCACGACGCTTTTTACGAATGGAAACGGTCTTGGTTACACCGCCCAGACGAACATCGTGTGGTGCAGAGTGAGTCTGCGTTGACTTCGACTCAAACTGGAAAGGCTGTTTGATTGCGTCGATTGCAGAAACTTTCTTAGTTGCGTTTTTCTTAGCCATGTTGTATTTCTCCTCTATTTGCTAATGTCTTGTTGACGTTGGTAATACTAATATTTCGTACTTCCTTTGTCAATCGTTTTTTGAATCTTTTTTCGTTTCTTTATGAAGACCGAGTGAAACATCATAACGGTCGTACACAGAATTACTATTCCCTACAGATGAGTCCATTCTGGAATCCCAGTTTGAAGACATGCTCTTGGGTTTACCAATTCCGAAAAAATCATAAATCTTATTCATGGTCTCTCCTGGTTTGGTAGTTCTGGCAGGGATTGAACCTGCGACCTCTTCCTTATGAGGGAAGCGCTCTAACCAACTAAGCTACAGAACCATCTCGTCTTGGTGAGGTGAATACTACTTACTATCCTTTCCATTGTCAATGTCTTTTTTATCTTTTTCACAAATAAAACAGAACACCTCTCTTTTTGGCCCGATATATTGCTTACCACATTGCTTGCAAGCCCGGTGGTGGTACATACCACGCAGGCTTTCATGGGGCCAGTCTCTTTCAGAGAATGCAATGCAGTGGTTATCAGAATCCAAAGTCTTCCTCAGAGGAAATACCCTCTCCGAAACCAACGAACCCATCAAATTCGTCTTTCATCGTTTTGCTCCTTTTCGTTTTGAACGTATAATCGCCGCTTCAGCACGGCGCTGCTTGCGGTTTTTAGACTGTCCGGAAGATTCGGAGAGCGTACTTGATCGTGGAATCACCGTCAACGGGGTAGAAATAGTATAAGCCGCCTTCTTCTCCGAAGGATGCAACATATTTCCAGGCTTCAATGCCGTAGCCAGTCGTAGCAAAAGCGATATCATCAGCTTCTTCAGTCGCTTCGTCCAGGGTGACGTGATGTGATTCGTGTTCAATATACTCTCCATTATCAGATTTGTGTACAAGTTTTAATTTAAACATAATGACCTACCGTTAGTTAATTAAGAAATCGAGTTGTTTCGATAACTTAGATCTTATCAGTGGTCACTATTTTTGTCAATCAAACAATGCCAGATGCCTTGACACCCCGTGAATACTCTGCTATAGCCAGTTTTTGTTCCGGCGTTAGCTCTTCTTCATCATCTTTCGGGTTCTCAATCTCAAGGAGATGCTCCTCAAGACCATCAAGAATGTCTGGCTCCCACGCTTTCTTTTGGTCTGTGTGTACAGAAGCACGGTTAAAATCGTTTTTTGCAACGTAATTACGCACTGAAATCTGACTCCTTGGTCTGTTTTTCGGTTTCAACCAGGTCTACGTTCCCAGTTTTTGTATTCACCCAACGGGTTTCTCCTTTTGTAGCGTGCATTGTATGTCCACAATCAAAAGAGATGATGCAAACACCCGGCCCGTGGGCTTCGAGGTCTGCCTCGAATTCTTCTTTGCAGACTTTACATTCCATCATTACTGGTCCAAACATCTTAGGCTCCTTAATATAATACGGGTTTGTTGGTGTATTGTTGCACGTAAGGCAATCACGTACTGGCACTTCATGCCATTTGCATGGATTTTCCATATCACCTCAATAAGGTCTATAGTTAGACCAGTGTTCTTCGTCATCAGCCACATCGCTTGGGTCACCAAGGCAAAACTCTGCAAGACGAGTAAGGTGATCATCTGGTAAACCAAGAGAGTGAACATCCCTGCGAATGGCAGCATCAAGATCAAAATTACCATAGGCCGGGTTGAACTTTGTAACCCTGATTACAGGTTGACTTTTAACAGGTACAGTTATTGTTTTATGAATATCACGGGATGAACTGTTTGGACAGAAATAAAAATCACCAAACTTTCCAGTGCGTATTCCCATTTTTGTTTTACATTTAGGACATTTCATAATGTAGCCTCAAAAAAGCAACCCGACCAAAAGGTCGGGTTTGTATCTTACAGTTGAGCGGCTGCTCGTTCACGAATCGTTGTCAGGTCTTCATCGACAATCAACTTGCCGTTGTAGAACACACGACGAAGTTCGTTATCTCCAGACTGTACCTCTTCCAGTTGGCAATTGTCAATCAGTTCTAACTGACCAAACATATTGCGAACAACTTTCAGGAAACCTTTTGCAGATTTCTTACCGAGGTCTGTCTTAGGCTCTTTGACAACCATGATTTGCTGACCATCGATCACAGCACCAGTTGCTTTCACAGCCATACCAAGTGAATCACGGGTTGTGTACTGGGTGGTGAAGGAACCAACACCAAACACGATATTGCTGGATGCAAAACCTTTATCTTTCAGGCGTTCAAAGATGTCTTTTGCACGAGCAACGGTAATTGAGTCACCGTAGATCAGTCCAACATGCGAATCAAGAACCTTGTAACCTTTGGAGTTAACTTCACCACCAAAGATGTCCCACAGGCATTCAACTGCACCTTTAACTTCGTGCTCTTGCAGTTCATTTTCCAGATCCACTTTTACAGAATAGTTTGAACCAATGCCTTTCGCAGGTGCTTCTACGACATAGACACGATACCACTTGTCACCTACATTGACTACTTCGCTGTCCATCTCATCGTCATTACAAGCTTCATCTACAGAGAAATATTTAATTCCGCTATGACGATAACCAGCAATGATGTGTTCCGGAATACCTGAATCAGGGCGGAATACAACACGACCGTCACGAGCCATGATTTCTTCTTTCAGAATCCGTGCTGCACGAGTAATAATAGCCCAGAAGTCATAGCTGTCTGCCACGTAGGAAACAAAACCTTTCGGGAAAATTTCCGTGATGTAGCGTTTCAGGAATTCAACTTCAGCCAGGAAACGCAGTTCATCAAGAGACAGATCAGGATTTTCTGTTTTCAGACGACCAACGATAAAACCGATGTTCGTGGTTGCAACACTGTGTTCTGATGCAGGGATTGACCCGGCAACGAACTTACCTTTCATGTTGTAATAACGGCGAGCATACAGAATCGCAGGGATAGTGTCTGTACCCATTGAGTTGATCAGTTGACCGAACTCGCTCTGTGCTGCATCGTGAGTACCGGATTCACCGCGATATGCGAAGCAGTGATTCTGGAATGGAACGTGCAGATTGTTATCACAAGTTTCAGTGGCCCATGCTTCAGACAGTTTACGATACTGCCAGAAGGTAGTTGCAGTTGTGATAGTTTTCCAGGTTTCTGCTGAAATCACGCTTTCCAGGAAATTAGGTAACCAGTAAAAATCAGGGTGCGTGTTCTGGATTGTGAACATCGGGACCTGAACAGGGGACAGTGTTCCCTCTGGAAGAGCACGAATTTCAAGAGGAAGATAGCCAAGATCATGAAGCGCCTCAAAGCCCCATGTTTCAACCATACCTATGCCGATACTTGAATCGCAAACCTCACGATAATCAGCAACAGCCTCTTCTTTCGGAAGATTGAAGAAGTTATTGTTGAACATATCGATCAGGAACCACTTAATAAAACCTTGGATGCCTGCGAACATGACACGCTTGTCATTATCAGCAAAGTGAATGAAATGCTTCGCGTTACGCGGAGTCATGTTGTCCTGAACAATTTCAGAACGTTTATCATACATGGAGATGTGTGAAGGTTTGTAAAAGTCTGCAAACAGGATAGGACTTTCTTGATTAAGCATGTTTTGTTTCTCCTTTGTGTGTTTTGATGGGGTGATTCTACACCCCGTTCAATTTAGATGTCAAGTGAAAAATCTAAAGATTTCGATTCTGTTTTGACAGTTGTGGTTTCTTTAACCAATCGGCAACCTTTCACCTTGATTTCTTTGGCTGGTGACCACTTGGTCGCACGAATATGGAAAGTGTTTGCACGGATGACCATGAAACGTACCACATCTTCAGGTGGTTCTTCACGGATGTAGATAGCTACACTTTCGTATGCAGGCCACTTGAATGGATTATTTGCGGTCACATCAGAATGCACACCACCGCCGTTGTTTGTACGTCCCGGTGTTTGGTAAATCGCACATGGCCGATAGCAGGCGTGTTCATCTGGAACTTGGAGAACATTATTTTCTAACCATTCACAGATTTTTTCGAGATCAAAATCGTAATGGTCTTCTTTCAGGTCTTCAATATCGGCGCGGTACTCTGCACCAACACCGCATTCACCAATCTGCCCGGTGATATGAGCGCACATTTCCCGCTCAAAATTACCAGCATAGGAATCTGTATCGACAACAAAAATAAAACTTGTTGATTCAGTCATTAAAAATTCTCCGTCCAGTCATGATACGCATAGATTTCATCAACCCCACCATCGAGGATGACCTGTTTACCGAAAGAAAAGATACCGTGAGTAACGTACAGGACAACACGTTTCGCACCATTTTCTTTCAGGACCTGTGCAAGGGCGATGAATGTACGACCGCCGTCACAAATATCATCAACGATAATACACTCACGTCCATTCACGTCACCGAAGACGGCAGTTCCTGTGATCTGTCCAGTGGTAACGTCACGAGATTTCCCAGCTTCAACAATCGGCATTCTCAGACGATCAGCAACTTTCTGCGCCTTTTTACGTGCGCCTGCATCAGGTGCAACAATCACCACGTCACGACCTGAAAGCTCTTCGCTGAATTCTGCAATCAAACTCTGCTGACCGCGAATAACCACGTTGTTCAGCAATGCTGCCGCAACATCACTATGCGGATCATCAACCACAACCTTATCAAAACCAAGGGAGTTTACAATATTTGCAAACACTTTGATCGCCAGTGCTTCACCTGGTTGCATTACTCGGTCTTGTCGTGCATATGGAATGTATGGGAGATTCAGAACGAATTCCGCATGGGTATCCAGGTTCTCAAGTCGAGAACAAGCATCAACCAACAATGCCAAAGACATAACATCAGTGGAGTTTTTTACTTTCGCAGTGATCTCAACGAAACCAATGCGGCCTTTTGGTGCGTGAGCCAAGTCAATCTTGACTTGTTCTTCCCCACCTTTGAAAGTGAAGTGGTCCACTGGGACCGGAAGGTTGTTCAAGCGCAGTTCAATACTCATTTTTGTTTCTCCTCATTCCAATTGTGAATTTCGTAAATCGTTTTGTTGTGGCCCATATTGGTGCGTGTTGTGTCCTTTGTCAACCACTTTATCTTTTCAAGGTTGCTCACACACCGGGCAACAGTTGCCCTCGATAATCCTGTGGCATCAGCAATACTATCAAGCGACTCATGATACGTTTTCCGGAGAGACTTGAAGTAGTGATACTGATGACGCATGTAGAGGTACACAATCTTGTCGTTGGACGAGGCGCAGGTCACCGACAGCAACTTCAGTTCGAAGTTACCGTAGATGTGCTTACCTGACGCGATGTACCCCATGTCTCTCCTCCATAGCCTATACTCAAATTGATACTAAGCCTAGTCTCAAATTGATAACAGAAATAAATACTATATAAAATAAATAAAACAATACTCTTTTATAAAAACAATAAAACATAAGATCTAAAAACAAGATCTTTTAGTATGATCTATATATTCTACTATCAAAGAGTCGTTCACTTGATGAACCGCAGTATGAATGAACAGGAATGTGCTGTCAAGGGGTTGACTTCAGATTTTGTTCATGTAGAATGCTCGTATTGTTAAAGGAGATTGTAATGTTGTCAAGTAAACAAACAAAAGATATTGGTGATATGGTGTGTGGTCAGTCGAAGACTGTTAGTGGTAAACCTCGTCGTAAAGCTGAACAGACTGACGAGGAGAAGTCAAGGCTCATGTTGATTCGTGATGTGTTTCATGAATCAATGAAAGAACAAAATGTGTGTGTAGTTTTACCAGATGGTAAGTCTGAACAGGAAGTGTTCGGAGACTACCTCACGTCATTACGTAGTCGTCTAAGACGAAGAAATGTCACTGTGGTGTGGTATAAGGACTTGACAGTGGAACATATCGAGAGTAATAATTGTGTGGTGGATCTCAGTGAGATTCGTATAACGCTCTGAGAAGCATTGTAAGAGGTTTTAATGGTGTGGTGGTACACTTGGGTTCCCTACACCTGTTTAATTCAATACAGGGCCGCTCAGAGGCTCTGAGGGCTATTGTGGAGGGTTAATTTGGATATGAAGAGCATTACCTGCGATAACTCAATCTACAAAGAGGCTTATGATGCCCTCTTGGAGATTATGAGTGCAGCGGAGAAACGATATGGTGTTAAGCTGTATCTCGACAGTCGGGTTGACTGGGGTAAGACATGGATGGACTCCAGTGTCTACATTCATGGTGATCGTCATGTAGTTAATTTGGTGTGCATGAAACTGATTGTGTGGCAGCACAACCGTAACATTCGTGACGGAATCCTCTATGCTTACCCGGCTACGGAGATAAAATGAAAAAAGATATTAAGAAGCCTGTTAAGGACAAGTTCGATACAGAAGCGTTTGTGTTCACAACCGATGTTGGTGTGATCAAGGAAGCTCTCCAGCGTTTGCATGATCAGGAGGCAGATCCTGAAGCAGAACCACTAACCAAAGACCAGATCTACTGGATGGGTTGGTGGGAGCTTAATATGCCGGAGGTTGATCGTCGTAAGATCGAAAGAGTTATCACTTGCGCCAAGGAGAATGCTGCGTTAGGTTTGTACAAGAAAACAACGAAGAGGAAGAAGAAATGAGTAGACTTGCAAAACTAAACAGAAGAAAGACCATGTTGAAAGAAAAGCAGAAAAATATCACCGCAACCTTCCAGGTTTGTCGTGAAGCTATGAAGGCTAATTTAATAACACCTTCCCAGAGACAGATTATCCGTGATATACTCCGTCCTGTGCTGCACGATTTAGAAGGTGAAGTACGTGACGTTTCATGTCACATTCAAGAAGAACTGGAAAAAAGAAATCAGGAGAATAAATGATCGACCACGTTTCATCAGACACTCACTGGTGGCATACCAACATCCTTGGATTCCCATCGTGCGATAAGTTCCGTAAGAACCTTTATGGCCCAAAAGAAGACTCAGCCTCCGTTGTCAAAATGAACGATGACATGGTTAAGACGTGGAACAAACACGTCAAGCCTGACGATGTGGTGGCGCACCTGGGTGATTTCGTTATTGCCTATGGTAAGCAGGTTGAGCCAAAGGTTCGTGATATCCTGAGCCGTATCAATGGAAAGATCATTTTGGTTGGTGGTAATCATGATAACCATCAGACAAAGCGTATCTTCCGTGAGTTTGGTCATGAAGTCGTGGACTACAAGGAAATTGAGTTCAGCACCGGGAAAGAAAAGGTGAAGGTGTGTATGTCCCACTATCCTTTTGCATCATGGAATAAAGCTCATCACGGGTCGGTAATGCTGCACGGTCACAGCCACGGCTCCTATACGGCCCCTGGTGGGCGTATTTTGGATGTGGGTTGGGATGTGCATGGTCGTCCTTTGACGATGCGTGAAGCTGTTCTGATGTGCCTTGCTAAACCAATTTACACTGCTGATCATGGAGAGTAATATGCACAACAAACATCGTAATTTTTTACCAAAGAAGACTTCTAAGTCTTTCTATGCCACAATTCACATCGCTGGCAACTACAATCAGGCTGAAAACCTGTGTCGTCAGTGGGTGATGAAGGGTGCTTGTGTGCAGATCTCTCCGTGTACCTACGTGTATACTGGCGGCGTTGAGGATGGCATGACTGTTCGGATCATGCAATACCCGCGCTTTGAGCGTCCTGAGCACGAAATACTTGACATGGCTGTTGAACTTGGTACATTCTTAGCCCAAGAACTCTGCCAGATCAGTTTTAGCATTGAAACACCGCACAATACTACCTACTATCAGGCAGAAGGTTACGAAAAGCGTAGTTAATTACCTAAGAGAGGACTTATGAAAGTTCATAAAATTACCCAAGACAAGATTTTCTTCATGATGGATTCTGGTGCGTATGGTTCCATCGACAAGCGCGATGTTGCTAAACTTGTAACAGCGGCATCAATGCCAGAACAAAGTATTGACAGTCGCCGTGAGGCATGTATAATCCGGGCATTCTTCAAGAAAAAGTAGGGGACAAAAATGAAATTTAACGTAGACGACCTGGTAGCTAAAAAGCTGGTAACCAAAAAGACTTACACCGAAGGCCCGTTCGCGGGTCTGTCTGTTCTGAAATATAAGAACAATGTGTTCTGGGATAACCTGTGGCACACAGACGCACGTCTTCTGGAGTGCCGTGGCATGGTAGTTGATGCAGAGGACAACGTTGTTATCTGGCCTTTCACGAAGATTTTCAACCGCTTCGAGAATAACACCGATGTTCCACGAGACCAGTTGGTGTGTGTACCTCGTAAGGTTAATGGCTTTATGGCTGCGATGAGTGTTTACAAGGGTGAGGTTATTGTCTCAACAACAGGGACACTCGATTCTGAATTCGCTCAGATGGCAAAAGACAAGATCGTTGGTGCAATGTCACCTGATCTTCTTGATTATTTTGTCAAGGGTGCTGGACCGTGTACACTGATTTTCGAAATCTGTGATGAAAGTGACCCACACATCGTCGCAGAAGAAGCTGGTGCATACCTGATCGGTTGCCGTGTCCATCTTAGTGGTGGTATGCTTCCTGAATGGGACCTTGATAAGGTTGCAAACCGTTATGGGTGGAAACGTGCTGGATGGGATAACATGATCTTCAGCGATGTTGTGAAAACATCCAAGGAAGTACACCATGAAGGTTTTGTTGTACGTGATGTTGATACCGGAGAATTACTCCTGAAAATCAAGTCACCACACTACCTGGCGAAGAAGTTCCTGATGCGTGGTAGTCAAAACAAGTGGGATATGATCTGGGACAACCCGAAAGAAGCCAAGAAGCGTATTGACGAAGAGTTCTACGAACTCCTTGACTGGCTTCGCTGGGCTTACGAAAAAGAAGAGTGGGCCGCTAAGGACTCTCAGTATCGGCGTATGATCATTGAAAAATATTTCGAGGACCGCAAATGAAACTTATGAGTATTAAGGACAAATGCGACCGTGCTGTTTCGGTAATTACTAGATTTATCATTGGGTTATCTGTGTTTGTATTGTTGTCTGCACTGATAATTTTTGTGAATTGGGTTATCGAAACGCTTGGTGGTCAAGTAATTTTTGGCGGTATTCTATTCATCATTGCCATGCTTGGTTGTTACGGCGTGGGGTGTTCAATCTACCCACACAAAGATAAGGGTGAGAAATGATAATCTGGTTGGATGACCTTCGTGATCCAAAAGATTATGGTTATCCGGATGCCTTGTGGTTAAAGAACTCTGAAGAGTTCATGGAGTTCCTCGAAGACCGTAGTAAACCATATCGTCGTGTCACCGAGTGGCACTTCGATAACGATCTTGGTGAGAACTCAGACCATGATGGGTATTGGTGCTTCCTTAATCTTGAGGAAAAGATTGTCTTTGGTAAGATGTTGTTTTGTCAGGTTAAGCTGTTCGTGCATACATCTAATCCATCGGCAGGCCACAAATTTATGCTTGCAAAAGAGAGCATGGCTCGGTATGGTGTGACCATCCTGAGAAACAATTACTGAGGAGAAGAGATGGAAAAGACCCTTATTATCCTGCGTGGTGTGTCTGGTGCTGGTAAGTCAACAGTGGCAGATATGCTCGCAGAGGGTTTGTGGCCTGTCTGTGAAGCAGATAAATTCCACTATACGGAAGATGGTGTTTATGACTGGAAACCTGAGAATATTCAGGCGGCACACGCATGGTGTCAGTCAGAAGTTAAGGACATGATGGGTTGGAGCTTTCGCAGGATCATCGTGTCTAACACCTCTACCAGTGAAAAAGAACTGAAACCATACCTCGACCTCGCAGCCGAGAATGGGTATCGCGTCATTAGCTTGGTGGTAGAGAACCGTCATGGCAATGATTCTATTCACAGCGTTCCGCAGGAAACCCGTGATGCTCAAGAGCGTCGTCTGCGTAACTCATTGAAATTGCAATAAGGGGAAATATTTGAGGCGCTTATATGTCATTAGCGGTGCTGGATTCTCTGCTGAAAGTGGAATCCGTACATTCCGCACCGATACGGACTCAGGGAAGGCCTTGTGGGATGAGTATGACCTTGAAGAGGTCTGCAACATTCATGCCTTCCGTGGTAATTTTTACCACAAGACGCATACCTTTTACAACAAGCGTCGGTCAGAACTGCAAACTGTGCATCCTAACGCTGCACATATGCGTGTGGCAGAGTGGTATAAAAACTATCCGAACCAAGTTATTAACTTGACAACTAACGTTGATGATCTGTTGGAACGTGCAGGTGTTCCTAAAGAAGATACACTTTATATTCATGGTTATTTGAAAGAGTTGGTGATTGAGACTGAGGCTGGGTCACCTAAAAAGATCATTGATGTTGGATATGAGCAGATTGACCCAGATGACTATGGTTGGTGTAAGCCAAACGTTATCTTTTTTGGTGAAACTGCGCCTGCATACGGGCAGCTATACTCAACCTTGGACAGCTTGACATCTGAGGATATGGTGATTGTGGTTGGATGTTCAAACACAGTGATCAACTTCAACTGGGAACTTTTTCCTGCCGCTATGAGAGGAACAAAGGTGGTGGTTGTTAACCTAGGTGTTCGCTATGATGAGCAGTTGATGTATGAAGATGCGGGTGTTATCGTCTATCGAACAGGCGCTGTTGATGCTTTCAGCAACCCTGGCTTCATCAAAATGGTTGAGGATCACCTTGAAGGTAAAACCTCATTACAGAAGAAGGAGAAATAATGTCAATTAGTTTAGATACACCAACACTGTACGCTCTTAACAAAGACGGGTCATATCAGGTTTGGAATGTAACCACAGAAGGTGATGAGGTTGTCGTTTCTTTCGGTAAGGAAAACGGAAAGATTCAACAAAAGCGTACCAAGTGTGAAATGAAAAACATTGGTCGTTCCAATGAGACTACCGCTGTGTTCCAAGCTGTGCTTGAAGCAAGATCCAAGTGGGAGAAACAGGTTCGTTTAGGATATCGTGAGACTAAGGAAGAGTTGCAAACGGAAGAGAACTTCTCTCCTATGCTGGCACACGATGCGATCAAGCGGTCTTCAGCTATCGTTTATCCTGCCTATGTGCAGCCAAAGCTCGACGGTGTTCGTGCTCTTGTCACGCTTGACAAGGACGGTATTCCGGTGTTTAATAGCCGTGGTAACAAGACATATCCTGTACAGGGCGCTCTGTTACAGCAAGTTAAGGAACTTGCAGAGCATTCAGGGTTTGACAAGTTCGACGGTGAACTGTATATTCATGGTCTGAGCCTACAGAAGATTGTTGCTCTTGCTAAGAAGTGGCGTACACCTGAACAGATTGAAGCCGAGATCGAAAAGGATTATCAAGCTGATATCAAGCGTTACAACAAGGCTGTTGAAGCAGGTGAACATCTCTGGAAAGACTTTGATGGCAACGTATGGGCTGTTTCAACGTATAAACCTGTGAAGGACGTTGATCGCTACAGTGGTTATTCGAGTCTTGACCTTGAGTATCATATCTTTGACATTCCGGTGAATGCACAGAGTCCTTGGTATTCTTATGAACACGATAAGACCAGACATCAAGACCTTCTGGCGGTTACTGATGCTGTCGAGTGCGAACTCAACGTTCCATTGGTAAAAGTTATCGCTGGTATTGTTGTCACTTCTGAGAGAGAAGTTAAGTGGTCTATCGGTAAATACATGGAGCAGGGTTTTGAAGGATCGATTATCCGAAACTTCAAAGGTGTCTATGAGTTCGGACAACGATCTTCTGATCTCCAGAAATGGAAGCTGTTCCAGGACGGTGAGGCCAAAGTCCTTGATTCTGTAGAGGATAAAAATGGTGAGGGTGTTCTGCTTTGTGAAGAACAGGACGGAACACGATTCAACTGTAAAATGAAAGGCACACACGCAGAACGTTCTCAGGCGAAGATGTTGTTGCTGGTTGGTGGTTTCATCAACTTTACATTCCAGTCGCGCACTGATGATGGTGTACCTCAGTTCCCAGTGGGGCAGAGTGTACGTGAACTTAACACATTAACATGGGAGCCAGTATACTAATGGGATTCTATAGTCGTAAACCTCAAGAGGTTGAAGCACACGTATTCAACGGGTCTAGCACCGGGGTTGGTCAAGTGACCAAGTGGATCGAGACCGGGGTATGGAAAGATTCCGAGATCCATACACGGGATATCCGGAATATGGACGTTAACGGTGTTCAGGCGTTCCCCGGTGATTACATTGTGAAAGTGGGTGACCAGTTCACAGCAATGTCCCCACAGGCGTTTAGCGACCTTTATGAAGCGGTTAGCGATGAAGATCGCCTACCTGGTGATTACAAGGCCAAAAATGTCGTGATGGGTGATAAGGTAGAGATGTGGGGTAAAGATTATGTCGTTAAGGGTCACAAAATCAGTGGCGACGATATCATTCTCACTCTCGATGATGGTTCTAACATCCAGCTTCGCGGTGAAGCAACCGTGAAGGTAACAGAGGTACGTGCATAATGATCTGGTATTGGCTGGCGCTCTTTGGAGCAACACTGGTAACCGGGGGCGGTATTTATATCGCCTACCGTTTCCGGAAAGACAAGCTTGACGATTTCATTGACTGGATTCAGGGAAAGGTGAAACGTCTGCTGTTGATTTGGGCTGTTGTGTTGGGCCTGGTAACGCTGGCCCTTACCAAACCTTTGTGGAACACCATGACCTGTCAATTCGACGGCATGGCCTACAAGGTTAACACTTCTTATTCTTGGTACAAGAATGGGACATATGGCGACAAATGCCTGTTCGTAGCTAAGAACGGTGCTCTTTTGCCATTAAGAATTATTCGTGACCAACCGGAAGGTGATCACGCGACAGATGTAATTAATTAAGGAGAATCAATGAGTAAGGTTTACGAAACACTTTTAGCGATGACAAAACCATCAGATCTGTACGCATACGCGGAGCATGTGATTGAATGGAACCATGTTGCATATCGTGCTCGCAACAATGTGGCAACACCTTTCGGTCTGCAATGGGGCTTTATTCGTGAAGAATTCAACGAACTCGTTGATGCACTCCGGGTCGGTGACCGTATTGAAACTGTTGATGCTGCCTGCGATCTCTTTGTTGTTGCCTCATATGCTTGCCAGTTGAAAAGCCCTGAGTATCTTCGTGAGGCCTGCACCCCTTCACCAACATTAACGTTTACCATTGGTGATCTTGAGCACAACCTGTATGGCAACATCCAAGATCCTGTTTATGTGCTGAAGCTGGTGACGGCGTTGTGCTATCGTCTTGATATTAATCTTGACTACAACATGCAGCAGGTTTTACACTCTAATGATACGAAGTATCCGTATCTTCAGGATGTGCTTGCCCTGTGGCCTGATAAAGAGCATAATGAAGCTCTTCGTCTGGAGTGCAAAGCAATTGAGGACAGATCGAATGGTCGTTACTCTGGTGTTAGATGCCATAAGGTGTATAATGCCAAAGACCCTCGCTCGACAGATCCGCGCCTTGTGTTCTTCGATAACAACGGCAAGATCATGAAGCCAAGCACTTTCGAAAGTCCGAAAATTATTGCTTGACAATGAATAAGGGGTCTGTATAATGACCCCATCAAGACAAAGAGGAGAACGCAGTGGAAGAAATTATTGATTATCCTGAGATTATCGAACTCGCTAATCGCCTTGGAATCAGAATTGTTAGTCGTGGACCAAGCACCCGATACCTGATCAGGTTCACCATGAAACGTCGCTGGGGCGGTGCTAAGAAGTATGCCTACGAATGTACTCTTGGTACGCTCGCAGCGTATGTAGCTCAGATTGAGCGCTCCGGTGGAAAGATTGTCGGCATTGATTAAAAGTGTTTGACAAAAAGAATTAAGCAGCTATACTGAACAGACTAAACAAACAGAGGAGAAACAAAACTATGCCACGTATGCCTAAAATCAAAGTAGAACTGAAAAACACCCTGCCTTCTGACCCAGCAGAGCGTAATCGCCTGAAGAAAGTAATTCAGGAAGGTGTTGATGCGAAGATCGCCCAGAAAGATGCGGCGAGCCAGTTCAAGGATATTGTTGCGGTAGAAAAGGACAGCCACAACTACGATCCTAAGTTCATCAAAACGCTGGTAGCAGCAGAGTTTGACCGTCAGTACCAAGCTGGCAAAAAGCGTAAAGACCTAGAAGAACAGGTTGAGCAGATGACCGAAGCTGATATCCTGTTTGGTCGTGGAACTCCGAATGTCGCACAAACCGAAGCTGATGACGGCGAAGAAGGTGCCGAATAATGAAATATTACCTGAACGGTGTTGGCTTATTTGTTTTCCTTTGCTTCATCTTCGGGTTCGCAGTACCAACTTTAGTTTCTGCTAAAGATACACTGGGCGTTATCGGCGGTTTCGCCCTGGTGTTCTCAGCCCCGGCGGTTGTGTGGTATTGGGTCCGTAAAGTTTTCTTTAAACGTGGAGGCTTAGATGCTACTAAATCTTAAAGCATCTACCTGGGAAAAGTTGCAGCATCTGGCCCGGTCCAGAAATAAGTCTGCCGCTGCCTTGGTAGCGAAAATTGTTGACGATCACGTTGACCAAACTGTAAAAACTGAATACAAAATCAAAGAGGAGAACCAAACCAATGCTTAAGAATATCAAACGTGTAGTTTTCGCTGGCCTGATCGCTCTGGGTGCAATTGGCCTGACAGGTTGTGAACGTGCAACTGTCCCGGCAGGTTACGTTGGTGTCAAGGTTGACCTGTACGGCGATGAGAAGGGTGTTCAGCAACAGGAAGTCGGTGTTGGTAAATATTGGCTGACATGGAACGAAGAAATCTATCAGTTCCCGACATTTAACCAGTTGAACAACTACGAACAGCCGTTCAACTTCCAGACCAAAGACTCCATGACGGTTACTGCGAAGATCGGTGTTGAATATTACGTTGACCGCTCCAAGGTCACCAAGATCTTCCAGACATACCGTAAAGGTGTCCAGGAAATCACTGATGTGAACATTCGTCAGAACATCTCTGATGCACTGATCAAAGAAGCGGGTACGATGGATATCGGTACTCTGGCTGGTGATGGTAAATCTCAGCTTCTGGATCGTGTTACGAAAACCCTGAAAGCGAAACTTGATCCAATCGGTATCGTGATCGTGAAACTGTCTTACACTGATGACCTCGGTTACCCACCACAGGTAACAGCGTCCATCAACGCGAAGATCGAAGCAACTCAGAAAGCTCTGCTGCGTGAGAACGAAATCCAGCAGACAAAGGCTGAAGCTCAGAAGGCAATCGAGGCCGCTCGCGGTGAAGCAGAATCTAAGCGACTGCAAGCTCAGGGTGAAGCCGATGCTAAAGTAGCGCTGGCAAAAGGTGAAGCAGAATCCATCCAACTTCGTGGTGATTCTCTCCGCAAAAACCCAGAGATTATGCAACTGGAAGCGATTAACAAGTGGAACGGTGTGACCCCAGTCTACATGACCAGCGGTTCTCAGACCCCATTCGTTACCCTGCCAGCAGGTAAATAAGAGTTGACAAAAGGCCCGGTGGTGTATTATCATCGGGTCTCGACTTAACAAAGGAGATACAAAATGATCCGCACAACAATTCTTTTAGCAGCAGTGCTGCTCTCTTCCCAGGCATTCGCCACAGTCAACACACTTTCTTTGGTGGATGAATACACTGATGGAAGCTCCAAAGTCTGCATCTACAGCGATGGTAATCGCACAGAGTCAGTTGTGAAAGAAGGTGCTGGAGAGTGCCCTTCCAAAAAGACTTTCCACTAAGAGGAAAACCAATGAGGATAACTGATAAGCATGTTTTCTTCTTCACTTACCGTGATATGTTCAGCAACCACTTCCGTCAGGTAATCCCTATCCGTTGTGGTGGCTATGAATTCTTCACGGTTGAGCACTTTATGATGTTCCAGAAAGCAATGCTCTTTGATGATAAAGAGATTGCTGCACGTATTGCCACGGTTAACAATCCAAACGAGGCAAAAGCGCTGGGCCGTAAAGTCAGGGACTTTGACAATAGTGTCTGGGAAGAAAACCGGATGGACATTGTAACAAACGGTCTTGTTCTAAAAATGAAGGCGAATAGATCCATCCTGGAGGCAGCACTGACCCACAGAGATGCTGGTCGTCGCTTTGTAGAGGCATCCCCATATGACGCAATCTGGGGAGTTAAAATGAATGAATATGATACACGCATTGATGATCCTGCCAACTGGCAAGGATTAAATCTTCTCGGTGAATGCTGGGAAAGAGCAATTGATGTCGTTATCGCAGCTTCGTGGAGGTGAGTTGAAATTAGAGATTGAACTGGTTCCGAAAACAGCTTGGTTTACTAACTTACGCTCTCACCTCACTAAATCCCAATGGGATGTCGTAAGAAAGAAATGCTATGCCAAAGCGAACTACAGATGTGAGATTTGTGGTGGTAAAGGGAACAAACACCCTGTTGAGTGTCACGAAATCTGGGACTTTGGTAATGGTAAGATCACGCTGAAAGGTCTTATCGCGCTCTGCCCGTCATGTCACGAAGTAAAACATATCGGCCTTGCTGGTATTCGTGGAAGAGGAGAAATCGCCCTTCGTCACTTCATGAAGGTGAACGGTGTCTCCAGACAGGTTGCAGAGAAGTACGTGAGCGAGGCGTTTGCCTTGTATCATGAACGGAGTAAGCGAGAGAAATGGGAACTGGATGTCCGGTATTTGGACGAGTATTTGAGTAACGATTGAGAGGGCTAGTGGGATATCCGTATGATAAAGATTGGAAAAATAAAGTCACGAATGACTGTGTGATCGCTTTAGACCTTGACCAGACTTGCTTTGTGTCTGCCGCTGGCGCTGAGAAGCGTACAATTAAGGCAACGCACATTGCTTCCGGCAGGGAAAAGATCTTCAAAAACAGAACAGAATTCTGGGGTTCCACCAAAAGGGTGGTGGGCGGTTGGTTAAAAGACCAAAACGCCAATATGGAAATCAAGGCAAAGGCAGAAGGACGTGAATTTACTCCGTGGGGAAGAGATGACTTCCTGATTGAGGACATTCAGACTCCAGAGCCTGTTGAAAACTGCCTGCACATCCTGAAAACCAAGATCAATGCGATCTTTGAACATCTGGAGATGGACAACCAGTATGGGATGGGTGTGCTTGGTGGTGAGAATAACTTCCGCTTGCTATTACCAGCACCGGAGCGTTATAAAGGGAACCGTGAGGACACACTGCGTCCTAAGCTGTTGCAGGAAACGCGCGATTATGTCAAGAAGAAGTACAAGGCAAAGGTAATTGATGGAGTTGAGGCAGATGACTATCTTTCTGTCCTGATGAATACCGGGTGGGAGTTCTACCAGGCGACTGGTAAGTTCAACTATATGGTTGCATCCTTCGACAAAGACCAAAAAGGAACGCCGGGACTCCTTTTCGACACCATGCGTGACAGTGAAGAGAAAACATGGAAGCATCCTATTCCAATGATCATTGATGACTCTATGGGTGAGATTTGGATGGAAGGTAATAAGGTCAAGGGCTGGGGACGTAAGTTCTTTGGTTACCAGATGCTCTGTGGCGATAGCTCAGATAACATCAAACCTTATCAATCCTTCGATATCTCCGGGCGTTTTGGGGATACTGCTGCATTCAACCTAATCGGTCACCTTCAGACTGAAAAGGACATGTGGACTGCGATTGTTGACCAGTACAAGACCTGGTTCCCTAACGGGGTTGAATTCACCTCGTGGGATGGGACTCAGCGTAAAATGAGTGCTGGTCAGTGGGCTTCTATCATCTTCCAGATGGTTTACATGAAGCGCACAGCAAACGATCACACAACACTGAGCACAGAGCTTCGCCGTGTGGGGGTTTTATGATTGATGGGATGATCATGGAAGCAGTAATGAGGGACTCTAAGGCCCTCGCTGTTTCTTCTCTGAAGCCTAAGTTCATGGTTGGAACAGGTATTTGGAGAATGCTGGAAACCGATCACGGAGACTATGTTGTCTTCACAGACGATTTCATTGACCCAGACAAGGCTTTCACAGTTCTGATTCTTGAGGATTGTGAGCTTGTTGAGGGGGAGAAGTTGCTGCTGTTGACAAGTGTTGCCTACGGTGACCTTGAGTGCTCCTTGGTTCTTTTCCGTGAGAATGCTGTGGACGGGAAAGATGAGTGAGTTCCCTTATGTTTTGATGTCTGTTGATCAGTCTTTGTCCCATTGTGCTGTTGTTATCTGGAGTGATGGGACTCCTATTTATCGGGAGATGATCAGGACTGGTTCTACCAAGAGCAAGGGAAAGCAAAACCCGGAAGTTTACTACTTTGACACTGTTTATGAGCAGATCGAACATATCTGTAAAAGGATAAATGAACTATGTGCTGAGTATTCTCCAGATGATTATGTGATGGAAGCACTGAGTCTGGGGTCTATTGGTAGTGCCACAAGGGACCTTGCAGGCTTGTTCTACTGTATTGCCCTTAGCCTGGATAGTTGTGGTAATCACTTTATTGAATACTTCAACATCCACACTGTTGCACCAACTTCTGTTAAGTCTTTTGCCCGTAGTCTCCTTCCAGAGGAAGAGCAGTGGGTAACTAAGGAAAAGCTTGACAAAAAGAAGAATAAAATGGTATCATCACGCTCCAAAGTTAAGATGGACAAAGCCATGATGGTTAAGGCCGTTGATTATGACTATCCGGGGTGGTTAGACGGTGTTACTCTTGCAGCAGGAAAGGCTGACTACGCCGATGCGTATCTAATCGGCAAGAAGTTCTTGGAGGGGATATCCGCAGGAAAAGAGTAAAAAGTCCTGTATCCAAACCCAAGGCAAGGAAGAAGCCTGTCGTAGTGCCATTGACGGCAGAACTTTGGGTTAAGGATGCAAGACAGATTGCAGCATTCAGGGAGAAATTAATTCTGGAACAAGGCGGTCTTGATCCTGTACTCGGTGAGCCACTTCGCAAGCCTTGTCTCGATCATGATCACTTCGATGGAAAGTGTCGAGGAGTTCTGAGCCAGTGTGTGAATACGTTTGAAGGATATGTCCTGAAGGCTTGGATGAAGTACGTTTCTGCTTACACAGACACCTCTTTGTCCACAGCGCTTAGAAATCTTGCTGACTACTTGGAACAGGATTTCAGTGGGTATCCTATTCACGCAGGGTATAAGGACGACATGCTGAAGTTTCTGAGAAGATGCACCAATGAGAAGATCATTGAAAGGGCTGAGTCGGATCTCGGCCTCATCATCCCCAAAGGGACTCAGAAACACGAAAGCATCACACTTTACCTTACGGAGTTTGTCAGACAGACGGAGGAAAGATTTGCTGAATAATTTGAGTAAGCCCCTGAAGTTCTATTACAAGAACTGGCGCGGGGAATACGGTTATCGAACCGTTATGGACCCGGTGATGTGGTATGGGTCCACAGAGTTTCACAAAGAGCCTCAATGGATGATCAAGGCATATGATGTCGAGAAAGATGCCGTGCGAGACTTTGCTGTGAATGATATTGTTGAATTTATCCGAGAGGTGTAATGCTGAGTGCAGAAGAAATCCTTGATTTAAAAGCGAAAGGTCTGAGTAACCGTGAAATTGCTCGTCGTTATCTTGGGAAAGAGAGTAAGGAATCACACATCCGTCTGATCCTGAAGGCCCACGAGTACGATAAGCAGGCTGCTCAGGTAATTACTGAGACAGTTGCACGTAATCCGGGAGCGAAGATCTTCTTGGGTGACGTAGAGGTCTCTGCGACCTTGGCTTGGGTCTTTAACCGATTCAAGGCATTTGTAACACCTTCCCACGTTGAGCACGAGCCATACATGCTGACATGGGCTGGTAAGTGGTTGGATAACCCGGCGATCATCAGTCGCAAACTCCCGGACTACGAAACTTTCAAAACAGATATCCATGACGACCGAGAACTGGTTGAAGAACTGTGGCATATCCTGGATGAGTGTGACATCTTCATTGCACACAATGCTCGTTTCGATAAGGGTTGGGCTAACCAGCGTTTCGCATTCCACGGAATGAAACCACCATCTCCGTACATCGTGATCGATACTCTTGCAGAACTGAAGTCGGCATTCTCCTTGCCTTCTAATGCTCTGGAAGCGGCGTGTAATTACTTCCAACTTGACGCACGTAAGCGCCACCATGAAGGTATTACACTGTGGATTCGTTGTTTCCACGGAGAGATCGAAGCGTTTGAGGAAATGGAATTCTATAACATCGGTGATATTCCAACACTTGAAGGTATCTACTTGAAAGTAAGACCTTTCATGAAGAAACACCCTAACGTGACCCTGTTCAATGAGGAAGACGACAACCAAGTTCTACGCTGTGTTCGTTGTAACTCTGATCAGGTTGTGGAAATGCCGGGTAAGGTAGGTACTACATACCTTTCTAAGTTCCAGGCATACCGTTGTGAGTGCTGTGGTTCGGTGATGCGTGACCGCCGTAACATCCGTACCAAGGAAGAAATGGCTAACACGCTTGTGAATATCATTTAAGGGCTTCGGCCCTTTTGTAAAGGAGAGAAGATTGGATATTATAGTTCTTAATGCCCCACCACAGAGCGGTAAAGATGAAATTTCTGCCTATCTGTGCAAGGGAAATCCAAACATCAACCACGAAGAGGTCAAAGAGCTTCTGTTTGAGGTTGCTGTACGTAGTGCTGGCATCTCTCGCGAATTATGGGATTCTCTGTATACCCGGCGTTACAAAGAGAAGCCGACACCATATCTGATGATCGATGGTTTCTTTGTTTCACCTCGTGAGTGGATGATCCATTGCTCAGAGAAGGTAATTAAGCCTCTGTTCGGTAAATCTGCTTTTGGTAAGGCTGCTGTTGAGAAGCTGAAGCAGAATTATGCCAACGACGAGGTAATTGTATTCTCCGATGGTGGTTTTGCTGAAGAGATCAAGGAACTTTCTGATTACGCTTATTCCACAGGTGGTGAATTCTTCCTTGCACGTATCCACCGCAAAGGTTATGATTGGGGTAATGACAGTCGTAACTGGTTGTACCTCGATGATATCAGAGGTCACGAACGTGACTTTGACAACAAAGAGGGCGGCATGATAGACTGTGCTGAAGAGATTCTCGAATGGGCGAGAACTATTAGCTACGGAGAAGAGAATGCGTAAACCGCTGAATATCGGTATTGATGTTGACCTGACATTTGTTGATTCCGGCACACCCTGGATTCTATGGCAGGAACGGGTATACGGTGTGAAGGCTGACTTCAGTCTGCCCCCTAAAAACCCACAAGGAAAACTTTATTACAACGTTTCGAAGTATTTCCCACCTGCAAAGGTAAATCAGGTTCCACCATACGAGTTTTGGGAAGACCCTTATCTGTATGACCAACTGAAACCTCTACCAGGTGCAGTTGAAGCAGTAGCGGCCTGGGCCGAAGCTGGACACTTCAATCAGTTTGTGTCTTACTGTAAGAAAGGCCATTTCTCGTCTAAGGTTCGATTCCTGAAGCGTGAAACGGAAGAGTTTTTCAGTATTGAGCCAGGCTCAGGCCACGGGTTCTATGCAACGAAAAACAAAGCTGGTATCAAACTCGATGTTATCATTGATGACCGGAACGAGTTCCTGAACCAGTTCGGACCAGAGGTGATCAAGATTAAGTTCAAGACACCATATGATCAGTCCGAAGAGCTTCGTGTCTCGATTGACCTTGAGACCGACAACTGGGATGAAATCCGTAAGTTCGTTCTGGACATTGCGTAATGAAGAGATGCCCCACAGGAGACTTTGTTGTCCACTACGGGGATTGGGTGGAAGTGTTCACCGAGGATGGAACTTTCCTCATATCCTTCAAAGCCACAAGTGACATGTGTCAGGACATCCTGACACGATATTTGGTGTTCAAGGCAAACATGAGTCCTGAAACACCATACCGAATCAAAAGGAGAGGCAAATGACTTTAAAACAAGAATCTTTCGACATCCTGACCAATGAGTTACAGCGCCGTGTGGATAAAGTCCCACAGGTAATGGGTCTGGACGCTTACGGTATCACCGCAGCAGATATGGGCCTTGATGCCGATTTCATTAACCGCCTGATCACTGAAGCGTATCTCGGTATTTTCACCGCAGAAGAAGCTGAAGAAATGATCGCATTCCAGCAACGCTTCGCTGATCGCACCGCGATCCTTGAAAAGGTTGTAGAGGAAGCGGTTGGTAAAGTAATGGAAGCCAACAAAGAGAACATCCTGAAAAAACTGCAAGAAGGGGCTAAGTAATGACAGAGGCTGTAATCGCTCGCGTAGTAGCGGATAGCATTTCACCGCAGGGACAACGTATTACAACCTTTGAGCTTGAGTACCCACGCATCATTCACAGCGAATTGATGACGCACCGACTGTTTAGTCGTAATGCCATGAGCAGCCGTGCAATCCCGATCAAGAAGATGATTCAACAAGCTCTGGATAATCCGGCAATGCCTGTTAAGTTCGGGAAGAATCAACCAGGTATGCAAGATGCTGGTGATCACTCCGCAGGTATTGGGAAGCGTGGATATTCACCAGAGCAGTGGTGGAAATTTGCAGCAGCAGAGGCTTGTCACTTCGCAAGCGGCTTTGATGAAGCAGGTTATCACAAACAAATTGCCAACCGTCTTCTGGAGCCTTTCCAGCGCATGAAAACGGTTCTGACTGCAACTGACTTCGAGAACTTCTGGTGGTTGCGTGTAGATAAAGATGCAGATCCGACGATCTTTGCATTGGCTGAGGCCATGAAGAAGGCGTTTGATGAATCTTTGCCTGAACTGCTTGAACCTGGACAATGGCACACCCCGTATGTTGATCACGTCTACGAGTTCGAAGACATTGACGATAAAGAGTGTGTGGTGTTTGTTGGGTATTGCGTTCTTGACGAAGAAGATAAGCCTGTTATGCTTACCGTAGAGGAAGCAAAGGCAATATCTGCCTCGTGTTGTGCTCAGGTCTCTTACCGAGTTCTGAACAACACAAAAGATAAGGCGCTGGACATTTATGGGAAGCTTTTGAGCGGTAATAAGGTACACGCTTCTCCGTTCGAACATCAGGCCACCCCTATGCAGGAGTACCGTGAGATTGAAAACTCTGATTATCTTACAATCGGACATATCAACTTCCCTCGTGAACCTGACTCTTGGGAGAAAGGCATCACCCATGTTGATCGAAACGGAACATTCTGGTCAGGCAACTTCTGTGGGTGGATACAACATCGCCAGTTAGTTCCTAACAACGTAGTTTCCGGTTGACAAAGGTTCCAGTAATCCGTATCTTGGTTGTATGAATTGCGGGGAGAGTTTCTCCCCGATTATAGGCAGAATGGAGAATACATGAGTAAAACAAAACGCAAACCTACCCAACACATTTCGGTCACTTTGGACTTCCTGAGAACAGTACCTGGATTCGATGTGACACAAGAAAGTGGACTCCGTGCTGCCCTGTATGCAGTGGGATTCCAAGTCTCCGACAGTGAGGGTAATCCTAAGCAAGTAACTATGCTTAACAACAAAAATGTACGATGTGCTAATTTGCCCTATCTGTACCGTAAGACCACGATCTTTGTTGGTGACATGCGTCCGGATTATCCGTATGCAAAAATCTATAACGGAGTTGACATCCTCGATGTTGGTGTGTATTCGGAACGAGACATGGAGTTCGTTATCGACTTGCCATACGACATCCCGGTGAATGAAAAAGTTAACACCCGTAAGTACACCAAACGTGGTGATCGCCCAGATTCGTTCGATATTACGTTCAATAGTGAAGATGAAGCACGTCTGAGTGACGCATTTGGTCTGGGGGACTAATGAGTAAAGAGAAGACCAAGTGGAAAGACCGTGGCTTCGATGATAAGCATCACTACGCCGGGTGGCTCTACTTCAATGATTTGACCGATGACAGTAAGATGTACGATGATGTTTACTATGATCAATATTCTGGTAAAATAATCAACGTCACTGCTCCATCTGAAGATGCTCCTCAAGATGAGGAAGTTGATGAAGCTGACAAGTATCTTGCTCAATTCGAAGAAAAATAAGGAGAAAGTTTGATCAATACAGTTGTAAAGAGTGATGGATCTAGTGTTCCTTTTGAACCAGAACGTCTGAACAAAGCAGCAATCTTTGGTGATGACGGCAATGGTAACTGGTCCCACATCTCTATGGACGCGTATAAGCGCCTTTATGATGGATGCACCACTCGTGAAGTAAACCAGGCATTGATCGACGCTTGTGTAAGTCGTAAAGATGAAGCTCACTCTCGCATGGCTGGGCGTGTGCTCATCGGACAGATCTACAAGGAGGCGTATGGTGGTTTCACAAAGATCCCTACGCTGTTTAACTTCTACCATTACATGACCAGTATCGGTTACTGGGAAGATATGGGGTATGACTCTTTCGATCTGGTTAAGCTGGAAACAGTTATCAATCACTCGAAAGACCTTGATTACGGCTATGCTGTTCTGAAGCAGTTCCGTGACAAGTACGGTATCAAGGACAACATCAACGATGTTCTGTTTGAATCTCCGCAGATGATGTTCATGGGTATCGCGATGGCGGTGATGAAGCGTATGCCAAAGGATCGTCGTATTAACGATGTGATCCAGTTGTACACTTACCTCTCTGACCTGAAGATCAATGCCCCAACACCGTATCTGAACGGCCTGCGTACCGGGCGCACTGGTTATGCGTCTTGCTGCATCATTAAGGCAGACGATACCGCCAAGAGTATTGGTGTTGCTCGTGAAGTGGCATACACCATGACAGTTGCACAGGCGGGGATTGGTTATTACCTATCCTCCCGTTCGATTGGTGATGGTGTTCGTGGCAATACGATCAAACACATGGGTAAACTACCTTATTACCGTGGCATTGATGCCGGGGTGAAAGAGAACCGCCAGTCAACCCGTGGTGGCAGTGCAACGATTTCATTCCTTGCGCTTGATCCGCAGATCGATGAACTGATGCGACTTAAAAACCCGCAGACTGTAACGTCGAAGCGTATCAACACAATGGATTACTCCATCGGTATCAACCAGTCGTTCATGAACCGTGTAGCTAAGAACCTTGACTGGATGCTGGTCTCTTACAAGGATGCTCCTCAGTTGCACGAGGGTATGTTTAAGATGACCATGCAGGAATTTGATGCAGAAGTTGCTCGTGTGGCTGCTGACAAAAAGATTCCTAAGACCTGGGTTAAGGCTCGCGATCTGGCTTTAGAGCTAATCACTCAACGAGCAGAAACTGGTCGCCTGTATGTGTACTGGCCCGATGAAATGAACCGACACACACCGTTCCTGGAGACAATTTACTCCTCTAACCTGTGTCAGGAAATCTGTCTACCAACCAAGGGTTATAAGGATATGCGAAATATCTTTGATCCTCTTGCAGATGATGGTGAGGTTGCATTATGCTTCCTGTCCTCTCTGGTGGCTGGACGAGTATCTCCGGAAGAGTACGAGGATGTGGCTTACTACACCGTCCTGATGATCGACAACGTTATGGATATCATGGATTATCCGTATGAGAACATGGAGCACACTGCCAAGTCTCGTCGTTCAATTGGTGTTGGCCTGACAAACCTTGCTCACTACATCGCGAAACACAAAGTCGCGTATGGTTCTCCGGAGAGTAAGCAGTTGGTTCACGATCTTGCAGAACTGCACAGCTTCAGCCTGCACAAGGCAAGCCTGCGACTGGCAAAAGAGCGTGGTGTTGCACCTTGGATGAACAAAACCAAGTACCCACAGGGATGGTTGCCTATCGACACCTATAACAAGGCTGTTGATAGTGTGGTGAAAGACCCAAGCCTGAAGCAGGACTGGGAATCTCTTCGCCAGGAGATTATCAAGAATGGTGGTATCCGCAACAGCGTGTTGGAAGCTTATATGCCAAATGAGAGTTCCTCTCTGGCAACCAATACCACAAACGGGCTTTACCCGGTGCGTGATCACATCATCTTCAAGAAGTCTCCGCAAGGATCTGTACTGTTTATTGTTCCAGAGTACGAAGCGCTGAAGGAATACTACACCTCAGCATGGGACATTAGTAGCAACGACCTGATCGACGTTTACGCGGTGATCCAGAAGTTTGCAGGGCAGGCTATCAGTGCTGACCTCTACATTGACTACACCCAGTTGAAAGACGGGAAGATTTCGATGAAGGACCAGATTGGTTACCTGATCCGTGCGACTAAAATGGGGATGAAAACCTGGTACTACCTGAACTCTAAGGTTGGTGCTGGTGACTCCCTGACCGCAGAGCTTCAGGCGAAGAAGCAAGCAGAGGAAGAGACCCGCAAGGACTACCCGCTGATTGCAGACAATTCGGTGGAAGACCCGTACTGTGAAGGTTGTGCATTGTAATTCTTATGGGGCTTCGGCCCCGTTTTCGAGGGAGAATAATGGCTGTATTTAACGTTGAGAACACCGCTCATAAAACTGGTGACTACCCGCTGTTCCTGGGGCAGCAAATGGGGATGTATGACTCCATCAACAAAAAGTACCCACAACTGTTCGACCTGTACAAAAAGCAGAAAGAGCAGGACTGGTCTGAAGATGAGGTTGAACTGAACCAATCCATCACTGATTTCGCAACCTGTAGCAAATCCACCTACGATGTCATGGTACAAACGATTATGTGGCAGTGGGAAGCGGATAGCGTTGCAGCACAGGCGATTATCTGTCTGTTCGCACCATTCATCACCAATAGTGAACTGTTTGCTATGATGATGAAGCAATCTGAGATTGAAGTTCTTCATGCTTTAACGTATTCTGATATTGTCCGTCAGTGTCTGCCAAACTCACGTCAGATCATTGAAGACATTCAGAACAACCAGGCAGTTCTGGAACGCTCAGGTGTGATTGTCAAGTATATGCGTGAACTGGAAATCCTCGGTGCAAAATACCGTATCGATCCAGAGTCTGTTGATAAAGAGGAAGTTCGTCGTGGTATTCTGCGAGCACTATTCTCCCTGCTTGGTCTTGAAGGTATCGAATTCATCTCCAGCTTCGCGTGTACATTTGCTCTGGCTGAACAGGGCGTGTTCGTTCAGGTGGGCCAGCTTGTTCAGAAAATTATGCTGGACGAAATGCTGCACACCAAAATGGACTTCGGTGTCATTGACATCCTGCTGAAAGATCCGGTGTGGAAAGATAGTTTCTATGCTATCAAGCCAGAACTGAAAGCAATTCTGGACGAAGTTCGCACCAACGAGTACGCATGGGGTGATTACCTGTTCAGTGAGGGACGTGCAATCATCGGGCTTAATGCTCCGTTGCTGAAAGACTGGACCGACTGGAACTGTGCTCCGATCTATGACTACTACGGTATCGAACGTGATTTCGAGGCTCCAAAACGCGACCCTCTGCCGTTCATGGATATCTGGATGAATCCGAGCAAACAGCAGAACGCTAACCAAGAGCAAACCAACACAGATTATCGCCTGAATGCAGCGGTAGATGATACCGATGGCGAAACCTGGGATTTCTAAGGAGAAAAGATGGCAGAATTACAACTTAATGGGCCAGCCCCAATACCGCTCAAACCGCTCAAAATTATGGCTTATGATCCGGTGAAACTGCACCTGTTCCTTGGTGGCGAGCGTGTAACAGGGATGCTGGCAGACCGAAAGATTTCGCTTCGTCGCGGTCTTAACGGAACCTTCGAATTGGAAGTGTATCTCAGCGCTCTTACTGGATGGGTCCCTAAGCTGCGCCAACTTTTAGGTCATGAGATGCCTATCAGCATCCAGTATCCTAATGAGTTTGCAGACAACCTAGCATTTGAAGATGTGGGTGTCTTGTCAGGGTTTGATTTGCACTACACGAATGAAGTGCCGATGATTGTGTTCTACTTTAAAAATAAGGATTGATATGAGCATCAAAGATAATACCTTCGTGATCTACGGCAAAGACAATTGCCCCCACTGTGTACGTGCGAAAGAGTTCGCAAAGTCAAAGGATCTTGACTTCCTGTACATGACCCTCGACAAGAACTACACGAAGGAAGAACTGGTGGCGAAGTGTGCTCCTGTTGTTCCAACCACAGTCCCTCGTGTGTTTATGGAGGATGGTGGTAGTGAGCGGTACATCGGAACCGCAGATGAGTTTATCGCATTTGTGAAATCTCATAACATCTGATTGACAGTCGTCTAAAAACCATATAAGATTAACTAAGCCCATCCTCATGTTGTTGGTGGGCCACAAAGGAGAATATAATGAGCAAACGTACTCTGCGTAAGGCATATCAAAAGGAACTGGCACTGGAACTGCGTGGTAAGAAGCGTAAGACTAAACGTGCTACCGAAGACGAACTTCTGCAACTGGTAGCCGATGCTGCTGCCCGTGGCACCTACTGAGGTAACCTATGACTGACGTTATCAATGAAGAAGGACAAACGTTCGTGCCAATGCCACAGTCAGAGCTTGACACCATTCTGTTTGGTGACCACGAGCAACTGGCCCGTGACTTTGTTGGTCTTGTATTCCCGCGACTGATTAATCAGTTCAGTGAGCAAACCCAATACGAGATCGAGGCAATGCGCCAAATGAAGTCTGGTGCAAAAGACCCGGCTTTCGAAAAGGAATTGAATGCCGCACAGGTTCGCCTGAAAAAGGCTCTTTCCGAAGAGGTTATGCAAAAGGTTATGGATAAGATGGTTGCACTCCTGAAAGAAGCGCTTGAGCCACATGAATTGGCTTATGCGATCTACCAGGAACGAATTACCATCAAGATCTCTGGGATTGCCGCCCAGCTTGAAACGGCTTTTGTAGAGGCACTAGGAGAGACTAATCCGTAAGGAGGTCTTCTTTTGAAACTAACGCTTGAACAACTCAACAAGATTTTTCCAGTAGGTGCGTCAGCAGGACGAAATGCCAAGTTCATTGATGCACTGAACGACTTGTTTGAGGAGGGCAGTGTCAACACTGTCAAACGTATCGCCGGATTCCTATCACAAGTTGGTGTGGAATCTGCTGAGTTCCGTTATGTAAAGGAGCTTGGTAACAACGCCTACTTTGATAAGTATGACACTGGCTCTATCGCAAAGCGTCTTGGAAACACCCCTGAGAAGGACGGGGATGGGGCCAAGTACAAGGGGAGAGGCCTGATTCAGGTTACCGGACTTGCAAACTACAAAGCTTGCGGAAAGGCACTTGGTTTAGACCTCGTTAATCACCCAGAACTGCTTGAACAGCCTAAGTATGCAGTTGCCAGCGCTGGTTGGTATTGGGACATGAGAAACATCAACGCCGCTTGCGATGCTGATGATATCGTTAAGATTACCAAGCTGGTAAACGGTGGCACAAACCACCTAGCCGAGCGCACAGCCTATTACAAAAAGGCAAAATCTGTTCTAACCTCGTAAGGAGAACCAATATGGGAAGAAGCAAAGAGGCTCGTGCAACAAAACTGAGCGCCCGTCAACAGCAACGTGCTGAACGTCAGGCCGCTAGTCAAGCAAAGCACCACCCGAAATTCGATGAGGAACGTAAAAGCGCACCACCGCTCGTTGCTCTGAATGAAAAGCAGCAAGATTACCTTCACAAGTTGCAGACATGCAACATTATCATCGCGAAGGGGATCTTCGGAACAGGTAAAACTTATCTGGCCTCCGCTCATGCTGCCGACTTGCTACGTAGAAACGAGCTTGACAAGATCATTGTCGCTCGACCATACGTGCAGACGGGTAAAACCTCCGGCTTCAAACCGGGAACTTCACTGGAGAAGCTGTTCCCTTATGTCCGAAATATGCTGGATACTATTCGTAAGCGTATGGGTGACGGGGCGTATTACAACGCTCTGAAGGACGGCTTAAATGGGCGTATCGAAGTTCAGGAACTGGAAAGCATCCGTGGTCGTTCATTCGACGAAAAGAGCTTCCTACTGATCGACGAAGCGCAGCAGAGCACCCCCGAAGAGATGCTGAGTATCATCACTCGTATCTCCGACAACTGTACTCTTGTGGTTATGGGCGATGCCAGTCAGAAAGACATTCATGGTCAGTCCGGACTTGAATGGTTGATTGAGTTCACTCAGCGTCACAACCTCGCAGGTGTGGGTTCTGTTTCCTTTGATGACCCGAATGAGGATATCGTTCGTGGTGGTATGGTTCGCGACATCGCTCTTGGCCTCATGGCTGACCGTGACGCAAAACTCTATACCCCGATGGCTTCTTAACAGGAGGATTATGGCATATTACACTGGGGTAGGATCTCGCGAAACACCCCCAGAGGTTATCAGCGTCATGGAAGACGCTGCTTTCCGATTAGCAAGGCTCGGATTTACGTTGAGAAGCGGGAAAGCCGGGGGTGCTGACGAGGCATTTCAAGTCGGAATGCAAAAATATTACGAAACCCTTGACAATGGAAAACAAGAAGAGTATCGTACACGCTTGGCAGAGATTTACATACCGTGGGATGGGTTTGCAACAGACAACGATAAGCTTTGGGATTATTGGGATTTCCCCTTAAGCTATGTTGACTATCTGATGCCAGACCAAAAAGCGGCCAGAGACTCTTTGGTTGAAGAAATTCATCCGAATTTTGAAGCTCTTAAGAAGAAACGCGGCGCTTTTGCATTACACTCACGTAATGTGCATCAGGTTTTGGGGGCAAATGTTCTCGAACCGAGGCCTTCTGCCTTCTGTTTGTACTTTGCACTGGAAGACAGGCATGGCAATCCAAAGGGAGGCACTGCAACAGCGGTGAATCTCGCTAAAAAGTACGGCGTGAGAACGCTTAACCTAAACACTCCGGAGCGCTTGGCCTTACTTGAGCAGTTCCTGACTAATCTTGAGAGGAAACGAGGTGTCCAGGTTTAGAGATAAGCTGAATCAGTCTTATTGTCTTGTAAAATATGACAAAAAGGGCTGGGTTTTGGCTAAAAAGACAGGCAAACGGATTTATGTCACTGAAAGCAATGGTGAAATCCGCTATGTCTGCACCACAGACGATACGGATCAGTTCAAACATCTTACCGAGTCCTTGGAATATGAGTCAAGGAAGACCCTTGTAGTGGGTGATGTCGTAAGATTGGACAATTTCGGTCCTTATCATGTGGTAGATTCCGGTTACCGTGGGGATGACGGTGAAGTGAAATATCTGATAGCTCGATAGGAGGAGTATGACAGTTAGTATTCATGGGGTTATCTCCCATCGAAAACTGATGGAGTTGAAGAATTGTGGGGTAGTTTCTCCAGGGCTGTTTGATGCTGAAGCGGAAAGCCTCTTCAATTTTTATCGTAAGGTAGTGGCTCAGTCTCTGTATGAGATGAATGATGGGTTCTTTACCCGGATGATTTATAGTCCCGCCGCAGCAGAACGTGATGCACGGTGGATGTTCCCAGATCGTCGTGATTTACTTAATCACCTGATTTATCTGGATGGTAAGTCCAAATATGTAACTGTCGAGAAAGAAGAGCTTGACAAGTTCACCATGCTGCACACCGCAGCCGTAGCCTCTGAAAGGGCGAGAAAAGTTCTCGTGACATTCAAGTACAGCGATCAGGTACTTGTCGATGACGAAACAGGGTATTACATCGACTGGCTGATGAGGAATGCTTACATTCTGAAAAGCTATATTGCAAACGCTCGTGAGGAGGATTAATATGGAACAGAACAAGAACTTTTTCGGTATGATGCCGGGTATGCACGGGAATATCTACAGTTACCCTGTTCACTCTCACGATCACGTCATCTATATTGATGACCTGTCATGGCTGGAAGACCATCAGGACCGTTTGCAGGTAATCCGTCAGGCATCCCCTGATGACACTATTCGTGTGGTAATCAACAGCCCTGGTGGTGTAGTTTCCATCGCTATGGCCTACGTAAGCGCCATTCGAGAAAGCCAGGCGTCTATCGTGACACACGCAGAGGGTAATGTCTGCTCTGCTGGTACTGTTCTGTGGCTGGCTTGTAAGGATCGTACAGTGTCCCCGCTGACAGAGTTTATGTTCCACAACTATCAGGGCGGGACATATGGTGATGGTGCAAACATGTACGCACAGATTGCCTTTGAGAAGCACTATTTTGATCGTCTGATCGATACCTTCTACAGCGGTGTTCTGACAGAAACGGAGATCGCCACAATCAAAGGCGGTGGACAGGTCTGGATGGATGAGGTTGAGATCGTGAAACGCACCCCGGCAGTTCTGCTTGATGAGCGTAATATCAAGCGTATGCAGGAAGGACAACGCCCAATCATCTCCGGTGAGAAGGCGAAGGAGCCGAAAGACAAAACTGTGATTGAGAATGTTGATTTGGATAATCTCCCGGAAGGAACCCCGGAGAGCATCTTCCTGAAAATCGAAGTTGAAGGAGAGGTGTTCAAATTCGACGTATCGACACTTCAGGCGAAGGACTTCGACCCATTCAACGTGGCAGAACTGCAAACCATCTACTCCCAGATTGGTGCAATGGCTATCGGGGCAGAAGATCCTCTTGTTGTCAACGTTCGTAATCGTCAAGAACTGATTGATGCTATTCTGGCAGCTTCAGAAGAGATTATGGCTGACGTGCTGGAGAGAATGGGGAACTAATGTCTGCGCCTTTGAAGAAGAAAGGAGAACGTAGGGATTATGACGTATATGAGACACCAGAATGGGCTGTAACGGCCCTTTTGGATGTTATCCCTATCAACCCTCACTGGAAATATTTAGAGCCTTGTAGAGCGTCTGGTAGATTCTACAACCATATGCCGATTGGCTCTGCTTGGGGTGAGATTCGTCATGGTGTGGATTATCTGAATACCGAGTACAACCATGTTGACTGCATCATCACAAACCCACCATATTCTTTAGCTCAGGCATTCGTTGCCAAGGCCCTTGAAGATGCTGATGTTGTGATTATGTTACTTCGTCTTGGTTTTCTGGAAAGTCAGACAAGAAACGAATGGTGGCAGAGCAATAAGCCAACCAGCTTGATGGTCTTATCTCAGAGACCTTCATTCACAGATGACGGTAAGACAGACGGTTCAGGCTATGCCTATTTTGTCTGGGACAAGAAGAACAGACTTAATCTGGAGCCATTTTACTTCCTGGAGGGACAGAGCGATGAGTGTCGCAAACAAGATGCGAGAGATCGCAAACAACGCAGAAAAGCAAACGCCGCCAGAAATGAAAGACATCTTCGATCAGATAGTGAGCGGGATAGCTCAGTGTGCAAGGAAGGGGATGTTCGGGATGGGACTCTCAATGGACTTCCCGGTGGAAATGAGTGATTACCTGCCTCATATTGTTGGGGATCTTCGTAATGGAGGTTTCACAGTTGACATCATCAGCTACCAACCGACAGTGCAAGGTACTTCAATAAACTTTTTCGTTACCTGGTAAAATTAACCCGCTTCGGCGGGTTTTTTCGTTTTTGTGCTTGACATCTGCTTGGTGAGCCATTATTCTCTACTCAACAAAGGAGAACACATGAAATTTTTCATATACTATCGACCACTGGAGAGCATTCGCTTCAAAGAGTACATGGGCGACCTGATCCATATCTCCACCGAAGAGAAAGAATACTCACCTGACGGAAAGGAATGGAAAATTAGACGTTGCAATCGTCCACAGAGTGTGTATACTCGTTTAGTAAAGATGCTGACACACGGCGGGATGGAGAGTGACATGGTTTACCCTCTTGACGGCAAACGGTCAGTAAAAGATCTTGTTAACTACATGAATAAATGGGAGAACAAATAATGTCAAAACGTCTTACAAAAGAGCAGGCTATTATCGTAACTGGGTTTACAGGTCGCACAGCTTGTGGTTTCAGCCTGTTCCACGAGGATGTTGAGAAGCGCCTTGGTCGCCCTGTGTGGACTCACGAGTTTGGCAACAAGGAATTCTCTGAGCAACTTCGCGACCTCTATCGTGAAGATTACCTAGCAATCTGCTACAGCGAGGAGGAAGCAGAATGAGCGAACTCAATGCCCGTGAAAAGCTGTTAGCCATTGCCGATTGGTTGGGCTGGCAGAATGAAGATCTGTCCTTCGGACTGAAGTCCCCAGAAGATGCTGTCAAGCTGTACAACTACTGGCAAGAACGTGCAGACACCCTGCCTGAAATGGCAGATGAGGTAGAGGACGACGAAGGTCGTTATGTGTTCATGTTCCGTAAACATGCTTTGGGCTATGACCCACTTGGACAGGATGTTGAGATCCTTGCAAGCCTTGCACGGGATAAGTATGAAGAGAACAACGAAACACCGTGCTGTGATTTCGATGGACTGCGTAAACACGTTCGTACAATGTACATGAACGATGCTGAGTGGAAACTGCAAAGGGAGTACGGCCTTGATCGATGAAAAATTTGAAGCGTGGTTCAATGAGAACTTCCCGCATGTGACAGACCCCATAACTCGCAGTGTTGCTCGCTGTGCGTGGGATGCCCGTTGGGAGCTTCTTGTTGAAGAGTTCCGTGAAGTACACGGGGAGAAAAGAAAATGAGTGGGGTCTCCATCAAGTATAGAGCATACTGGGGTGGGACCTACAAACAACCGCTCGCAGGGTTCTCTGTAGGAAACAAACCTTGGGTAACTGTTCGTGATGATTACGAAAAGCCCTTGATTGTTCTCTGCACATGTGGGGCAAATGACTGGACCGATAACGGTCGTAGTATGAATGAATACGAATGTGGCTGTTGTGGCGAATTCGTACTAACAGAACCTAAACAGGAGAAATACAATGACCAATAAAACCTATACCGTTGTGAAAGACCAGTGTCATGAGAACATGGGTACACCATCTACCGTGGGACAGACAGTAACCACAATCGTAGCAGTACCTGCGGGGACACCAGTCGGTGTTTATGACTATGATAAGCTCTGCGGCACATCTCACGTTCGCCGGGATGTTTTCTTGACCCTTGGTGGAACATCACGTATTGCCAACAACTTCGGTGAGGTCGTGGATCGTACATTCGTTGTGCGTATTGACGGAACCTTGTACGAAGGTAACGATGTGTACACCGCCGAAGAACTGGGGATCACAGAATGAAAGTGACTGCTTTCATCCGTTACGACATGTATCCGTACTACATCGTTCTTGAGGGAGATCTCCAGGAGAACTTTGATGTCAAAACGGCTTGTGGTGCTTATCACCACCGAAATGTGCTCTGCGTGAAGCCATTCTCAGAGCTAAAAGAGCACGAAGACAACCATAAAAAGATCTGTCGTGAATATAAACGACTTGAATCTGAATTAAGGGTTGACTTGTTGAAGAAGAACGGTATAAACTTCATCAACACAAACAACGTATAGGAGAAAGGAATGAAGGTATATCTGGTAGGTGGCGCAGTACGTGATGGTTTGCTTGGTCGTGAAGTTCATGACCGTGACTACGTGGTTGTGGGTGCAACGCACGAAGAAATGATCAATAAAGGTTTCACCCAGGTTGGCGCTGCTTTTCCAGTATACCTGCATCCTGAAACCAACGAAGAGTATGCTCTCGCCCGTACTGAGCGTAAGACTGGTAACGGTCATACTGACTTCGAGACATTCTTCAGCCCCGATGTGACACTGGTGGAGGATCTGTCTCGTCGTGACCTGACGATCAACGCTATGGCTCAAGACCTTGAGACAGGTGAGATCATTGACCCGTTTGGTGGTCAGTACGATATCGAAAAGAAAATCCTGCGTCATACAACGCTGGCATTCCTTGACGATCCGCTGCGTATCCTGCGTGTCTACCGCTTTAAAGCCCAATTGGGTAAAGAGTGGGAAATCCATGCAGATACTAAAGCCCTGTGCTTCAATAACCGTTATGGTCTGTCACACATCAGCGGTGAGCGCAAGTGGAAAGAAATGGAGAAGGCTCTGGCCTCTGATAACTTCCGGGCCTACGCTGAGGCAATGGCAGAGCTTGGCGAATTGCCTGAGCTTGATGCCCTCCGTGGTGTAGCACAACCACCGGAACACCACCCGGAAGGGGATGCCTTCGTTCATACACTGCTGTGTCTTGATGTGGCAGATATTTACGAGGCCAATCCGTACACCAAGTTCGCTGTGTTGTGTCATGACTTCGGTAAAGCGATCACTTTCCGTAAATACGGCAATCTGATCGGACATGAAGAGGCTGGTCTGGAACCAGTACGTGAGTTGTGTGAGCGTATCCGTGTGCCTAACGACTTCCGGGATGTGGCCCTGTATGTGACTGAGCACCACACGCGTGTACACTGCATTGCTCCTCGTGGTGGCAACAAAGGTGCAAAACCTCGATCACTCATGAAGCTGTTTGAAGCCGCAGGCAACGTGACAAGCGCGAAAACCGCTATGAAAGTTGCTGCTCTGGCTGATGCGTGTTTCTGTGATGCAAAGGGTCGTGGTCCAACCAAAATGGCAGAGCCATACCCACAGGGTTATGTACTGATGGATGCTTTCCGTTGCATGAAGGCAGTTGACACCAAAGTAATCTCTGCGGAATGCCTTGAGAAAGGTAAGAGCGGCATCGAGATCGGTGAAGCTATTCGTGTAGCGCGTATTGACGCTATCCGCAAGATCACGCAAAGAGAAATCAAGTGGTGATCGTATGAAGAAGTCCGACAAGGAAGAGTACACATACGAGAAACACCATTTCTATGCAGACAAACACGCAGGGAAGCAAGTCTGTGCATGGTGCGGTCTCGTCGCCTTGAGAAACAAGGCAAGCGATTGGTGCATTGACAAAGGGTGCAACTACAAACTGCATCCCTCTTATCGCAGCGCGATGTACAAGTTCACACAATTCTTTAAATAAGGAGAAATTATGATTTGGTGGATGAATGAGATCGTCAGACCATACATCTTTTTCCTAGATGAGTGGTTCTGGTGGATAACCCTTGCTGTGTTGCTGGTCTCTTCTGGATTGATAGGTAAATTCTTTCATCCTAAGAGTTTCGATAGCTGGGAGGATTATTTCTGGCCCGTCCTAGCGATAACCTTAATGACCCTGCTTTTCCCAATAAGCTCGGTTTTAATTTTAGTGGCTGCACCCGTTGTAACATTCATCCTGGCGATTGCCGGGGTAGGTGGTGCGATTTTCTGGGCTGTACAAAACAATTTTTGGATTAAAAAGGAGAGATGATGCCTATCGAACTGGTAATTTATTTGTGCATTGGTATACTGGCTATGGTCGTTGTACTGGCACTGGAGTGGTTTTGTTGCGATAAGATCACGGGGTCTTCCGTGGGAATGGGGTTGATGATGATCCTGTTCTGGCCTTTGGGTGTGGTTTGCTTTGTTGGTTGTGGCATCGCTGCGCTCTGCGATGAAGACTTTGTAATTGCAAGGAGAAAGAAATGAAGACACGCATGTACTGCGTAGTAAACCAATATATTGCTGGCATTCATGCCGGGATTCAGTCAGCACACGCGATGTCTGAGATGTTCCTTGATTACTCACAGCGCCGGAACAATGCCGGAAATCTGCTCTGGGACTGGGCTGATCGTGACAAGACAGTGATCGTCCTCAATGGTGGGTATCAGTCTTCCTTGCAGGAACTGTGTGAGAAACTGAAGCCCCTGAGCGGGACATACCCTTGGGCCTCGTTCTGTGAAGAGCAGGAAGCACTGAACGGTGCGATGACAGCAGTTGCTGTTGTACTCCCGGAGTATATGTATGCACCACAATATGCAGAAGTTATTGACTTGGTAAAACTACCGGGTTATACTCCTCCACAGATTGCTAATCAGTATCGTGACGAGATGGGTAACACGATCCACAACTATACGCAACCTGAAAAAGACCTGATCACAATGATCAAATCATTCCGACTGAAAGGAGAATAAACATGATCTATACTATCTTTTTAATTTGGTCCCTGTTCGGGCTTTCCCTTTGCACGTATTCTTGGCTGAAGGGCGAAGACACCGTTGCCGACCCGAAATCATTTGGTGTTTTCTTGGTTCTTGCAATGATTGAGGGGATGATGTTGGTGACGACACTGATCCCGCCAAGCGCAGGTTTGTTTGCAGGGTGCCTGTTCGGTTTCTGGCTGTTCCGTCATCTTCTGGCTGCGAAAGCTATTATTAACGGCAAGGTTTGCAAAAACAAGAGCCTTGGGTATGGCATCCTGATCAATGCTATTTTTGTTGGCCTGGTTACCATTTCTTACTTCGGGGGCTAATATGAAAGTTGAAGAATTGAACCCAGAGATCCTTGTAGCCATGATCAATGCAGCCAGTAATATTGCCGCTGCTAAAATCAGGACTATTGGTGATGAATTCAATCGTGATCATAACTTCTTTAGCCGAGAGTTTGGGCGGGTCATTGAAGGTGTGATGAAAGAGGTCAACAAAGGATGAAAGACGTTCGTGGTGAAACCCTGAATATTGGTGATGAAGTCTATATTTACTGGGGGTACAATCAGTTGCGCCCCGCAGTGGTAAAACAAATCTCAAAAAATCAAGCTAAGGTGTTTTGTGACGGGTCACTTTCTAAGTGGAAACGTGGCGAGTGTATGATCAAAGCAGAAGAAACAACAGGTTGGTATCCTGACGAAGTGGTTTTGCTTATTCAGGAGATCATTCGTTTGAGGGATGAGGCGAAATTCTTAGAGGAGAAGATTAAGTATCAGGACCTTTTGAATTTCTGGGATAAAAATAGACCGTGCAACCTTGTTTGCTCTTAAGGGGAGATATGAAAACTTTTGATATGATGCGCTGCTACTCTGGTAGCCTCGCCTATGGGACAAACCTCCCAACATCGGATGTCGATATCCGTGGTCTGTTCTGTGCGGAGCCTAAGTTCATCCGTACTCCATTCTTCAATATCAAAGAGCAGACGCTTGTTGATGAGGAAGACGGGAAGATCTACGAACTGACAAACTTCATGAAGTTGTTTGTAGAGATGAACCCTAACATTATCGAACTGATGTTCGTTGATGAAAAAGATATCATCTCCAGTTCAGACGCTTACGCGTACCTGCGAACAATGGCCCCTGAGCTTATGTCCAGTAAGGTCGCATTTAGCTTCTCTGGGTATGCTATGGCTCAGTTGAAGCGTATCCGTGGTCATGATAAGTGGATCACCAATCCGCAGCCAGAGGCTAAACCAACGCAGAAGGATTTCTTCCGTCTGGTACATAATTACAGCGAGCACCCTTTACTTGCGGGTGTGCTTAAGCATGAACGCTTCATGGAAGCCATGACAAACCTGAATGACATGTGCGTCCTTGTTCCTTACGGTAATGACATCTATGGTGTGATGGAGAACTTCAGCAGTTCTGGCATGTTCAACGCAGACGGTTCAATTCGTCATGTTGATTACCAGCAACTGTCTGATACGGATAAGCGTAGGAAGCCTGTGTTTATTGTTAAGTATCTGGCAGAAGAACACAAGCAGGCAAAAGAGAAGCATCGTAACTACTGGACCTGGAAACAGAATCGTAATGAAGTGCGCCATCAGCTTGAGGTCAACTTTGGTTATGACACCAAACATGCTATGCACCTCGTGCGCCTGATGCGTATGGCTGAAGAGATCCTGACTGACGGTAAGGTTCTGGTTAAGCGTCCTGATGCTCAGGAACTGCTGGATATTCGTGCTGGCAAGTGGACTCTTGAAGAACTGCTTGAATGGGCCGACGAAAAGGACCGCTATATCCGTGAAGACCTGTACAAAAAGACTGACCTTCCGAAATATACCGACCTTGAGTTAGCATCTCGTGTTCTCATGACAGCACAGGACATCTGTTGGGCGGGTATGGATGTTTGAGGCAATTATCGGCATAATCGGGGTTGCATATGCTGTAATTGCTGTGGTATACTCCGTGAAGATGGAGAACGATAAAGTTCTTAAGCAGGTATATAAAGCAAAGTCAGATCATGACTGGTCAGAAATATGCTTCGCGGTCGGGTTCGCCTGGCCGCTGGCAACTTTGCTTCATTATGTTATGAGGAGAAGAAATGCGACAGCTTGAATTTTCAGGAAAAATGCTTGAGCTTGTGGCTGAGTGGATGGATGACTATAAGCGCCAACGTAGCTTCAGCGATGAGCCAGAGAACTGGCCTTATGAGCGTACTCAGGAAGATTGGATGAGCGACTTCTTTGTGTGGCTCCAGTGTAAGGGGTATCCGGTATGAGTTATGGACCATTAACAGCGGAGCAGGCACAAATTCTGCAAGACCGCTACTATGAGCAACAGGGTATCAAGAAGGTCGTATGGCCTTCTCCTGGGAATGTTGGTGTCATCAAATGCCTCCATGACCAATGCCCTAATTGCGGTGGAACGGGTGTACGTAAAGACGGGTTAGGCTTGTGCTTCCACGGGATCGCGTGTCCTTGCCCTAAATGCAGTTTTACTTACTGAGGTCTTGATGGAAGAGATGCTATTAGTAGGCGGCACAAAGTCACCTGGGATCACTGTCCTTGATATAGATCCGTCAAAACAGGCACTTGGGGACGCGGCCCTTGTAGATGTCTACGGTCACCCATTCACGAAAGTCGGAACAGGCAACGCAACCGTACAGGACGTTGCTGATCACGGTCGGGTTATGTCCTTCCCAGGATCAACATACTTCGAGACACCAATGACGGCAGATATAAGCATGTCTGTTGGTAAATTCGAAGTTCGTTCTGAGTTCTATCTCAATAACACAGCAACGATGGCAGTGTGGGCCACAGGGGATTATGTAACCACAGGAAATATTGTTGGTGGTGTTCTGCAAGTTCCAAATCTTTCTGGCGGGTCTCAATACTTTGTCACAGATAATATTGGAAACTTTGTAAGGGCATTTTTCATCCCGGCAGCACCAGGGTGGAATGACTTCTCTATGGTTTGGGACTCAACAGCCAAAGTCATGAAGATAGTCAATAACAACAATCCGTTGGCAACACAGCAGTACACAATCCCATACGGTTTTGGAAACGGAACAAAACTCAGTGTTGGCGGTAGTTATCCAAGGGGAGTTGGTTCTTACACCATGCAGGGATACCTGAAAAGATTGCGGATCATTAAGCAACAATGATTCATCCTATCTCCTATATAATATCTTGACTAACCATGATAAAATGGAGGTTAATAATATGATAGGAGGTAGTATGTTTCAGAAATTAGTTCGTGAACACCCTACCCTACAAGAACACTGGCAAACTCTGCTGGAAAAGGGTTTTATAGAAAACTCAAAGGGTTGTATCGCACTTGTGCGTAAGTATGCCGCTGATGAAAGAGTGCTTATTATTAGGGATGCTAAAAACAGCATCCTTTATACCATTCGTGTAGGGCGACTGGAAGTGACTCGTGGTGTAGACACAAACACCCCCTCAAATTACACTTTCCGCGTTGGTGACATGGGGAAACTAGACCCTGAAAATCTTGAAGACGCTTTTGAAGAGTACGAGGGTTTTGAGAGTGCAATCAGAGATTTGTACCGCATAATTGATAGGATCATCAAGGAGCACAAAAAATCTCTGGGGTGGAAATACCGAATCAAGGATTGGTTAAGTTCTAAGATAAACCGTACTTTCCTTTTGATCGGTATTGTTTATTTGTTATTAACGATATTTACCTATGTGGGGAAATGATGCAAGAAATGCTACTTGGTGGTCTGGATGTCAACTACATGATTGCCAGATTGCAAAAATACGGTCCTATCACAAAGGGACCAGCGCTGGTTGTTGGTAGTGAAACCACTACGGGTAAAGGTTCCCTTGATTTTCCAAATAATGCCAACGCCTTTATCAAAATTGGCGATGGTCTCCCAGTACCAACAAGGATTGGAAACACAACCAACTTCTACCTCGATACGTATGTTAAGCTCAGGAGCACAGGCGCACAGATGTTGCTGGGTAATCTGAAGAATAGTGACGGCACTGGTTCTTACTGGGTCACGTTAAACAACACCTTCCAGGTTGCATCACAAATCAGTATCGACGGCTATGACACAACTGGTGTTGTTCAACGCTTTCGTTTTGGAACTGGGACGCTGCCGATCAATACTTGGCTCCATCTTCGCCTAGAGCGGGTTGGGACACAGCTTAAGTTTTTCATAAACGGTGCTCAAGTTGGTGCGACACAGACAATGACGAAGGGTTTTGGTGGGAGTGCAGCAAACCAATTGTATGTTGGAAAGTCCTCTGATAACGCATTTCTTCTGAACGGGCTTATTGACGATTTCTATTTTGAGGTTGGATAATGAGAGATAAGAAAGAATACTATAGACAATACGCAGAAAGGAGAAGGGAATTAGATCGCCAAAGGCGATCAACCCCAGAGGGAAAAGCCCGTCAACTACAAATAAGGCTACAGCGTATTGAAGCCGAGAAACGTGCAACAATGCACAGCGAATGGGACATCTTTGTAAGAGAAGAGGCCAACCATCTTTGCAACGTGAGGATGCGTGAAACTGGCATCCGTTGGGAGCCAGACCACATGCTGCCCCTCCGGGCAAAGATTGTATCAGGCCTTAACTGTGGTGATAACATCCAGGTAATCCCTGCAAAGATGAATCGTAGCAAAAAGAATCATATGATTTACACCAACCGCTTTGAATGGATTAAGGATTTGGAGACCGTATGCAGGACGAAATGATCAGGTTGTTTGTAAAGGACACTAGTCATGAGGTGATTAGTAAACTACCGGGAATATCCAGCGCTGTTGCACAGGTGAAGGCTGGGGTTTGCGGGGCTGTTGTTTTTGTCGTGAAGTCAAAACACAATATCGACGCTGAGGGGATACTTAATCCAAGACTGGTTATCACAAAGAGTGCTGGCAAGAATGAGCAGATATTTATGATAGCCACAAGCAAAGATGAGAAGATCTGGATTCATCCGGATGAGGTTTTCATTGGAAATACACAGGTTTACAACCGAGACATGTTCTTTGATTCCTCTGCACCAACCGAAGAAGAAGTTCAAATGCTGAGAATGGCTAAAGGGCCAGATTTGGATGCTCTTATGAAGGCTTTTGGGAAAGTCCCCGGAAGGATAATGGAAAGGGTAATGTCAGGGACCTTTGTAGAAGAGTACATAGCGGTGACTAAAGAAAAAGTGATTGTTTTAATGGGATAACCCGCCTTGAGCGGGTTTTCTTTTATCTGTTGCTTGATAATTTCTCAATCACGAGCCTGTCAGAATCGTCGAGGAGCATCAGATGCTCCAGAGGTACATCAATTGTCACTGGCATACCACGGACATGACATTCAAACCAAATATCATCAGGCGGGTATGGGATACGATCAGGCCCGAACTTTGAACGTTGAATGACGAAGCACTCTCGCCCGTTCAACTGCCCGGTAAGAGGATTCTTTGGGCTGAATCCGTACAAAAGGCAAATCGTGTCTTGACGCACACGGTGGTCTGGTTCATTACGGTCTGGGCGTCCACCCTTATCTTCGAGTAATTGCATTATTTGGCTCCAAAGTTGAGTTTGCCGTTGAGTTTCTGCACACGGTGCGGCAGGATTTCCTCATACCACCAATCCTTCTCGTGAAGACGGTATGATACGTGAGTTCCGAAAGTATCTTCTTGCCCGTTCTCACCCTTGATGCGGTAAGTCCTGGTAAAGATGTCTCGAATTGTCGCTTCAAACTGACCGTCAATCAAGACGATCTCGTTGTATTTGTACTTATCTTGCTCTAAGATTTCTTCTGACATTATGTGTCTCCTCTGTGTTGGTAAGGTAAGATTATCAGTGAAATTATTTTTAGTCAATAGTTGACATCATCTTTCTTTCTGTCATAATGGTGAGACATAAACCGTTTCAAGGAGAAACCATGAAAAGCATCAAGTTAAGCATTGCCCCAACATACGTATCCCACTGGTCATGGTGGGAAGGTGTTCGTGAACTTATCCAGAACGCCATTGACGCTGGTGACCACGAGGTTCTTTTTCAAAAAGACCGCATCGCCATCTATTCTACAGGCGGTAAAATACCTGTCCAAGCGCTTTTGATGGGTAAGACCACCAAGGAAGATGACGATTCCAAAATTGGCAAGTTTGGTGAGGGCATGAAGGTAGGCTTTCTGTCGCTGCTGCGCGAAGGTGCTGAAATCCTAATGTATAATGGTCGCGACATATGGGTTCCTGAGTTTGCAATGGATGACATGTTTGATGAAAAGGTGCTATCTGTCAATATTGAAGAAAACGGACTGCCAGAAAGGGATGATAACAAGGTCACGATTTTGATTAGTGGGGTTCCTGACCTCGCCATGCACAAGATCAAGCAAAACTACGCCCCGGCGCGTCCAGACCTCGAAATTGTTGTTGAGCACGAGGGTTTTGGGAAGGCATATGCCAAAAAGAACACTCAAGACTGCCGCCTGTACGTAAACGGGCTGTATGTGACCACTGTCAAGGGCAAGTATAAGTTCGACTATGATTTCCCTGCTGAGGTGTTCACACTCGACCGTGATCGCAACCAAGCCAGCGATTTTGAGGTTCGTTGGAACGCTACCCGTCTTCTGTCTCAGTCAGACGATGTTCTGTTGCTGGCAGACCTTGGTGTTGGCGACTATGATGACCTTGAGCACTTCGACCATCAGGATGAGGCCAGCTACTATTGCCGTGGGTATGATAAAGACACCCTGCAAGAACGTGCAGTGAAGATCTTCCAGGAGCAAAACGGGTGCAAGGCATTCCCTATCAATGCAAGCTGGTCTGATAGTCGTAAGCGATTGGTTACTGAAATGGCAATCAGTCAAGGCCGCACACCAATTACGGTGAAAAAGGCAGCATACCAGATGCTGAAGGAAGAGTTCAACGTGCCAGAGGTTATCAACGAGATTGTTGAGTTCAAAGCACTGGACTATCTGGAGAAGTTCCTTGCAAAACACGGTCGTAAGCTGTACAGTAAGCCGAAGAAAGACCTGGAGAACACAATCCACATGCTGAAGATAGCAAAAGGAGAAAAGAATGTCCGATGAGTACGGCGATGCAAGAGAAGAATTAGGCAAGATGCTTGAGAGAAAAGAGATCATGGAAGAGATTATTAGCCAGATAGATACCTGTCGATTCTTAAGGGACAAGGAGCCGAAAAATTCTGTTTCGAGGGGCAAGTACAATCTTGTTATCGACACCCTACTCCATGTTGCAAAAACAATACAGGTAAGGGGTGTTGGATGACATACAGCATCTACGGAAGAATGTCTATGGACTCGGCCTCCCGTGAGGGGGCCTGGTATTGTCTGAAAACCAAGGTTCCTGTTGACAAAACTGCGGAAGTTATGGCACACTATCGGAAAACTTGGCGCTACGTTCAGAGGAGATTAGAATGTTAGGTTGGTGGAAAAGACGAAAGATGAAGCTTATCGGCACTTCCAGTTGGACTGTTAACTGGACCGATACCGGAGAAAGGGATCGTGGTAAGTGGCTATTTTATGAGTCAGAGAGCGGTCGAAGGCACTTTGAGAGTACCCACGTCCCGTCGTTGTTGTATCGTAGTAGTCTTCCCGGCTATGCGGGGTGCAAGGCGTGGGCCAGCGGTGCTCCCCGACCAGAAAGTTTCGAACCAGTAAAGGAGATCCAATGAAACTAAGTGAAATTAAAAAGATTCTCTCTGAATCTCGCTCTAATGGTATTTATTTCCACGATAAAGGTTGGAATCAGGACCTGGGTAGTGTTCGTGGACTTGCCTACCTCTCTAAGGATGGTCATTTGTTCATGACCTATCTTCACCCGCTTAAGAATAAGCGTTTGGTACGTCCATTCACACCCGACATGGAAAATATGCTACGACCATCGGAGAATCTGGTCATCTGGGAGGGTTCTGTATGAAGGTTTCCGGAGACATGAAGGATTTTCTGGTTGGATTCCCTGTTGTTCTGTTCGTTGCGGTGGCTGTAATCTGGCTGATAACCAATCTTGGGGCAGCAGCCATTATCCTGATAATTGGCCTGGTTATTCTCGGTTGTCTTGGGGCTGCTGTCGGTGAGTTTTTGCGTGATAAATTCAGGATCTGGAAATGACAGATCAAGAACTGCGTGTAAAGAGGGCGCAAGAGCTTCTGCTGGGTATTGAAAACACACTTTTTCTGGGTGCGTCTTTCAATTTCTGGGAGGATCGTGTAAAGGTGGCAGATATGGTCAACGAACTTCACAGAATGGCTATAGAGCCACGGGAGGATTATGGGCGGTGAGAACATTTTAGAGTTCATTGACCACGAGGTCTGGCAAGATACTGATACCAGGCAGTGGCGATTCCAGGACAAATACTTCAAGCGAGAAGGCCAGGCGCGTAAAGCTGCACGTCTTTACTTTCGCAAGAAATTCTCCTGATTTTGTGATAAAATAAATGTTTACAAATAGGAGAAAAATAATGTTTGAGATGATGTTGGCTGGGGGGAAGTTACCAGTAGCTGCCGGGAATATTAAAAAGTTCGGGGCTGGTGCTAACGGTATTGTGGCCCTCTCAAAAAATGGGAATCTATACAGCATCGGGGATCTTTGGTTCAGCGGCACTGGCGGGACCACAAACGTCTGGACCTTACTTTCTGCTGGTGTGGAAGAGTTTTGGGTTGGTTATAGACAACTGCTGGTGAAGATGGTTGACGGACGCTGGATGTTCATGGGGTCTAACCGCCAGTTCCCAACGACAATTGGTACAAGCCCCTCAACACTCCAGGATGTCACAGCGTATATGCAATACACTGCTGGGCTGACGATCAAGCAGGTTGTCCTAGGGAATTACAGTCTTGCTGTCGTTTTCACAAACGGTCAGTATGCCATGTGTGGTTCCAACTCTAACGGTGGACTTGGTTTAGGAAACCAGACAGCAGTACGTGGTCTTACCATGAGGACTGACTTCACCAATGTCAAAAAGATAGATTTTGATTGGATGCTTGCAGACACTTCATATATGCTTCTTGAAGATGGTCGTGTATTCGGTGCCGGAGATTCTACAAACGGAACCCTTGGTCTGGCTTCTGGAAACGTAACCACATGGACGCAAATGGCTGTGGCGGTTTCTGGGTCTCCTTGCATTGATATTGTTGGTGGACCTGGTGGCTGGTTCCGTGTGGTAGAAACTGCATCAGACTACCGTATTTTTGGTCAGGGAAGGCAATTTGATGGATCGCTCGGTACGGGGCAGACTTCCGCAACGAACATGACCACCCCAACCCTTGCATATACCGTTACCAGCAAGGCGGGAGGGCCACCTGTGATCCAGGTGGGTATTTACAGTGCGAGGTTTATCCACCCCATCACCCAGCAAGAAATGTATACAGGAACAAACTCAAACACCCAACAGGGTGGCGGTTTGACATGGGGCGGTCCAGTGAGGTACTCCTTCACAGCCATGCCTGTAACACCTGTGATTGGGGACTACACAAGTCTAAGGGCTGTTTACTCAGGGGCTTACAAGGTTAGCAACAATGTTCTGTACGGGGTGGGTTCAAACGCCCCATCTACAGGGTATCTACCTGGGCTTACCACCCGTGTCTATGAGTTTACACCTCTTGATACAACACTCATCACCTAACAAAGGCCCTTCGGGGCCTTTTTTGTTGTTGACAACGTGAGGAATAGCTGTTACGCTCCTCTTAGACAATAAAAGGAGACACTATGGACACAATTTTAACAATCATCTTCCTACTCGTCATGGTGGGTGTTGGTTTGAGAGGCCTGCCCTTCTGGGCGTGGGTTGTTTTGGCACATGAATCTAAGAGGAGAGATCGATGAAGTACAAATACCGCATCATCACAGCCATTAGCGGTGGTGGTAACGAGTTGTTTTTGGTACAATTTCGTCCTGTGTGGTGGCCCTTCTGGTTTGAACTTAGTCAGCACAGCCGTGAGGAATTGGCTGTTAAATGGGTTGAGATAGAGAAGAAAAAAGACGCTTTTAAAAGCAAAGTTGTTCGCTTAGGTTAATACTTGCTGCCGTCAGGCAGCGCCGCAAAAATCCAATAGGAGACTTTCGTGAAAAATGAATCTGAAAACCAAGCGGTAGCCCCTGAAGAGGCCCCGCTTGAAAAAGACTACACCTTCTGGGCTGTCGTTGATGAGAATGATGATATAGTATCTGTCGAACACCCGGTGTGGGGTGATTTAAAAGCAGTGTTCGGGAACAAGGAAGATGCAGAAAATGCACTGAGTGTCTCAGGAAAGGGGTCTTCCGGATGGAGAGTTGTGGCGGCTGAAATAATGGAGGAAGAATGAATATTTTTATTGATGAGCGTCGTGGAACGCCGATTACCCAGGAAGAGCGTGAGTGGATCGAGAAAGAGATCCGTGAACTCGAAGCTTACCGTGCAGATGAGGATGCGCTAGTCGCTGAAGCGCAGTCTATGAGGGAAGAAGGTATGTCAGCCTTTGATCGGGACGTGATTGTCATGTGCATTGATGCCGATATCTTCGGAATGAAACGAACCCTCGAACAGGGTCGTGTTATTTTGTGGTAATCGCTTGACAGCCAGTTACGACTGGCTTAAAATCTGCACATACAAAACAAATCCATAAAGGAGAAAAGAAACATGCAGACAGCTACACTTATTGCATTCGCCCTGAACCTCGTTGCGGCGGTAATCAATACCAGCCTCGGTATTCAAGGCAAGTCCTCGTTCAATGCTTACCTCGCCATGTTCAACTGGTTCCTGACTGGAGCATTTCTGACAGCGCTGGCGCAGGAGGCTGGATTCTGATGAAAGCTCATCGCTGGAACATACCGAAAACGAAAAAGATGACTGACATTCAGTACCTGTACGGTGTACTTGGGGTGATTATGTGTGCAGTGTCATTTGTTTGTGTTTGGTTACTCATCCTGGCGGCAGCATTATCATGAAGCCGATGAGCGAGTACCTGTTGTGCTTCCTGTACTTCGTCATGGCCTTTGCCGTTGGGAGTGTTGTCTGGGGCTTCTTTATTTTCTTTACAAGCTGAGGATACAAAATGACACATGAGGATTATGTAAAAGATATGGATGACGAAGCTCTCCGACAACATGTTGAACACGGAAGGCGATTCCTTATTGACCACCCAGAACCGGAGGCCATAAAAGGCCGTAGCCAGGTTCGTAAGTGGATTGAGTGTGCAGAGCGTGAACTGAAACGGCGATTCCCAGATGATTGATTCCTGTCCTTATTGCGGGTGCGACTCCGCAACGACTATCATCACCGAGAGGTACGACCTGACGGTAGACTTTAACGGTGTTCCGTATGGAACATCGGGTAACAAGGTTGTCTCTGGTGGGAAAAGGTTCCTCTGTGACAACTGCGGAAAGGACGTATCTAAATTCATAACAAAACCGGAGATAATGAATGAAAGTAAAAGTAACACAGCAGAATAAAACGATGGTTACCCTGTCCTCCCTTGATCCTGGTGAGGGATTTATATTCGACGGATTTCCGTGTATTGTTGGTGAGTCCCTGATCGGAAACTATAACGGGTTTGTGACTGCATTCAACCTGCGAAATGCGAAGATTATCGCGATCCCAGAGGGGCAACTGGTGCAGTTGAGCCAGATCAACGTGGAGTATACGGTATGAATACTCTCGACATGCACACAAAAGAATTCCAGTCCTGGTGGATTCGCCAGACCCGTTTCCAGTTAACCTCAGAGATGATTGAGGCTGGTGCGGGTTGGTGCGCCTGCCTCATCGAGAGGCATAACATCAAAAGCACAGCCGGAAAACTCCGTGGTATTGACCCGTACTGTTCCGGCTGGAACGCTGCTGTAGAATTCATCCTTTTATTTGGTGAACAGAATGATTGATTATGACAAACTCAACGACTACTTCCTCCATGATCGTCATGGAAGATTCCTGGTTGTTTACAAAGAGGGCAGCATTTCACAAGCAGAACTCTACCGCAGACAAAAGGATCTGAGAGCCTACTTGTTCGTCAGTGATGCTCTTGAACTCCGTATGACGATCTGTGCTTTTCAGTTCGGAGGTATTATCATTGAAGAGGGTGCAAACCTGACCTATGAGAACTTCCGATACTCTATGAGCCGTATGCGTTCAAGGGATGACTACCTGTTCTTCATGATGGACGAAGAACACAAGGAACGTCTGGAAGATATCATGGAGGAATTCATGGAAAGTTCCAGCAACAAAGAACCAATGCAAAGGTTTAAGGATAGCATTCGATTCATGGTCTTGGAGGAGGAGAAAAACAAATGTCGGCATTAATGGTTGTGCTTTGGGTGTTGTGGTTTGTGGTTGCCGTGCGCCTAAACTTCGAGTTCGTTGGGATGCGGAGCATGGTTCAGTTCTTCCCGGAAGGCTGGCGTTGGTGGATGTTGCCAGTGCAGTTGCTGACGCTCTTCAACTTCGCAATGTGCGTTTTGTTCAACCCATTCTGACTAGGAGACAGATATGATAAAACACTGTCATAATTGCAGTGCCTGTTGTGAAGTTATTGCCATAGACAACATCACACACGAAGAGTTCCACGAGAAGGTTCGTACCGGGAGAGTTTCTGCTATCCACGGAGAGATGATGAAACCCATCTCCAGGGATGAGGCCTACAAGCGTAACCCTTTGGTTGTTACAGGTCGTGAGGAAGCTGGACGTGGAACAAAGCATTTCACCAGTTACTTTACCTGCACAAAACTGAAAGACAACAAGTGCTCTATGTACGAGGATCGTCCGTACATGTGCAGCGGTTATCCGTTCTACGACCGGGTAGAGGTCAACACACAATCTCATGCTTCTCTGTGCAAGACACAGCTTCGTAGAAAGGACACTCCGTACTCCCCAACATGTACGTATGTCCCAAACCTGATCGCTGTGCGAAATATCTGACCCACACAACAAGGGAGCCTGAAGAGGCTCCTTTTCTTTTGTCTAAAGTGGCACATCAATTCCCTTGACGTAAACAGGCTCGTCGATTATACTCCCCTCATACCAAACGATAGGAGAAACTATGTACTGGCTATTATTACTTCCGGTAGTAACCCTAGTGATGATCCTGATTTGTCTGTGGCTGTTTAATGACGATGATGACGACACACCCTCTTCCGGTTCAGGAACCACCAACACTGCCATGCTGTTGACCACACAACAGGCTATGGTTGTCACCATGATTTTATAAGGAGAACACAACAGATTCCATCGGTGGTAGCGCAGCCCCGATTAAACACACATAATCACACACAAAGGGGTTGACCTGAAGAGCCAGCCCTGTTATGCTTTATGTAAGCCACATCTCCTGAAGCTGGAGGATACAAACACCACCCCTGCCAGTTATAGTGTACATCCTGTTAACATCTTGTCATGTCGATAAAACGCCATTTCATAAACATTACGGGGCAAAGCCCTTTGCCAAAGGCAAACACCTACGGTGCTATAAACACATACCACACAACATGTTTACAGCATAAGCATATCGCCTTATCAGTGGCTCATCACTAACTAAAACCCACCCCCTCCCCCGCCCGGAGGGAAATAAAAGAGGCCCCCTGGTCTGTATCTCTTGGGGACGAAAATATCTGTTGTCTCTATGTCCGATGTGTTAGACGGACAATCACAGCCCCTCCGGGCTGTCAAGGATCTTTACAAAATATCTGAGAGATCTGACCACGAGACCCTATCGAGTTCCTGGCACGATGATTGCATGATGATTTCGCAACGAAACTAATGATTACAAGTGCAACTATTAGCAATGTGACAGTTTACACCTGTTACAGCACGATTTGCTCTTGACTTGCTTATATTTGTGTGAATGAGTCCATTTAACATAATACACGTTATACGCACCACAGATCACCGGGTGACAGGCCATATAGTCACACATGTTATCATTGCATCATTGAACCATACCACACAGCAACCAATAGCCTGCTACATGTTGCTAGCATGACAGTTTACACCTGTTATTATTCATTTTGTGTGGTGTTTTGTCGATGAGAATGCAAATGATAATCATTCTGAATACGATTTCGATTTCAGTTTCGAAATGAAAACCATTCTCAAATGGAAAATATTTTGTAAATTTGCCACAAAAAGCTTGACACAGAGGGAAAAATGTGTTTAGCAATTAGCACTATCTTGAGCATCCAGTCACATGATAACAATTCTCGTTTAGCCCTTGGTACGCCTGCAATTGATAGGAATTTTCTATCACAAAAACACTTGACACTTCAGGCCTTTTCATGCTCAAGAAAACCAGCAATTAGCAGGCCAGCGGCCTGGTTTACAGTTCTATTAATCATGGTTTGTCAACCATTAAATCACATTAAACGGCTAATTGTTTCAGGTGTTATCATCCCATACCGACACAATAACACGAGGGCGATCATGCGATAGCGTGATCGGTGTTATCGTGGCGATGGGATAAAATCAGCTTGCTAATCATTACGTATGTAATGATAAAACATGTTACTATTTCGCTTTTGATCGTGCCGTTTCGTATACGGCTTTATGCGTCTACGAGCCACGATAACGCGAACGAGAATGATAAGGATTATCATTTGAGTTACCCTCGTGTTATTGTGTCGCTCGCTCCGCTCGCGCCACTCACCCCGATAACGCGAACGATATTTTATTTGACAAAAGATGATTTCTATGCTCAAAAAAGACAGTTCACACAATAGGTTAGATGAGAAAAGCTATCATTTCAGGGTTTTTGCTTCGTATTCACTCAATTTGCATAAAAACACGGTGTTTATTCACTTGATAACCTGCGTTATCATTTTTGGGGTGTGAGTGAGTCAAGGGCGGGTAATGATACACGATTAAACGCAATATAACGAGTTTTGAGAGGGTTTATCTGTTAGGCTTGCCGTTATATGTCTTCAAAGAGATCTCTTTAAATTCACTTTATTGCATAATTGCCAACAGGGTTGGTGAGAATAATTCTCAGTTGCGATATTGCAACCAACATAAAAGAGGGTAAAGATTTGGGGTTGTGGTTTGGTGTGGGGTATGATATGCAAAAGCCGGGACAATTCCCGGCCTTACTTGGTGTGGCTTTGATCAGCTAAACATTTTAGCCTTTTTTGCGTTTCATTACTTTGATTGCTTTAATTCCCCTTTGTTCGAAAAATTCCGGGGTTCTCAATTGTGCGGCGCTGGTACGGCTTTTCACCTTAGTAGACAACACACCATAATAGCTACCGTCATCATACTGACCAATAAAATAAAAATCATTTACGCCGTGTTTCTCATCGCCTGCTTTCTGGATGATTTCGGCTAACTTGTCAACACTGATATTAATCATGATTGTTTTACCTCAAAGGATAGCGGGGCGACTAGCGCCCCGATTAGATTATTTGGTTTTGTATTCAGCGATCCAACGTGCGAAAATCTTTGCTTGTTTTTCTGCCGCCTCAGCGGTTTTGTGTTGCATTACTTCAACATGCCAACAATCAGCCAGGGTAAAGCCTGAAGCGTGAGCGGTCCAGGGATATGACGGATCTTTTTCTTTGCATTTTTTCAGCATTTCCGGATCTTCGTGGAAAACGTAGGGCTTAAGCTGGGCCGGAGTATACTTATCACTTTCGGTTTCGAATTTTGCCCATTCGTTATGGTTTGCCAGGTATTGATCCAGCATTGCAAAGAATTTAGATTTAGTCATTTCCGTTTACCTCGTTTTGTTGGGTGAGTCATTAACTTATCAAAAAGCGCTCACCATTGCAAGCGCCTTTTAATCTGTTAACGTCCGTTAAGTTGAAACTCTTTTTCTTCACGGGCTTTAAATTCGCCCATATCATCCAGGCGCTGATAAGCCTCAGAACCATAAGCCGGATCGGTAGGATACCAATGAGCCTCTTTAAGATAGCCACCATCAGCCAGATGTTTTTCAATGCGAGCTACACGGCGATCCTGAATAGCTTTGATTTCTTCAAAATCATGAGTTTCAGAAGTCAGTAAGGATTGATCAAGATAAAAGCGTGAACCGTCTACCAGTTCGATCTGGATTTTGTAAGCCCATTCAGTGCGGCGGAAATCTTCGCACCACTCGCCCTCATACGCGTTTGAATCCCAACCAACATGAGCAACAGTTTTAGCGTTTAACATTTGATTTACCTCTTAGTCTGTTTTGTGTGATTTCGTTTGTTTGCCCTACGTGTTAAATATTACTATAGGGGGATCATCACGTCAATAGCTCTTTACACTTCTTTACAAAAAGCCTGTTTATTCACTTTTTGAATGATTATGCAACGCTATGCAATTGATTTCATGTTGAAATTACTTTTTAGCCGTTTTTACGTGTCAAGCTATTTTTATATAGCCTTTAAACGTCCTGTAATGCGTTTTAAGCGGTTTTGCGTCCAGGCTGTACCCTAGCCTATTTTAGCGGAGATCTCGCCATATTCACTATTTTGCATAGGATTTTGAGGGTTGTTGATAGTAATTCTCATTACCGGAATAACGGGCACCTCCGGTGTGTTTCCTCCGGTGTCCATCGTTGCCGCTTCCACAAAAGAATAACAAAAACCGGGACAGAAAACAAGCCCCGGAATTGTAAAGATTTTAGCGGATAGTTATCCCGGCGGGTAGCCAGTAGCCAGAATAATGATCATGGGGTGTGAAGCCGTGGGACGGTTTGATATATGTAACTGATAACCATTCTCGATCATCCAGATAAAGCCCCTCATCTATTGCCACCACAAAACACAATTCACCTTCACGATCTTTAACGGTTGCAATAGCGTGTTTTTCTATCGCCTTTTCAAGTGCAGCCAGGCCGCGCCGGAATTGCTCCGGGCGTGTCCGATATCCTAGATCATCCTCCGGGCAAAGTCGGTTTAAGGTAGCCCAGCGAACCGCGATCATTTTTTGAAGTGTCATTGTTTTACCCTTATCTGTAACGGTGCATTGATTCACGATAGACCGATCCGCCGTCGAACCTCTCCGCACTTCTCAGGGCGTCCACTAACTCGCACATTTTGCGGAGTACATACGAACAATGATCATTAAAGTCTAGCGCTTTCTTGATCATCTCTTCTTTACTCTCCCCATGAATAAACACGAGGTTATAAAGGGCGTTGTAGTGGTTGATCCACGCTCTAACGTTCTCATCCTCCAGGGGGCGATCTGTCTGGCTAAAACTTGACAGGCCGTAAGATTCGAAAGTGTTTACATTATTCATCAGCTCATCATAAGCCGTTTCCCAGCTACTAGCCCAGAACTCAACCGGATCAGATTGAAAATCAGGATCATCAGGATGAATAAAACAGATTGAAAATAGTTGCAGGCCTTCACGCTTTGTTAAGGTGTAACGGGCGCTATCAAGGGCGCGTGTTTTGATATCTTCCGGGGTGATTTCATATTTCATTCTTTGATACCTATAAACGGAAAATGTGAGAGATCGGCGGGGCGTAAATGTTGACTTTGAACCCATTCACCAGACATCAGAGCCAGGACACGGGAACCGCGCCAGCGGTAACGATTCCCGTTTAAAACGTTGACGTAAATGATCATGCGCCGTAAAGCCCATCACTATTAAAATCATCCTCAAAAGAGGCTAGATATTCGAAAAATTCGAACTCCATAGCGACAACATGTTTAACTAAATCAGCGTTTTTATATTCAGCAGGTGACAAGCGGATCGGCGCGTCACTATACAGATCCGTAAGTTCGATATATTCCCCGACCTTTTGAGCGGTTACCGTGTTTTTCTTGTTATCAAAAATTACTTTTTTCATGATATACGCTCAATAATAATGATTGCTTGCGGGATAGAATCAGGAGTAACGATCAGGGCTTTTGATTGACGGATTTTAAAGCCTAGTTTCGCCTTGCACACCGTGGCGGTCATTTTCCGCATTTCAGGATCTACGTTTGCACCTTCACAGAACCATACAGCCTTTTCACCTGCGATAAGGTTGCGTAAAAATTCAGTTTGCCCGGTTTGATTCTTTAACATTTCGTTTACCTTTCAGATTATGCCGGGGACGTTCCCCGGCTTGCTGATGATTATATTACATTGATTTTTCAATGTCACTTAAAATCTTTTTGCCTAAATCATAGCTTACATTCAGATCCCGCGCTATATCTTCGGCTAACAGTTTACGGCCTACGTTGCCGAAACTTAACATTCTTTTAACTTCCGGTAAACCCTTACCCCAATAATTATAACAGGAGTTACCGATATATTTTGAATAAAACGCGTTATCGTTGCGAACCCCACCCAAAACAGCGACATTAACAGAGATAACGTGTTTAAAATTGTGCTTTTCCATTTGATTTACCTTTTTGGCTTGCCGGGGAGGTATTCCCCGGCCTCAAAAAGATATTAACCGATCCGCGCCTGGCTTGCAAGCGTTTTTATTCATTTTCCCCGTAATCATCGCCAACGTTGAAAACGTCCAGCATATCACCAGCGGCGATCCATAACAGGTACATTTCCAGGGTGTGGCGATCCATGTTGTCGATCCCGTCCACCCCTTCACGCTCGATCCCGGTTTCGGCCAGGTAATCCCGGATCATTTGATCGGTGTAGGCGCTAAACTGTAAGCCGTCCCGGAAATAGGGCAGGGCTTCCACGGTGGAGGCTTCACAATCCCCAGAGTGGGCGATCTCTTCCACCTGGTCACGGTCACGGAAAATCAGACAAAGGCGACCGCATGAGGATGACCAATAAACATTTTTCTTTTTCATAATTAAGCCCGCACTTTTGTGACCGGGGACAATCCCCGGCCTGTTAGAATACTTTAGCCGATCTGGTTTTCAGAGTCAACCGGAAAAACATCATTAACAATCTCAACAACTACCGCGAAAACGTCCAGAGCATCACGGATCGGCAGGCTGTCAGCCTGTTTTACATAGCCTTTCACGCTTTCAAGCTGATAAGAGATGTAATGATCTTTGACTGGCTTTTGTGTAGTGTGATCAATATTGGTTTCCGTGCGGATCATGATATCCAGGCGATCAGCGTTCACAGAGTCATTGATATGACAAAAGCGCAATAACGTTTTATCATCGAAACGACGAAAATCACATTTTGCTTTGTCAGTAACACCAGCCAGGAAGAAAAATTTATTTGCCAGTTCCATTTTTAAAACCTCGTTTTAGAATAAAGATAATAACAGCAGGAAGATCACGAAAGACCACACCAGACGACACATGATCCGCGCCTCAGTGTAAACCGGGTTTTCGGTAGTGTATTCTACTTTGTAACCTTTCATGATTCACCTCACCAGGTGACCGGGAACCGCTCCCGGCCTTGTCTGGTAATTATTGATCAACGGTTCCCCGTTGTCAAATTTATTTTATGGCATTGGTTCAACTTCCGGCGATGGGATGCAAGCCGGGTTAATGAATCGGTGATCCTCCCGGCGGTAACCCGTGGCGGCGATCTCACATGATAAAGGATCATCATAAGATTCAATGACATAATCATCACATTGTGTCAAGCCCATAGCCGTAAAAAAGCAAAATCCCGCGAATACTTCAAACATGATAGTTCCCTTACTTTTTGAGGGTGAGAATAGGGCGTTTATCGCCTTCTTTAACGCCGGGGTCTAGCTCATCACAGATCCCGATCTGCTCGCCTTTGCCTAACGTGTATTCGTTTTCGTACACGTTGCAAGCTTGCTCCGTGGGGAATGTTTTTTTAACATTCCAGCTACATTCTAACTTCATTGAAGTTAGCGAGATATGGCAGGCCATAACGATAAACCCGAACATTACTCAACCTCCTCGGTGGAGGCTTCCCAAGCCCCGTAATAATCGACGCCGTTTTGCGTGTCCTCATCGCAGGCACTGATATTATCAAAAAGTTCGCCGGAAGTATAGCCCTCATTCAACATTTCGAAAATTCTGTCTTGTGCGGATTCTTCCAAAAAATCGGTGTGGCGTTCTAATACTTCGCCGTTATTCTCGGATTTTTTCCACCAATAAGAAATTTTGATTTCGCGTTTCATTATTCAGACTCCAGAATGATATGGATAGCGACCACAGAGCAAGCCGCAACGATGAAAGACACAAGAGCAGCCACACACCAAAGGTTTGTATAATCTAACATTTTGTTTACCTCTCTTTAAGTGGTGGCATTATTGCCGCCTATGAATAAAGATATCATAAGCGGCGCAGATTGCAAGCTATTTCTTGATCTGGTTTGTGCGGTTGTAATCCTCATAACGCACACGGGACACGGTGACCGATTGAGGCAGGAGGCAACGAACACGATCCGCGCGGTTGTCATATTTCTGGATATGCGCCGGGGTATTGTTACGGGTAAACTTCACGCGTAAACGTAATTTTGTTGGATCACGGTCATCGATCCCGGTGACCACACCGAACCCGATTTGACCATAATTATGATAAACCATTTTGCCCAGGTATTTATTTTCGAGGGCGTTTTTAGTCAGAGCATTCATTACTTTACACATGATATTTACCTTTGATTGTGTGGGCTTCACTATGTCGCCCTACGTGTTAAATATTAACAGATTCACGCCAGGACGCAAGAAAATTATTAAATCTTTACAATATTCATTGTTTTGCATAAGCATTCAATCATATGCAAATAGTTTCACATTGTGACTAAATTTAAAGGCTTTTGAGCGCGGCGCGGTGTCTTGATACCGCTTTAAAGCTCCTGTAAGCCTCTCTAAGCGCTTCAATGTCGAACCCTGGCAAGTGCATTGCCTGCCTGAGAACTCTTTAAATTCACTTTTTTGCATAGAAAAAAGCCGGGAAATTATCCCGGCCTTTGTTTAGTCATTTTGTACGGCTTGCCACTGTAAAGCACGTTTGCGATCCGCTAACCGTTTATTGAGGTTTGGATCATAACGGTCAGGCGTCCAGGTTTTGGCAACCCTTTCCGGCTTGTGTAGTTTGTCGTTACGTTGGCGGCGCTCGTTTACTTCACCGTAAGCCAGGCGATCACGTTTGCTTGTCATCTTCTCAATATTTCGCATTTTGAACCCTCGTTTTATTTTCGTTTGTTGTGTGCATGTTGAATGATCCGGCCTTGCTTTTCTGCTAGCTCATTAGCTCGCCACTCTATGATCTCGGTGATTTGCTCTTTTGTTCCTTCTTTGTGATAAGTGATTTTGCCGCCTCGCTTTTTCACCTCACACAATAGCCCGTTACCCTCAAGATCATTTAATGCCCCGGATCGCCGGGTGTGGTAATGGTTCCCGTGAAACTTATATTCTATATAGTGATACACTTTGCCGATCCTGTATTCGTAGTAAATCCAGAGAACTCCCCGCCATAACCTGGCGGGGATCTTCCAGTAGATAGCAGCAGCAGCCACCAAAAACAGGATTTTAAACACGGTTTAATAATCCTCTAACATTTCGCGCAGGGCTTCCAGTTCCTCACCTGTAAAGATTTTGCGGATCTCCTGTCCTACTTTCTGACATTCGAGATACATTTCTAAACCTTTGCGGCTGTCCTCATCATAGCCCATATTAGCGCAAAAATCAGCATGAGTTTCATCACCAAAAGACATATCAGACAGCAGGCAGTAAAGCACGTTTGCGGCGCAAGGTGTCGCAACGTAGACACGATAACCAAAGGACATAGATTTATTATCATTACGCTTGTAATCGTCGCGTGTCCAGTGCTTTTGATCTACGATGGCAACTTGTGCGCCGACTTTATCAAGCTCTTTTTTATCCTGAGAGGTTAAGCCACTATGACGGCCTACGCGGTGACCTGTACCAGTTTTAAATTCTGAACGGTACATTTTGCCGTTACGCTCAAAAGACACGAAAAACAGATCCGCTTCCCAACTAGGATCGTTGTTAACTCCGCCGTGCACTGCTTTAAATTCAACTCCTTTTTCTTTCAGGAAGTTAAAAACGGCTACGTCTTGATCGTTGAAAGTGATTTTGTTATTCATGATAATTTACCTTTTGTGTGGTTTGGCATTATTGCCGGGTTATTTCTCTTACTTGATAGGGCTTATCTTAAAGCCCCATCTATTAAGAGTCAACAACTATTTAGTGATTTCTTTCCCAAAAGAATCGAAAGCGGCGATCACTTTCAGGCTATCATCTAACAGCTTGCCGGGGATCTTTAGGTTGTCGATCCGTTGGCTTGCCTCTTGCTTTACGTCCTCAATTGTGCGGCTTGCAGAATTAAAGATCGTCAACACTTGCCCGTTATCCATGCTTACAACCATTTCACACCGCCTTTAAATAATTGTTCGTTACCCGGTAGACGTGGCGATAGGCTTGCTTTTTGGTGTGGGGCGCATAGGTCATCGACTCATAAGCCAGATCATAACCGATTTTTTCCAACCAGTAAAGCGCGGCGCTTTGCCCTTCATTGTGGGATTGTTCGCGGCGGCGTGGAGATTCCAGGACGGTGACCCCGAAACCAGCGTAACCATTTTGCACGGATAACAGATCCCCACGGTGAAGCGTGGCGCGGTATTTGTTGATCGTGTTACCGTTGACATCACGCCCAAAATCAAAGGAGTCAACAACCACGAAAAAATCCCCGGTTTGATTTTCGTGTGAAACTTCTTTCAGGCGGTTCACAGCGTCATAGAGATTGATTGAGGTTTTAAACTTTGCCATTTTCTTTACCTTCGGTCAGTGCCGGGAACCGTCCCGGCTTGAATAGAATTATCCGCTTTACTCGCTGGGGTGTCAATACTTACAGGAGATTTTTTATCTCTTCATAGGTGGTGGCGCTAATTTCTGTTACAGATTTAACGCGTACAACATGAGCGCCACAATCAGACCAATAACCGCTTTCGTTCACTTCGTCGATATCGGAAAAGGAATAGTGAGCGGCGGCGCAACGGTTTTCGGCTTCGTTGGTTGCATCTTCCAGGGAGTGATCAACAATCAGATCCACGGTTGGGAACTCTTTACCGTCATACATGCAATAGATACGAGCGAGGAAAAATTTTGCTGGGGCGGTAGTGGTTTTATTTGTGGTGGTCATTTTGTATTACCTTTTCAGTGTGGCGGGAACCATTCCCGCCTTGATTTATAATGTAATCGATCTAGCTTAGGATTGCAAATTTATTTTGCAACATAATCCGGGTTAGGTGTGCGGCGTTCAATGATCCGGGCTTCGTACCCGTTGCGGCGATAATCTTTCTTTGTTGCTACCGCATCAGACCAATTTGCCTCGGCGCAAGAATCTTCCCAACCGTTACAAGTTCTTTCCTGTACGATGATTTCATAAAGCCATTTATTAACACGTGGAGCCTTTGCCATTTCGTTTACCTCGTTTGTTTTGGTTTGGGTATTATGCGCCGGATTCCCGGCGCTTGTCAAATTAATTTCTTGCTAAATGCGCCGCTAATCGTGCGGCAACTTGGGATCGTTTGTGCATCACCGGGATCGGCTTGCCGTTTGCGTCGTGTACATAAGAGACACGCGCCGCTTTGCGGTTGCGATAACCTGTTTTTACTTCCAGCGTAACAATCGGTGCGCTTTCCATTTCAGCACGTTGATCGGCGGTGTCCTGGATTGCTTCCACCATAACGCCGGGGATAACTTGCCAGCGTTTACCAGCAGGCGCGGCGGTGCCGTTGTCGATCACTTTGCCACCGTTTGATTTTGCAGCAGTACGAGCCAGGGAGCGGGAATTGAAATAGTTATTCATGGTGTAACCTCGTTTAGTGTGGTTGTTTGTTTCGCTTGTCAATGTCCGGAGATTATAGCCCCAGACATTAGCCAGCGTCAACAATTAATTTTATTCTTCGGTGTCATCTTCCGGATCGCCATAGGCGCTAGGGATCGGGGTGTTACAGTGATCACACGGCAGATCCGCGCCTTCCCAATAAACATCTACCCCGGCAGGCATCCAGGCCGGATCGCACTCATCCCTTAACTCTTCCAGCAGGCGCGGGAAATTTTCACGGGCGCATTTTGAACAAAGGCAACCGCCATCACGCATGATCAAAATCTTAGGATACCCGCCGAACTCATACGGATTCCTGACATAATTTTTAACAGTGCCGATCAATTGTTTGTTAGCGGAAATTTTCATTCTGTTTTACCTTTCGTTAGTGCCGGGGAGCGTCCCCGGCTTGTTAGTAAGATAACCGATCCGAACCGGGGGATCAAGCTACTTTTAAAATATTTTTCAGGCCGTCGATATTAGACAGCAGATCCGCGCCTGCTTTCTTTGCCGCTTCCAGGGCTTCAGCGTCGATCCCGTTTTCCTTGTAAACATCTTTTGCAGCGTCGATCAATGTTTCGTTATCATCATATGAATAATCGAAACTACACCCCAGCGTTTCACCGTCCAGGAGCGTGATCCCGTTTGCGGCGGCGCTAACCTGAAACCCATAATCGCTGGCGTTTAAATCGCGCTCTAATGCCTCTTGTGCGGCCTTGTACGCGTTAGCTGATGGATTCTCATCACCCTGGCTTATCAAGTGTGCAATCCTTTCTTTCAAGCTGTATTGAAGCGGGATAGCGAACTTGTAAGAGTTTCGGCAGGCTTGCGGATTTTGAACCGTTACGCCGCCCTCGTGATCGTCGGTCATTTTCCATTGGTCAGAAAAGCCGTCAAAGGTATTGTAGCACACAACCGCTACAGTAAAATCAATGCCGTTAGATGAATATTTGAAAGTTTCGATAATGTCCATTTGCTTTACCTTTTGAGTGTGGGCGGCGGTGTGTCGCCCTGATGAGATGAATAGTAAACGCTTTACTAAATGCCGTCAATACCCCTGGATAAAAATATTTTAAAAATCTTTTTGCCGGGTGTGGTTGCATCCCGGCGGGGATCGTGTACTATATAGGGACACACACAAGAGAGGTAAAAGGAATGGAAAGCGGAAAAGTAATTTCAAGTGAAACAATGGTTACCCTGTACACCTGGGAGAATGAGCGCGGAGCGCCCCAGGTTAGGATCGTACCGTTGCCTTTCGCAGAACGTGCGAGCGTGTCCGGTTTTTACTATGGCACAAAAGCGGTGAGTGAGTCCGGCGCGGTGTTATGGGATAGCCGGGAGGATTAAAAAATATTTTGTCCTGGGGCTTGCAATCCGTGCGGCCCTGGGTTATATTTATCAGACAGAAGAGAAAACGCCACCCCACGGCGAAAAGGCGGGGCTAACGTACCGGGCGCGGGTGCCAGGTCGGAAGGTGGATCGCCGGTAGTTCGGGTTTTTGAGATTTGTAAAGATTTGTAAAGACGCTTGATCCTGGGGCTGGCTATGCTATTATTATGACATAGCGGGAACATTGAAACCGGAGTACAAAACACCGGGGGTGCCCGTCATTCTGCAAACGAGAATGATTATCATTCAAAAAGCTAAATGAGAATGCTTCTCATTCAACATAAAAATTTATCTTGACATCGCGTGTGCGTGTGTGAGAAAATTATTGATCCCAAAAAATTTTTTCGCGTCTATAGAAAAAATACGTTTTTGAAACTGAAAAGTCGATCGAGAACCGGGCGCGAAAATTTTTTCGATAGCGAGAAAAAATACGATCTCGATTTTGAAAAATCGATCGAGAACCCGATCTCTACCGAGAAAAATTTTTTGAGCGGTGTAGAAAAAATACGATTTCTAAATCGAAAAAGTGATCGAGTACCCAGACTTAACAACCAATAAAATGGATTTAGCATTTCTGGAATTTTGACATAATTACTGCATTCGTGCCTGTGAATTTCCTTAACAATCAGCATGTTGCGCTGGGAGATTTGAGATAATTTGTCGGAGGGTTTGAGATCTTAACTCACAATAAAATGGATTTACCAGGACACCTGAAAGGAAAACCATCTCGAAAACCATTTCGATTTTCATTTTGATTTCCATCAACAAATATCCCGGCAAATATCATACCAAATATCACACAGTTTTCATTTTGGTTTCGTACCGAAAATATCTCTCCACATAGAAATATCATAGCTCTTGTGGTGAGCCATTTCATACATCTGGATCTCTTCATCTGTTGGGTGCAAAATGTCCATGAAAAGATGCTTTATATCTCCGGTCTTGAGCGACGATGTAACACCATCTATGACAGCATGAATGGCTATCTCTCCGTATTCCTTCGTCAGGTGTAGGCGATCCTTACCATTCATAAGAGTTACTCGATCCCCAGCGACGGCAATCCAGCTATCGACACCAATAATCATATCGCTTGGTGTACTTGCATGGACAAGAAGCTCTATGATTGTGCTTGTTGGAACTATGCTGTCAAGGTAATCGCGTTGCCATTCATTCCATCCCCGCTCCTGGAGACACCTCCGCAATACAAAATCACAACCAAGTTCATTAGTGGCATCACCAACTATGTAGTTGAATTCATCTGCAATCTCAGCCCTATCCATCTTGTTATCGACAGACAAAATGTTGTGTGCCATATTATCTGCACGACGAGCAGCATTGATAAGACTCCACGTTAAGGCCTCTACTTGACGCTCAAGATCAGCAACATAAGTCTGATAATCAGATAGCTCGGAGCTTTTTGCGTATGTTTTAAGCTCTTCAAGCTCTGACTCCACTTTACCCTTTTGCTTATCAAAATCAGACTCATCATCCGGATCACTTGAAAACTCAAGATAAGATAGCTGATGCTCTGTGTCTTCATAGATCTTTTTCAGGACTATCTCGATATCCGGAATATCGAAGCGTTTCCTGGAGTGGTCAAGAACACCCGTGGTGTGAAATACTGTGGTCATCTAAAAGCTCCTGTAAGCTCTTCTGAGCGGTTTTAATAAAAGGCTGTACGTTCGCCTACCTTACATGCTAAAAAGCCCGTAGAGGCGTTTCTACGCATCATACGGGCTATTCTGGTATCAGATTTTACTGACCATGCTTCTGGCTCATCTGATATTTCATCCAAGCCATGTTCATTTTGTGCTTCACATCGTATGTGATCGGGAGATTACCGAACAGAAAATAGCTCAGGTCATAAAGTTTCTCCCATAATTTAAATATCAGCCTCTCTTTCATCTTACCCTCCGTTCTTCTCTATGCCAAGGATCATCCCCTGGAGTTGTTGTTTCATCGGGATCAGGACAGGAAAGTCGTCGATCCACACATCTGGTATCCACCCTTGTTGAGCGCAGACTGTAGCTTTCTGAACACCATCGCAGTAGATGATCGGTGTGTCAAGCTTATCAGACCAGTAATTGATATCATCATTTGGCCCCATCATGTAACGGAAGGTGACAAACTTAACATCGAATCCCCGGCCTTTAGCCATACCTATGAAGAAGCTCCAGAGTTCAGGGTCAAGGGTGAAAGTATCATCGAAGTCAAGCGCTATCCGCTTACTCTCAAATGGTTTCACAAAGCCCCCGGATCTGCATTTTCACCACGATCCCACTTACCACACTTCTTATCCACATAGTGCTCAAGTCGTCGTTGAACTGTCTCTACGATTGCAGGCATATCATCCTCACGAGGATTGATGCAGTCCTGTAACTCAAGTAAGAATGCCAAGTCAATCACACAGTTCAGAACATCAGCAATCTCACCAATTGCAGGTTCATCGCAACGCCAGGGTCGGTTTAGTGCTCGCGATAGTTCCCCAACTTCCTCTACGAGGTTCTTGAAGACTGAATCAACAGTCCGGGCTTGCGCCCGGATTGAGGACTGGAGTACGCGTTCAGCGATTCCTGTCATTTAGACTCCTTCTCTTTGGCCTTCTCAGCCTGTTCAGCTTTAGCAGCAGCATCAAGCTCCTCAGTGTACTTCTTGATCTGAGCATCAAGGTACTTGATAGTGCTGTCTGCCAGTTGCTGAGTACGAGGTGATTCAACCACATTCTGACCTACATACGCTGCCAGCATCTTGTACGCAGTTTCTTTCTGCGGCATGAAGTTAGCATACAGGATACCGATGAAGCAAACAATCAGGCCTGCAACTGCGATCTTACGCGGTCCTTTGGTCAGGTCCTTCATTGGTGAAGTATTTTGCTGTGGCTCTGGTTGTGCAGTCACGTTACGGACTGTCTCAAATCTCAGCCAATTAGAATCTTCACCGCTTGGAAGAGTTACGATCAATGTACCATCGTTATCTACCTTTTTAACAACAACAACCTGACCAGGTTTGAAACTAAGCCACGGCTGCGTCAACGGCAAATTTTGTCCTGGGAAGAATCCGTATACAAACTTCTTCCCGTCAGTCTCTTCATAACACTTCTGGATAGCATACATAATCACATATGCTGCACCAGAAATAAACATCAGGAAGCCCCACCCGCTGTAAGTACCATCAGTTGTGAGTACATCAATTAAGTAAATCAGAAAAGGCCATGACATCAGTTATTCTCCTTTGTAGAGTTAAGTTCTGCAATAAGTGCTTCCGCACGTTTGTTGTTGACACCGTTGATATTAGCACACTGGCACATGCTGTCAAGACGATCTCGCAAAGTTTCTGCTGCATCTTCTTCACCCATCGCCCAGAAGCCAGGTAAACCCAGGAACTCACACCAGTAAGCCTTACCCCAAGAGTCGATAGACTTTGGACAGGTTTCGTCTGTGTAAGTCCAGTGACCACCACCAAAACCAGTACAACCACGCTCTGTCAAATACAGGCTAGGCATACAATCACAATCGTCATCAATATGACAAGAGCAATCAGATCCGCTTGTAACAACACGGTACTGTGGAACCAGACGCTGAATAGAACGTTTAATGTTAACCATTTTGTTGTCGGCTTCGCGCCGCCCCCAGTTGATTCGTCGCATTTAGAAGCTCCTGTCGCCCATGCCTCCGAGCACATTGAACTTCCACACACATCTGAAGTGTTTCGCTGTTGCTCCATCACTTCCTCTTGAAACCAACTATACACTAACAAATCTTCAGATCAAGTCTTTTTATAAAGATCTTATTTTATTTGTTTGTTTCTTTATTATTTAGTTCTTTATTATATCGTAGGTCGTTTTTGTCACCCCTCCCCCTACGTTTTTGTCAGGGGTCAGCTACTTCTTAACCAGTTCGTCAAGCGGAATATAGAGGCTTGTTTTCCCTGACCTCTCAACCACCTCTAGGTATCCAAGAGACTCAAGATTCTTCAATGACCTCTGCACACTTCTGGGACTCATACTGACGGCCTCTGCTATGGTGCTTACAGACTCTACGAACTCAGCACCCTTGCTCTGGAAAAACTGCCACCTGAACTTGATGTACAGGTAGACCCGGAGGTCTGTTGGTGAGACCTCCGGATTTGACAGGATTCCATATGAGCACAACACACTGAAAGACTTATCTATCCTCATGGTGTCACCAGATAATCCTTAAGATACTCTATGACGTAGTTCCGAGCATAGTTCTCATCAGCATCGTTATGCCACATTTTCGCAACAATACCTGCCATTTTGTACAAAGAACGCTCGAAATGGTTCATTCCCGGAAGAATACTCACCATAAAATCCTCTTCCTCACTGATATCCAAAGGATTTACAGTGAAGTCTGGTTCAATTATGGTTCCCCATCTGGCGTTTTTGAATCGCTTAATGGACAATGCACGGCGATTAGAGGAGATCAGATACTCAATGTACTCTCTCCCCTCATGGAAACCGATTCTGACCATTGACCCACTGTACATAAAGTCAACATCTACAGTGAGTCCTGTAACAATTAGCTTATTTTGCGTGTTCATCTAAGTCAACTGCCCTCCCGAATGGTGGATCGTACTTGGATTTGTTACGACCACACAATACCCATAGTGTATCCCACATCTTACCCCAGTCTTTTTTGCGGGAACTGAGATCTTCAATATACCCGTCTGTAAAGATTATCACATCTTTAGCATCAGGGATATTCTTTTCGATGTATTCAAACGCAACACCCGCCCGTGTACCGCCTGTGGAGGTAACATGGTAGTCCAGCATCTCCTTGATGTTGTCCTGAGTGTATACTTTTACCTCGCCAACTTCGGTTGACCAGCAGAAAAGTGTTACCCGGAAGCATTTATACAGGGTACACAGACCAATAATCTCGTTAAAGATGCGGGTCATGGTTTTCTGGCTGATAGAACCAGACACATCGAAGCATACCACAATGTCAATTGTCTCAGATTGCTTCCTCCCCGGCAAAATGACGCTCTGCTTATGGGTGATTGCACCATAATTACGCAGAACTTGGGTCACAGACCCTGATCGACGTGCAGGTTTACGGTAAGAAAGGTGAGACCTCACACGAGAAACCATACGTTGTTTAATGATTTTCATGTAATCAATGTGTGGTTTACGAGATCTTGCCACCAATTCCCGTGCCTCTTTCGGACCTTCGCCGCCTGCTGCACTCATTGCAGCATCAATCAGCCCCGCTGACCATGCAAGATTCTCATCTTTAGCGATTGGACCGAGGCTTGGGTGTGGGTCTACGTACCCCAGGATGTCTCGTTCGGGGTCATAATCCCCAATATGAGCACCCATAGGATGACCAACAACTGTCTTGCCATTGTAAATCATCTCGTAAATCTCTTCCGCTGTCTTGTTCTGGAATGAGAAATCACAATAACAGTAAGCAAGGAACCCAAATTCTTTGTTTTTGTCAAACTTGGTCTGTGCTCCTAACGGGAAGAACTTCAGGTTCGAGTTTCTTGGACCGAGGTCTACAGCCACCAAATCTGTATTGATGTACTGATCCGCAGCAATGTTGTACATTTTTGAGTTGAAACTCTTGCCACGGGCCATGTGGTCGTTAGTGATATGGCGCACTTCGTGCATCAGGATAACTACCACCTCTTTTGGTGTCTTCTTGCGATAGAAAACATTGACATACTCTTTGTAGTCATCTTTTTCCTGCTGTGTCATGGAAGGATGATTGTCAATACGCTCAAAGACTTTCTTTTTGCGTTCGGCGGGCATCCCCATGATGAACTCAGGGTTATAATACAGGTTTCGGTGATCTGTTGCAGCGGTTGGTAACCATCTCCAATCTGCGATGATCGGTAAAGAACTTAGCAAAGTCCCGTAAAATGGGCGATGTTGCAGCAATGCTATACGTGCTGATTGTATCAGCTTCAGGGCTGAATCTTGTAGCTTGGAGATCATCTCCGATTCGTCTTTATACATTCTTCTCTCCAAATAAAAAAGGCCATCTAATGATGACCTGATTATACACGTTGTGTGCTAGGATGCAAATGATTTTATTGCTTCACCTGGTAAAAAATCTGTCCAACCTTCAAGCCGGAATCCCCAGGTTAATGCTGGCTGCGGCTGCACCGGATTGGGTGGAACAGCAAACAAAACCGTTGCAGTGATGGTTGATACCACGTTCTGAGCATTAGCAAGACAAACCCGGTCACCAACTTTAAACGGGGGAATGAATCCCCTGTCCATCATCTTTTGTTCAGGAGCCGACGCGGGTCGGCCCAGGATATCTTCGTACATTACACCACCTTGTTGAGCATCGCAGTGATTTTAGGGAGGCTCATTTCTGTCTGAATGATCAGTTGAGTAAGCGCCGTTTCCATTTTTTTCGACACAATAATGAAGTTGTCTTTAGCAAAACCGACTTTCAGATCCATGATCAGGATCGCCTTTGGCTCTCCAGACAATTTCTCTCCGGTCAGAGAGCAGGTGTTGCGAATATACTTCGCCTTGAACTGTGCATAGGTCACAGAAACGTTCATACCCGCATCAGAGAATGTTTTGCAGTAGTTGGCATAGGCCAGTGCTACAGCAACGTCATCAGGCAGTTTCTGCTTTTCTTCTACCGGGGCGGTTGTTTCTTCCGCAACAGGCTCTTGCTTGTGGAAATGCTGTTCAGCGAATTCCCGTGCAGAAGATGCAGTGCGTTCTTCAGAAATCTCTACTTTATCTACAACTACAGAAGTATCTACTGGCATTTCTTTCTCCTCTTGTGGAATATATTTTAGTTTCAGTTGTTCCATATGCTCTTTTGACATGTTCAGCATCATTGCCTGAACGATCTCACGATCAAGTGGTTCAATTATAGTGATTGCCGTCTTCTTGTCAACCAAACAATCTTTCAGTTCGTTAGCACGTTGCAGGACAACACAAACGTTACCACGGACATAACCTTTCTTATCGTTGATACGCTCAACGGTAGGGTAAAGAGGGTCTTTCTCACCATGCACAGAGCGCATACTGAAGTCCATGTTGGTATAGTCACATTTACCAATACCCAAGAGCTTCTCACCCATCATGAACCAGTCATCAAGAGTAAGGCTGAACTCAAGGCCGCGCTTCTTTGTACGCTCAACCTTTTTACGATAACGTTCTTCTAGACTTTTGATCTCACTGGCGGTAAATTTCTTTTTCACATCAAACATTTTCTACTCCTTGGGTTGTTCCCGTTCTTGTTGGGAGAATTATCCTGGATTGATTCCACCCTGTCAACACTTGATTTCAAATTTTTTACAGTGTATGCTTTGTGTACATTTGTTTGAGAGAGAGATAAACATGAATAAATTCAACATTGATGTTCGACAGGTAGCCGTCCCAAAGGTGACTGCTGATATAGACTGGAGCATGTTAAAAGATGACCAGACAACTCGCGACCTGATTGAGCATTGGCAAAGAGAGCAACAGTACCGTCAAAAGGCAATGCTGGGTATCTGGGATACGCCAAGAATGGATAGTGATGATTTTCTTTCAAGGCTTAACCCCACGGTGATGCAAGATAACCCCCTTGCTGAAATACTTAGGTACTTGCTTGAGAAGGTAGACACAAGGAATGGCCCATTCTCTTGGTTCTGGGGGTGTGACTGGGGAGATTATCGACGAGAAAGCTTTGATAAGCGGTTCTTGGCCCGTCTGGAGGTAGATATCAGAGATAGGGCTTCTACCTCAAGTCCTTTCGAGCGGGAAGAGGTATCGCGGGGAAATGTTTCAGCCATTATCCGTGGTCATGGGGATGGTGATGCCCTTACAAAGGGTTCGGCATGGAGATTTTCAAGCCGTACAAGAGAGTTTCTCGGTTTGTTGAAGCCCCTTATCAGACAAATGGGCCGTTGTGAACCAGACCTTTCCATCAATGCGGAGTTCCGCAGGTACGGTCTCGATTCTAAATTCACGCAGAGGTCTAAAAACGATATTGATATTCTCGGTATCTCCTTATCTATCGGTGATCTTCTGGTGTTTTGTGACTTCAGAGACAGGGATAACTTTGATGTCCAGTGTAACCACATTGGTCACAGCGTGTTTCATCTACGTGATCGTAGTGTTAAGATTAAAAATGCCCGTGAAGCACTTTTGATTTGCAATAAGAATGAGACATTATTCACCTTCCGCTGGGATGAAAGACTTAGAAACATGATGGCAGGGGAGACACCCAGCCAGGAAGAGTTGATGATGATGGAAATGGCTGGATATAAAGATGAATTCTGGCTTGACAACATTGATGGTTTTGATACACTCAAGATCAAACCTTTTAACATGATGGAGCAACAAAGATGGTACGAACTTACAATTCCACGATTCCAGTTTTAACCCCGGCGCAAGAACTTGCCCTTGCTATCAAGATCGCAGCAGAAGGACACCTGAATCAGAAAGATAAGGGTGGTAACCCCTACATCCTCCACCCGTTAAAGGTGATGCACTACCTGAAGAGCGATGATTTTCAGCTTATGGCTATCGCTGCGCTTCACGATGTGGTGGAAGATACCGATGTAACGGCTGCTGATCTGGTACTGCTTGGTTTCTCGAACCGTGTGAAAGATGCTGTCGTGCTGTTGACAAAGAAAGAAGGACAGACACCAGATGAGTATTTCAATGGAATTGCAAGCAGTTATGATGCAACTCGTGTGAAACTCGCTGACCTTCGCCACAATACCGATGTTCGTCGGTTGAAAGGGTTGGGCGACAAAGACCTTCTGCGTGTCCGTAAGTATCACGACATGTATGTTAAGCTTACAAAAGTCAAGCAGTTTCATGAGGCAATTCTTAATGTGGAGGAACATCTCTGATGTCAACATTTCATCTTTTAATTCTGGTGTTTATGTTCATTATAATTTTGCTGGTCATCCCTGTTGGGGTCACCTTCATAATGCAAAGGAAGTACGGCCCCACAATGCCTGGTAAGGTTGCCGCCGTGTTTATTCTTGGTGTGATAGCGTACTATACGCTGTTTTTCACTCAAGCACACCTGCTAATCCCTGACAGTTGGAGACCCGAAACCAAACAGGTTTACCAATGTGAGTGGAAAACGGTGTATGTGGAAAAACAATCATGAATCTCTTGACACTGCTCCGCACAAACAAGTATACTCAGAAACAGATGGGATTCCTGATGGGGATTCCTTCTTGGAAAGTGAGTAAGCTCGTTCTCAAGCTGGAGGAACGCGGCTACATTCAGGTGAATCGTAGATACAGGTCTGTCGGTCCGGTGTCAAGACCTTTTTTGATTTACGATCAGAATCTTTACAAAGTGACTCTATACAGGAGCAAAGAATGTCCAGAAATCAAGGTTACACCCACAAAGGTACAGTCAAAAAACCCCGCCTCGGCTGGGCTTGGACTGAGAAACTTCGCGAAACATCTCGTTACTGGATGTCTTACCAGCATTCAGAAACTGGAAAAGTCGTGAAGTATCGTAAAACTGACGGTAAAGTAGTGGGTGGTGATGACTACCTTGACCTGGAATCCATTAAGGAGCTTTGATATGAATAAATCTTTACAAGAGGCTATCGAGTTAAGGCGTAGTAAAGGACAGAGCGATGCGGAGATTGTGGATTACCTCTTGAAGCGTTCTGATCGCAAAGAAGAACACCTGACCTACTATAAAAAGCGCACCTCTGAACTGAAAGAGGCTTTGATTCAGGCGCAATTTGAAAGTGGTCGTCGAGTAAGGGTTACTGTTGATAATATCATCAGGACGTGTTGGGGAAATTATCTGTATCACAAGAATACCCGGTATTGTTATGACGGTAAATTTAAGGCATGGGTGAAAGACACCAATAAAAACAGCCTTATGCAACACCATGTGGAACACTTACCTGGAAAATTCCATGTGGAGTTGATCCTCCCTGATGAAGATATGCCGGAAGTTTTCACCGGGCAGTGCATCGGCACAATGTATGGTGAAAAACTTATCGCTGCCAAAGGCCATATGATTGGTCATGGTGATAAATTTGAAATGAGGAAAATAAAAAATGGCTGAGTGGAAACAAACCCTCCGCATTGATGATGTGTGGAGAAAGCGTAACGGCGAATGTGGTCCGGAGGATTGGACTGATAAAACGGTTCATGAGCTTGCGAAAGAGATTGCTCGTCGTCTGGAATTCAAATTTCCAAACAAGGCAAGCTACGAAAGCGTTCAGTGTGATGCAGATCTCGTTGATATTATAATCTATTTCCGGGATGTCCCCACATATCCTGAGTGGAAGGCTTCCATTGCGGAGTGTGAGGCAGAGGGGCATGATGCAGATCCGATCCGCCATTATACGCCGATGCGGGAGTTCAACGACATCATGAAAGATCTTTACAACTGGTGTGATGAGAATCGAGTATGGGTGGAGAAGTGAAGCCTTTAGATTTTAACAGGGACGTTCCTCGTCAACGGCACCGCCTGAGTCGTCGTGCATGGTATGTGGTTTTTGGTGCTGGTAGGGTGCATCAAACAGATAAGTTATTGCCAAAAGACCTTGCAGAGAGAATCCATACCCTATACAATGATATCGACCCCGGAGATGTAGAGGGGATAATCGAAAACTATCTTGAACAAAGGAGACAAACTAATGTCGAGTCGTAACATTTTTGATGAGAACCGTATCACACTTCGGGATGTTCCTGATCTGATGAAGTTCTGTCAGCGTCGTGGACGCGCCCTGATGATGTTTGGTGGTGCTGGTCTTGGCAAGAGCCAAGCAATGAAGCAAGTGGCTAACATGATGTTTGGTGACCGCGATGATAACCTGATCGACTTCCGTCTTGCGGATAAAGAACCATCTGACGTTGTTGGGGTGCAGATCCCCGTAACCGACGACAATGGTATTACACGCACTGTGTACGCTATTCCAAGCTTCTGGCCTGATGACCCGGACTGGAAGGGTATTGTATTCCTGGATGAATTGCTCCACGCGGAGCCATATCTCCAGAAAGTTGCCTATCAGATCATGCTTGATCACAAGATCGGTACATACAAGTTCCCGGAAGGCGCTGTGTTTGCAGGTGCAGGCAACCGCCCTGGTGATGGTACTGCGGTAAGTATGCTGGAAGCTCCGCTGGCTAACCGTATGATCCTCGTCGAACTGGATTACGATACGACTGTCTGGTTGCAGGACTATGCAATGCACAACGATGTCCATCCATCTGTGGTTGGTTTTGTGAGTGCAAACCCCGGTAAGATTGAGAACTATGAAGAGATGCTGGAGATTAACTCCCCTTCATATGCCACACCACGTACCTGGGTAACGGCAAGTGATATCCTGTACGATTATGACGCTAACCTGTTGTCTGCTCGTCTGGCGCTGGCATCGTTGCAGGGCAGTATTGGTAAGCCCCTGGCTAATGAGTTGTGGGAATACCACACCCGTATCTCGAAGATGGTCTCCATTCAGGATGTTATGAGTGGTGAACTCACCAAACATACGGGTGCTGACTCTTCGGATATCCTGTGGACTCTCGGCTCTCAGGGGTCTATCTGGTTACGCAAGGCGATCCAGAACAAAGAGTACACCGACGATGAGGTGATCGCGTTCGCTGCTAACTTCTTGAAGTATATGTATGATAACTTCGGGCAGCACGATACGGCATCCAACCGTGACTTCGTTAGCTCTGTGTTCATGTCGTTCATCCAGGAGAACTCCTTCGGTAAAGCGATCTTAATGTCCGGGAACCGTGAGCGTTTACCTGCCAAACTGCTCCAGAAATACCCGGTTGTCATGGAGATCATCACAGAATACCGTAAGAACTTCTCTGACGGTGTTGATGCAATCGTGAACTAAGGGGGCGTTGTGTCTGTAGATCGCTGGATTCTGTATCGTCAACAACATGAGCTTGGGTTTTATGAGCTTAAACTCTGCATCAACAGTGGAGATGAATGGGCTTATGCCTCTGTTATTTCTCTTGGTTCGGAGAGCTACAGTCCTGAATTTGCTGCTGAAGACTACTTTAAAAGGTCTTTACCTTTGGTGGGAGAGGAAAGTTACGACAGAAGCATAGACCTGAAGCAGAAAAGAAGTTATGTTGATGTGGAGACAGACACACAGCGCAGGCACCTCAATTTTATCGAAAGGGGAATATTCCCCTTCGGTGAATGGGCGGGTGTTGCGTTTGAGGATTGTCCTCCACCCCTCCTGCTGTGGTATATCAGCGGGGGTGATTTTGACAATCTGAAGGTCTCTTGCTCCCTGAAGGCTGCATGTCTTGGTGCGTACCTGTCTATTCAGGATCGAGCCAATTATTACAAACCTTCAAGGGATAAGGTAAGCATCCCCGGAACTATCTTGCGATGTGATAGGTTCAGGGAAATGTACAGTGTACACATGGTAACAGAAGATCGAAATTACCTAACATTCCTGACAAAAACACAGTACGAATGTGGGGATGAGACATGCTTTAATGGATATATAATTGAGAACATGGAGTGGGGTGGCATACCCTACAACCGAGGATCATCTAAAAAACCTGCGAAAAACATTTGACAGCCTCTTCGGAGGCTGTTAATCTTTGTGCATACCAAACAAAACGAGGATAAACTCAATGCAAATCACTGAAACTTTGAACGACCAACAACGTCTGATGTCTCTTGCACATAAAGAAGCACTGCAACAGACCTTCCCAATCTTCAACGAACTTACCACTGGTGGTTATGAGGTTGAGTTCTATTACGTTGACGGCTTTGGTGGGCTGACCATCGTTCCAAGTGTGAAGCGTATCCGTGTTAAAGCGAATCAGGAAGCACTGTCCGATGTGGATTACTGCTCTACTCTGGCACACAAGGTTCGTCAGTCTTTTGAATCTCGTCTGACAAATCCGAAATTCCTGGCTGGTCAGAAGATCTCTAATGGCTTCAAGAACAAGAAGGGGAAATACCGTGTCTAAATTAACCTGGGAAGAAGCACAGCAGGCCATGCGTGAAGGTAAGCGTGTACGTAACCAATATTTCACCAGCGATGAGTGGTTTGAAATGGTTGGTGGACGCATCTACGCAGAAGACGGTTGCCCTATGGCAGGTTGGTATCGTGGAGAATCCTGGCAGGATGAAGGCTGGAGTGTGATCGAATGATTTATAAAAACCAGTTTCGCAATATCTGGCGTAAGTTTGTCAATGGCAAAGGCTATGTGTCTGGTGACCAAGGCCTTACTTGGACAGAGAGTGGTGCTCCTGAAGAACTGATCAAACGTCTGCCATATTACGTGGAGAGCAAAGCATGACAACAAAATGGATCGAGACCCCGAATGGTGTTGATGATATCCCAGTCGGGGATTGGTGTGTAGTAATGAAGGATGGGAAACCAGGTTATTGCGAGGCTCGTAAAGGTAATGGTTGCATTCATTACATCATCAACGGACATTTCTATTTCGATATGGAACCTGTTGTTGCATATTGCAAATTTCCTGTTTGGTTATAGGAGAGGTTATGGTAGAATTCCCAGACCAAGAAAAACAGCTTGAATACCAATGCTTTTATAAGTGTCGGCGCTGCGGAACTTTTCTGAGGCTTGGTGTCAGGTGGTGTGAGTGCGGCTGTATTGAGGTGGTTGCAGAGGTTGTGGGTCTTGATGTGCTTGCAAGCTACGGCTATCTTCCGGATAGAAAGGTCGAGGTTGAACTGAAGGCCCAGAGGCCGAAAAGGTTAGAAGACCTGCGGAAAGCCCAAGCCTACTTGAATGAACTTATCAAACTGGTGGAAGAAGATGGCTAAATTTAAATTCCAGAAATCCGAGCTTAATGAGCGTTGGTGGCTTGACACCGCTGACAAAGTTATGGGAGGATACACCTACAAAGGACACAGAGTATTCGTTGTCTGTGCCAAAACAAAAGCAGAAGCTCGTGAGAGCATGGCTGCTTTCATCGAGAGGAGTTGTGCATGAAAGTTAAAATGACATGCAATTACAGTGATCGTTTAGACCATCCCCGTGCTGGAGATGTACTTGATGTCCTGGAAGTGGTCTATAACGGGACCTTTGTCGATTATTATCGTTGTGAATGGAAAGGCCAAGACCTTGACATTTACGAATACGAATGCGAGGAAGTATAATGGTTGAATTAAAACTGGACACAGCGGCAGTAGAAAAGCTTTTCCCAGAAGGTACAGAGCTTCGCGTCAACCTGCAACAAGCTGTGGTGAATAACATCGCCAAGCGAGCGCTTGAGCGTCAAGTCTCTCATGACATTGACAACGCAATCCGTCGCCATGTGCAGCAGGAGTGTGGTATGTATGACCTGTCCGGTATGGTCAGAACAGAGCTTGAAAAGAACATCCAGAATAACGGGTGGAATAAACCGGACACCGTGAAAGATTACGCTGCGGATAAAATCCGTGGTCAAGTGACCAGACACGTTGAAAATCTTGCCTCCACAGAATTCGATAAGCTTGTCAATGGAATTATTGATAAGGCCACTGAACGAATGAAGGAAAGCATTGATCGCAAGATCGCCCAGGCGCTTCTTGATGTTGACAAGCATGTATCTGCACGTCTGAATCAGAACTTCGCCGGAATTGTAGATGCTGCGATTGCGGCTAAACTCGGTATGGAGGTGAAGAAATAACATGAAAGAGAGTGAAGAGGCACTGCAAGCGCTTAAATCTTCCTTCTCATATGACCCTGAGACAGGTTTGTTTACGTGCATCAATCCTCTGGCTCGTCGTCATTTTGGAAAGGTTGCTGGGACAAAAAGAAAAGACGGTTACGTAAGGCTTGGTGTTAAAATTGAAGGTAAAGGTTTTTACTTCTTGGCACACAGGGTCGCTTGGGCTTTTTATTACGGGGTGTGGCCCACTTATTTTATTGACCATAAAGATAGACAAAAAGATAACAATCGCATTACAAACCTGAGAGATGTCCAGAAATTTGTAAATGTCTATAATTACAGCAGGGGCAAAAAGAACCAAACAGGTTTCCGTGGTGTATTCGTAGATAAAAGGTGGACAAGACTCAGATACCACGCCGTGTATAGCAAAATCCATCTTGGAACATTCGACTCTGCTGAGGAAGCTAGTGAATGTTATAAAGCATACGTAAAAACGATTCATGATATTATAGTGGAGGACTGATGCTTAAGTATAAAGTAGGTGATCTAATTGAGGCTGTGAAATCTGGCGAGATCAATGTTTTTGCGCACGGCGCAAACTGCTTCTGCACGATGGGTAGCGGTATTGCCCCACTGATCAAAGAAGCGTTCCCTAAAATGTACGCTGCGGATCTGAAGACCGAAAAAGGCGATAAAGCCAAGCTGGGGACCTTCACTGTGGCTTTCATGAAGGACGGATCTCTCGCAGGATTTAATCTGTATTCGCAATATGGCTATAATCGCCGTAAACAGGGCCTACGAGACCTCGATTACAATGCCCTGTATGATTCAATGGAGCAGATGAAGAAGGCCTTACAGAGCTTTACAGACGGTTCTGTGGCTGACTACAAAATCGGCTTCCCGAAAATCGGTGCTGGTCTGGCAGGTGGTGACTGGAATGTCATCGAGGCGATGATCAAATCAATCTTCTTCGATTGCGATGTGACGATCTATATCCTTCCGGAGAAGAAAAATGATTGAGTTGAAAGACGGTATGGTTGCACATACCAAAAAGATTGATCTTCATGTGGGTAACACAGTGTTCACATATAACGCCCCCCGTGGGAAAAGCTTCGCGGTCTTGTTATTGGGGGTTGAGAAACCAAGTGGTGACGGCGACGGTATTGAGATTGATGAGTGGCTTAATAAACGGGGCTGGAAACTGGAGGAATAATGTACTACAAACAAAAGAAAGCAGTTGACAAACGAAACATATACGCTATTCTGGACACAGACGATAATACTTTCTGGTTTTCTGGAATGAATCGTGTAGCGTATTCATCTGCCGGAATTGCTAAAACAGCATTTTCTTCCAGCGCAAAGAATCCACTGCGCTGCAAGTACGACGAGCAGACACGTTTCAAGATCGTTTGCCTGTCCATTTCAGAAGCTGAAGAGGGCTTTGATTTTACTGTTGACTTTGAAGGAGAGAAAGAATGACTATGAGTAAATCTGTAGATGGTATTGCACCACAAACAGTAGTAGAAATTGGCGGTAAACGCTATGCTGGTGTTATCGTAAATGCCCGTCCGTTTGTTGAGGTTTGGCCTCGTTGCATCTGCGGCTTCCTGGCAGGGCGAGACCACCACAACCGTGGATTTGACAATGGTCCGATCCGTACTTCTACGGTACAAAACCTGCTGTTCGAAAACGGCAAGGTATATGCTATTACGATGAACAGTGCTTACTGTTTGGAGTCTGTCAACCTGGCAATGTTCCTAAGTACCCCAGGTTGGTTTGACGACCTTGACAACCTGATCACACAAGCTGTCGTACCAAATAAGGAGTCTAAAATTGACTAAACCTATTAAATACCCAAGCACACATCAGTTCCGTCAGGTGATCAAGGCAATCCATGATCGTCTGACCTTTGATGGTATTGATGATAATGGCAACATCAAGCGTAAAGTTGTTGCGCCGGATCAGTATCTGATCCCGTACATCGGTACGGTCAAGATCCACGGGACCAATGGCAGCATTGTCTTCCACTCTGAAGATGAAGTTGTTTTCCAGTCCAAAGAGCGTATCGTCCAGGTCGGTGACGACAACAACGGCTTTGCTGCATTTATGGTGCGTAAAGATACCAAAGAGCTTCTGGAGCAGGTTAAATACCTGTGCGAATGCAACGGTACACCATTCTCATTCCCGGTTGAGATCGCTGGTGAGTGGGCTGGTCGTGGTATCCAGAAGGGTGTCGCTGTAAGCGAAGTTGAACCTTTCTTCACGATCTTCCGTGTTGCTGTTGGTCGCAATGAAGAGGGCAACGCCCTCAACTGGATGCCACCAAACTTCCAGTACGGGATCGGCTTGCCACAAGAGCGTATCTTCAGTGTTCTTGACTTCGGTTTCTGGTCCGTGAATATTCCGTTCAATGAACCTGAGCAGGTACAGAACGATCTGACAACCCTGACGATGCAGGTAGAAGCATCCTGCCCGGTTGGTAAACACTTTGGTGTTGAGGGTGTAGGTGAGGGTATCGTTTGGTCCCCACTGCAACCAGAACTGGCTAAAGATTCCGGTCTGTGGTTCAAGGTGAAGGGTGAGAAGCACTCTGTATCCAGGGTGAAAACTCTGGCAGAGGTTGACCCGGTACGGCTCCAGAACATGCGTGAGTTCGTTGAATACGCTGTGACTGAGAACCGTCTGGAACAGGGTCTTGGCGAAGTGGGTCTTGATCAGTCCAAGATCGGTGAATTCATTGCATGGGTAAGCCGAGACATCAACAAGGAAGAAGGCGATGTGCTGGAAGCTAACTCTCTGACCATGAAGGACGTTGCTAAGTTTATCAGCAACAAATCTCGTGGCTGGTACATGCAGAAACTGAACGAGAGTCCTCTGTAAATGGCGCTGATTGTATGCACCTCAAGGCCTGTTAAAGACAGGCCAGTTAAATCTGAGATTGAAACCCTTATCTTCGAAGATGAAGAAATGGGTAGACAATACGTAGAGGAACATGGTACGTTTGTCTTCTCAGTTCAAAAAACGAGGATTATTCATGCAGCAGACAACACCAAAGTTTAAAATTGGCGATGTGGTACGCGATAAGGATACTGGAAAGGTAGCACCAGTCTCGGCATTGTATTGGTCAGAAGGAGATGACTATAATAAAGCAGAGTGGGCGTACTCAATTGATAGCATGGGTTGGCGCTTTATCGGGGAGTCAGACTTGGTTCTTGACCCTGTTGTGATCGGAGGGAATGATGGGACTTCGAGAATGGTGTAATGCCAAAAGAAGACAAATGGAGGAAAAAGTGGTAAAATCGAATGTTATTACCATTAATGGCAACACAGTCATCAACGGTAATATTGTGGGTGGAAACATGAATATCACCTCAGACGGAGATAACATCTTCATCAACGGTGAGCTTGTACAAACCACAAAAGAAAAGAACATCACTATAGTGATCCACGGTAATACCGGAGATATCCACACAGTATCTGGCGGTGTGAACGTATACGGCACAGTGGCGGGTAATATCAAAACCACCTCTGGTGATGTTCATGTCGAAAACGGCGCACTTGGTGACGTTACCACAGTGTCCGGAGATGTACGTGCAGCAACTATAGAAGGCAATGTAAAAACTGTCTCAGGCGATATCTCCCGCCGTTAATTGATAGCCCCTGCCCTGGGGCTTTTTAATTTGGAGCGTAATTTGAAAGTAAAAAATCTGATCCTGGCAACCGCCTGTGCTTTTTCTCTAGCCACCACGCCTGTACTGGCTAAAGACAACGCAAAGAAGCCCAAGGTGATTCATCTCTGCAAAAAAGATGATTCAGCGGTAAATATCTTGGCATGTAATATGTATCGTGAAGCCCGTGGTGAGAGCGACTCTGGGATGATGTCTATCGCCTTTGTCACCCTGAACCGAAAGGACAACGATAAGTTCCCACACACCGTAAAGAAGATCGTCTATCAGTCCGGACAATTCTCCTGGACATCCGGAAGTTCTTCTTTCAAAGTGTACGAAAAGGAACGTTGGGAAAAGGCAAAAGAGTTTGCTGCGTTCCTAATCAAAGTCCACACCACCAACAAAATTGTTTACGATGCCCTTGACATCACTAAGGGTTCTACGTATTATCACTCAAAGAAGGTTAAGCCATACTGGACGAAAGTTATGATTCGCACTGTAAGGATTGATAACCACATTTTCTATAAAGAAAAGCCTGAATCCCAGGGAGCCTGAACGTATGAAGAGTATTTTGCTACTTTGTGTTTGCATTATCCCATATCTTGTGATACTGTCTTTAACTCAATGGATGTTCTGGGAGCAAGTGTCTGGGGCTTACGCTCTTGGCCTGCTGGCAGGTATCTACATCGTGCGGAAGGCTCGCAAAAGAAACCCCATAAATAACTGCAAATAGAGGAGAAACGGATGATAATCCAACGTGCCGAAGAGAAGGTCCAGGTAACGGGTAGCGTACAGCGCTATCAGGCTGGGATCGCAATCAATGCTGAGACTTTCAGCATTCTGATCGACGGTATTTATAATGATAAAGTTCTGGCTGCGGTGCGTGAACCGCTGTTCAACGCCGTAGACTCACACACGGAGGCTGGGTGCCGTGAGAAAGCGATTGTCATCCACTCTCCAACCGACCTCGAACCGTGGTATTCTGTGCGTGATGCAGGGCTTGGTATGGATTTCAATATGGTCACCCAGACCTTCATGATGTTGGGGTCTTCCACCAAGCGTGATTCTAACGACCTGATTGGTGCAAAAGGTATCGGGTCTAAAGCTCCGTTTACTGTGACGGATATGTTTACGGTCACGTCGATTAAGGACGGGATTAAAACTGTTTACTCTGTTCACAAGAACGAGGGTATCCCAGAGGTTGTTCCTCTGCACGAATCACAAACAGAAGAAGAAAATGGTGTTGAAATCAAATTCAACGTCGATCCTTCTGAGACTTACAAATATCGTCAGGCCATTGTAAAATGCCTGCGTTACGCTAAGTTCCCGTTTGAGATCAATGACCCATTCGTCACGTCTGAACTTAACGACCGTACCTACCCGGTGCAGTACCGTTATGAAGATAAAGACAGTGGTTGGCTGCTGGAGATGTATGGGTCTGTATCCAAAAACTCCGATAGCGTTGTAGTTATGGGACAACAACCGTACCTGTCCAACTTCTTGTCCAGCCATAAAGACTGGCCTATGATGATGGTTTCCATCCCTATCGGTGATTGTGATGTTAACCCAGGTCGTGAGTGGACGATTGAGGGTAAGAATGACCGTGGCTTCCGTGATCGCCTTGAGAAGTTTGTTACAGAGGCCATTGAAAAGCGCGGTAGCGAAGTCGTGGAAGAACTCAAAAAGCTCCCCACACTGAAAGAAGTGCTTGAATACATGAAGCGTGTTGGAGGTTATTTCTCCAACCGTTATGGGTCTGGATTCATTGCAGACAAGTTCAAGGAACATTTCGGAACGTTCAAGATCGAGAAGTGTATCTCCTATGGTGAGAAAGGTACTCGTCGTGAAACAGGCCGTGATTACGGTTATTCTGACCTGATGAACGGCTCACCGCTGGTGTACAACGATGATGGTAAGTGCATCCGTACTAAGTGTAACTGGTTGTCTGAGAAGCGCTTTAAGCGTGTGTATGTTACCGAACTGCCAGAAGCTTTGCAGATCCTTGATGATCCATTCTTTGTGGGGATGGTGTTCAAACTCTCAGACTTGGAAAAGCGTCCAGTTGTTAAGGGTGAGAAAAAGTACGGTGGCTACAGCCTGTATGAACCGGGCCACGCTGTATGGATTATTGAGCAAGATGGTTCAATTCGGCACAACCGTATCTCCCGTGCAGATTTTGATGACATTGACGTTGCCATGATCTATAGTGGAGGCCAGGTGAAAGGTGATTGTCCTCTGGGTGCTGTTTGTGGGTTAACCCACAGGCGTAAGCAGTCCGATACCTTCCTGAAAGACCTTGGGGTCACCGGGAAGCTGTACATTGTCCCGCTGAACCGGGTTGGGTGGTTGCCAGATGAAACCCGCATCATTGACCGCGATGATTTATATGAGCTTGCTAAAACAAACCTCATGGAATATCATCTGAAGGAATTGACTAAGACAACTGACTACAAGCTTCTGGTCAATAACTTGGCGGTATTCGGTGTGGAAGTTAAGAAAGACCCTGAATATGTGCAAAAGGTGAACATGTCTTTATCCCTATCTAACATCAGGGGTTACTATGACATTGAAAGAAAAGCGGAGCGCATCGTCAAGGCACGTACCCGGATCGGTAAGAAACTGCTTGCGGCTAAAAAGGCCAAGTATCCGCTTCTGAAGTACGTTGACCTGAAGCACTTTAATTCACCAGAAATGGTTGAGTATCGACAATTTATTGATAGCAAAGGAGAAACCAAATGAGTAATGTATTTTCTAGCCGTAAGGCGGCACGAGAAGCTGCCAATGCAGAGGGGATGAAGGTTGTTGATCGCGGCAGTCATGTTACTGACGGGCGCTGGATGGTTGTACCGAAAGATAGCCAAGGGGCTTCCAAGCCCCCTAAAGTGGATATGAGCTTCACCTCTGAAGCCGTTCCTGCTCAATCCTCTATGTTCTTTGCAAGTCGTGGTGAAGCCCGT
>Ga0247725_1000063_pt1 | contig 146386 bp, 147 predicted proteins | sample OKSTACKMCFT3sol_FD_183021 | JGI IMG/M metagenome (GOLD analysis project Ga0247725, IMG submission 183021) | Subsurface sediment microbial communities from gas well in Oklahoma, United States - OK STACK MC-FT3-sol | ecosystem: Environmental > Terrestrial > Deep subsurface > Rock core/Sediment...
AAACGATGCATCGCCGATGGTAGTGTGGGGTTTCCCCATGTGAGAGTAGGTCATCGTCAAGATTCATTTCGCAAAACCCCTATCTGCGCGAGCAGGTAGGGGTTTTGTCTTTGCGCGTTTGGCAAGTCAACCTCCTCCGTTGTGGGAACGAGCTTGTTGGAACGCCGCTCCCACGAATATTCAGGCCGGGCTTCATCGCCTTGTCAGTGACGATCTCCAAGCAGCGCCACCAACTCATTGAAGGCAGGACGGGCCAATACGTCGGTCTGCTGGCAGCGTTCAGCCAGTCGCTTCAGTGTTGTGTCCTGCTCGTCGCAGCACGCCAGCAATTCCTCCACAAGAATGCCAAATGCCCTCGCTTCCAGTCGTTCGAGGGCCGATGCCGCAAGACTTTGCTCCTGAGGGTGGAACGAGGCGGCACCGAAGTCGCCCAGCAGGCACTGGCCATCTTCGTCGAACAGGATGTTGTGGGCGTACAGATCACCATGGCTCAAGCCACGCCCATGCAGGTGGGCACAGACCGAGGCAATACCTCTTATAAGGCGACTTAGGGCCGACTTGGTCAACTGCCGGTCCGCCGGGTAGCGGTCGCGGGTGCAACTGTCGAGGCTAGGCGGGCCGCCCAGGTTCGACCAATGCGCGTCGATCAGTTGCATCACCAAGGCGGGTAGCTGATCTGGATGATCGTCAATGCGCCCAGCCAGGCGCACCAGCTGTGGATGGTGGCCGGCAGCGATACAGGCGCTCATCTCCGCCAACGGCGAACCATCGCTGGTGATCGCACCCTTGTACAGCTTGACCGCAACCGGCGCTTCCTGACCACGCCAGTGGGCACGGTGAATCACCCCTGAGGCGCCACGGCCGAGTTCTTCTTCTAGGTGGATATCCTGCCAGTGAAGGGTAGGGCAATGGTCGTCCGTGGCAGGTGCGACAAAGCCATGGGGTAATGGATTGTCCGCATAGGCCAGCCAGGCTAGGCGTGGCATGAGCAGCAACCAATCAGGTAGGGCGCCCAGGCGGTTGCTGGCGATGCGCAGCAGTTCCAGGCGGTGGCAGCGCGCCAGGCTTGCGGGCAGGTCGGTGAGGCGATTGCCGGCAAGCATGAGCTTTTGCAGGTGTGCGCAGTCCCCCAGTGCCTCGGGCAGTTGCTCCAATACGTTGTCGGTGAGCACCAGTGAGCGTAGCGAAGGTGGCAGGGCCTGGGCATCGACCCGGCTGATGCGGTTGCTTCTGAAGCCTACGGTTTCCAGGGCCTGGCAGCTGCCGATGGCGTGGGGCAGGTGGGTGAACTGATTGTTGGAGCAGAACAGCACCTTGAGCCGGTTCAGGCGGTGCAGGTCCTCGGGCAGTTCGCTCAGCCTGTTGCCGCTCAGGTCCAGCACTTCGAGGCTGTCGCCAAGTGTGAAGATCTCCTGGGGAAAATGGGTCAGGTTCTGGCAGAGATTCAGTCGCGTGATGCCGTGCAGGCGACCGGTGCGCAGGTCTTCGAGGGTATGCATGGGATTGTTCGCTTAACGTGACCGGCCATTGTAGGTGCTTGGGTGCGGCAAATCTGCATATGGGTTGCGACTTAAGTCCGATGGCGGCTGGCCGGCCCCGGTCCATACTCAAGATTCGCCCTTCTATAACAACAAGTACCGGGTTGCGAACCAATGACCTATGAGCACAGCTACGCCCATTCCATTTCCGAACCCGTCAGCTTCTGGCAGGCCCAGGCCGAACAGCTCGCCTGGCAGCGCAAGCCGACCGTCACCTTGCAGCAGAATGCCGATGGTACCCACCGTTGGTTCGCCGATGGCCGTCTCAACAGTTGCTACCTGGCCCTTGACCATCAGATCGAGCAGGGGCGTGGTGAACAACTGGCGCTGATCTACGACTCGCCAGTGACTGGCGTGCAACAGACGTTCACCTATCACCAACTGCGAGATGAAGTGGCCCGTTTGGCGGGGCTGTTGCGTTCGTTGGGTGTGCGCAAGGGTGACGGCGTGATCATCTACATGCCGATGGTGCCCCAGGCCGCCATGGCCATGCTCGCCTGTGCCCGCATTGGTGCGGTGCATTCCGTAGTGTTCGGTGGCTTCGCCGCGAACGAGCTGGCCTTGCGCATCGACGATGCGCGGCCGACCTTGCTGCTGACGGCTTCCTGCGGCCTGGAGTTCGACCGCGTGATCGAGTACAAGCCGTTGGTCGATCGCGCCCTGCAACTGGCCCGCCACCAGCCGCGGCATGTGCTGGTGTTGCAGCGCCCGCTGGTTAGCGCCGAACTGCAGCCCGGGCGTGATCTGGACTGGCAGCAGGCCTTGCTCGGGGCGGCGCCGGTCGCCCCCGTTGAGCTGGATGCGGGCGATCCGCTGTACATCATGTACACCTCCGGCACCACCGGCAAACCCAAGGGTATCGTCCGCGAAAACGGCGGCAACGCAGTGGCGTTGTGTTATGCCATGCGTCATGTCTATGGCATGCGGGCAGGGGATGTGTGGTGGGGGATCTCGGACGTCGGCTGGGTGGTGGGCCACTCGCTGATCGTGTACGGGCCACTGATGAACGGGTGCACCACGGTGTTCTACGAGGGCAAGCCGATCCGCACGCCGGACGCCTCGGCCTACTGGCGGGTGGTGGAACAATACCAGGTCAATGGCTTGTTCTGCGCGCCCACCGCCATGCGCGCCATCCGCAAGGAAGACCCGGAAGGCGCGCTGATCCGCCGTCACAATCTCGATTCGTTGCGCCAGCTGTTCCTGGCCGGGGAGAAACTCGACTCCAGTACCCATGAATGGCTTGAGCGGGTCAGCGGCAAGCCGGTGCACGACCATTGGTGGCAGACCGAAACCGGCTGGCCGGTGACTGCGCCCTGTGTCGGGCTCGAAGGCAGCGCGGCGCGGCCGGGCTCGAGCAACCGGGCGGTGCCGGGGTACCACGTGCAGGTGCTGGATGACGAAGGCAAGCCGTTGGGGCCCAATCAGCAGGGTGCCATCGTGATCGCCCTGCCATTGCCACCGGGTTGCAGCCAGACGCTCTGGGGCGATCACCAACGTTACCTGCAGGCCTACCTGCAGAGCTACCCCGGTTACTACCACACCGGCGACGGCGGCTACCTGGATGAAGACGGCTTCGTCTACATCATGGGGCGCACCGATGACGTGATCAATGTCTCCGGGCATCGCTTGTCGACCGGTGAAATGGAGGACCTGGTGGCGCGTCATCCGGCGGTGGCCGAGTGCGCGGTGATCGGTGTGCACGACGAGATCAAGGGTCAGGTGCCATTGGCGCTGGTGGTGCTCAAGGACGGGCAGGGCATTGGCGAGGCGCAACTGCAGGGCGAATTGGTGGCGGATGTGCGCGAACGAATCGGCGCACTGGCCTGCTTCAACCGCGTGCGCCTGGTCAAGCGCCTGCCCAAGACCCGCTCTGGCAAGATCCTGCGGGCGGTGCTGCGCAAGATCGCCGATGGCCAGGACTACACGGCGCCATCGACGCTGGATGATCCGGCGGTGCTAGGGGAGATCGAAGGGGTGTTGGCCGATTTGCCCAGAGCGGGCTGACGTCATCGCGAGCAGCATTGCCTGTGGGAATCGGCTTGTCGTGCCGACGAGCCGAGGCAAAAGGGCCGCCTGGCGGCCCTAGGCTGGATGCCTTACGACTTGAAGCGTCCCACCAACCCGTTCAGCTCATCCGACAGCTGTGCCAGCCTGCCAGAGTCGGCCTGTGCAGAGCTGGCCAGCCCCTCCACCAGTCTTGCCTCGTCGTAGATCTGCTGGATATGCCGATTGATCTCCTCGGCCACGCTGTGCTGCTCCTCGGCGGCCGCTGAAATCTGCAGGTTCTGGTCGCGGATCTCGTTCACCGAGAGCTGGATGCCTTCGAAGCTGTCGCGGGCATTCTCGATCGACGACACGCTGGCCCGCGACAGGTCCAGGCAGCTTTCCATCTTCTGCGAAACTTCATGGGTCTTGCCACCAAGGGTATTGAGCAACTGGTCGATCTCGCCGGTGGAGTCGGCGGTGCGTTTGGCCAGCGCCCGTACCTCGTCGGCCACCACGGCAAAACCACGGCCCTGGTCGCCGGCCCGGGCGGCCTCGATGGCGGCGTTGAGCGCCAGCAGGTTGGTCTGCTCGGCGATGGCGCGGATGGTGCCGAGGATCTGGTTGATGCTGCGGCTGCCTTCCTCCAGTTCGACCATGGCCTGGGATGACTCGCTCAGGCGTCGGCCCAGGCGATTGACGTTGTCGGTGGTCGCTTCGATCTGCTGCTTGCCCTCGGCCACGCGACGGTGGCCCTGTTCGGCGGCGTCGGCGGCGCTGCTGCACGAACGCGCCACTTCGTTGGCGGTGGCGACCATCTCGTTGAAGGCGGTGGACACCAGCTCCACCGCCTCGCGCTGGCGCCCGGCGGCCTCGTTCATGTTGCCGGCCATCTCGCTGTTGCTACGCGAGGCTTCGTGCAGGTTGGTCGAGGCCGCGCCGATGCGCTGGATCAGTTGGCGGATGGCGGCGAGGAACTTGTTGAACCAGCCGGCCAGCTCGGCGGTCTCGTCCTTGCCCTGGACCTGCAGGTCGCGGCGCAGGTCGCCTTCACCCTCGGCGATCGACTGCAGGCCGGTGCTCACCTGGCCGATGGGTTTGACGATCACCCGCGAGAACGCTGCCGCCATCCCGGCGAAGATCAGCGCCAGCAGCACCACGATCACTGCCGTGACATAGGTCATGCGCGTGGCTGCGGCCATGACCTCGTCGTACTCGATAAGCCCGACGAAGCGCCAGCCCAGGCCTGGAGAGGTCCATACATTGGCCATGTAGCGCACGCCATCGATCACCACCTCGGTGGCGCCTTGCTCGGTGGCGGCCAACGCCGCGTACGGCGCGCCGAGGTCCTTGAGCTGCTTGAAGCTGTGCCCGGCGTTGCGCGGGTCGACCAGCACGGTGCCGTCCTCGATCAGCATCACGTAGCCGCTGTCGCCCAACCTGATGCTCTTGACCAGCTCGGTGAGGTTCTTCAGCGACACGCTGACCACGAACACGCCCTTGGCCTTGCCGGCCGCGTCGAGCAGCGCGCGGGCGGTGCCGACCAGGGCCACGTCGTCCTTGTCGTAGTAGTACGCGGCGGTGCGCACCGTCTTGTCCGGGCTGGCCATGGCGGCCTTGTACCAGGGGCGGGTGCGCGGGTCGTACTTGGCCAGCTGTGGGTCATCCGGCCATTTCGCGTAGCTGCCGTCTTCCAGGCCGATTGAAAGGATCGCCGCTGCCGGGTGCGTGGTGCCGTAGCGTGCGAAGGCGTCGATGACCCGCTGCGCAGCCTCGGGCATCGGCTGGCTGGCGGCATCGGCGCCGGTGTAGTCCTTGAGCGAGGTGACCGAGGTGTATACAGGATCCTTGGCCATCTGATCGACGTTCTGCAGCGTGCCATCAAAGAACTGGCGCATGTTGCCGTCGATCTGGCGAATTTCCCGGGTGCTGCCGTCGAGGAACTGATCGACCGCCTCGCTGCGGATGTTCAGCACCGAGATGCCGCCAACCAGGGCGACCGGGATAAAGGCCACCAGTACAAAGGCCAGGATCAGTTTGTTTTTTATTTTCATCGTGACGCCCATCCGTGAGTGTGAAGGGTGTACATGGCCGCTTCGCTAGGGTGGTGGCCACTTGCTACCTTTTCTGTTTCGGCGGGCGGAATATAAACCTTTAGTGGATATTTCGTGTACAGGAAATTCAGAAATTGTCCTGACTTGCGGGCAAAGTGCAACTGAGGCGTGGGAGCGGGCTTGCCCCGCGATGAGGTGAGAACTGTTGTTTCAAGCGGATTACTAAGACTTTCTCTATTTCATGTAGGACGTTTCCCAATCATGCTTTCACGGCCTTTCAGCTGTTGTTCTGGCCAGCCGCATTCCTTAGTCTGGACCTGTCGTTGCCAATTCAACGACCGGGTGTGCAAGCCCGAGGATGTGGTCCAGGTCGCTCAATGGCGGCTATACGTGGGAGGCCTTCGGGCCAGCCGGGTTCCTACTCCACGGTCTTGCACACCCGCGTATAGCTGCCTCCCTCGCGCTGAGCGAAAGCGGATATCGAAAGCTCCCATGGCTAGCTTCAGCGATCGAGCACCTTGTGATAGGTCACGAATTCCTGCTCGGCCTCATACCCCAGCGATTCATACAGCGCCTGGGCGGCAAGGTTGCTCCTGGCGGTGTCCAGGCTCAACCGCTGCGCGCCCTCGGCCTGGAAGATCCCGATCAGTTGCTGCATCAGGTAACGGGCATGACCGCCCCTGCGGGCGTGGGGGACGACGAACAGGTCATACAGCCAGTAGAAGCGCTTCATTGCCAGCGAGCAGGTGGCCGGGTACAGCTGGGCAAAGGCGATGGCCTGACCCTCGTCGTCCAGCAGCAGGTAGATCCGCGAGTTGCCGGTTTCGAGGTTGGCCTTGAGGAATGCACGGGAAGCGGGGAGGTCATCCGCCTCCTGGTAGAACATTCGGTACTGGTTGAAGAGGTCCGCGGCGGCGTCCAGGTAGTGCAGGTCACAGGCGATGACGTTCATGTCGTGGGCTCGCTATCAGGCTGTCCAGCGCCCTTGCTATGGGGGCAGTCCTGCAGGATTTCATGAAACACATCCGCTCGTACAGATGCCATATGCAGCGGCGTACGTGCGGCTTCCGAAGGTGTGCGGCGGCCTTGTTTCCTGTGTGCCGCAAAGCCGGAAAATCAGGCCTTTGTCACGAGTGTTTGCCGACCAATGGGGCTGCGGCTTGCTGGCGTCTATTCAGGGCATTAGCATCCGCTTTCCTCACTCACGGCCATGCGCAACCTTTGGCCGACTCCAGGATCAAGGACGAATGTTGCCGCTGCTTTCCCGCTTCCTGCTGCACGCACTGGTGTGTGTGGCTTTTCCCTTTATCTTGAGCCTTGGCTTCGATCTCTACCGGCAGCATGTCGGCCAGCCGATGGCGCGAGGTGTCAGCGTCGGCTTGGCGACGATGCTGGTGTTCTACGCCTTCGTGCTCTTCAACCTGTTGATGGTGGCCATTCCAAGGGCGGCAGTTCGCTACTGGCTGGCGCTGGTGCTGGTGCTGCTGGTACTGGCGTTCTTCAATACCTTGCACCCGTTGCGGGCGCTGGGCTTTGCGCTGTTGTGCGGTGGCTTGTGCGCGGTGGCCATCGCGATGACGCCACTGGTAACGTCGCTGTTGCACCAGTGCCGTCGGTGAAGGAGTTCAGCAGGCCAGCACCCGTCGTTTTTCGAGCCACCTCTCGAAGCAGGTGAAGGTGTCGACAGCGGCTTCTACCGTCCGGGCCTGGGCGGCAGGCTCCGGAGCGGCGGCAGCCAGCCGTTCGAGGAAACTGCGCCAGCGTGCGCCGGTCAGCGGGCCGTAGACGTCGAGGAACGCGCCACCGTTGTCGGCGTCGATACCCAGACGTTCGGCCATGGCCCGCTTGAGCACCTGGCCACCGAGCGTGGAGCCTTCCAGTACATACATCACCCCAAGCGCGCTGGCTTCGTCATCGATGCGAGGCAGGGCGTGGCACCGGGGCAGCGCTTCGATGTCGATGGCCAGGGCGCCCAGGTCGCGTGACAGGGTGGGTGTCTTGTGGCGTTCGGCGCTCTGGTAGGCGCCCAGCAGTAAATCCAGCGGGGCATGAAAGCCATGGTAGGCCCCGAGCAGATCGGCGTAGGCCGCGCGGTCGAAGCCCTCGCTGAAGAAAGGCAGCCGCGCTTCCAGCCTCTGGTGGCAGGCGCGGGTACCTTCGCGCAGGGCAAGCAGCAACGGGCTGACGGTAGCGGACATGATGGCGGCTCTGGCGTTAGGGCATTCGATACTGCCAGATCAGGCGGCGCAATCACCACTGCCGATTTTGCGCACCTGGCCCGTGAACTGTGGAATCATTGCGCCGCCTCTGGAACGAGGCTTTCACAGCCAAGACAGGAATGCAGCACGATGCGCGCAACAACATGGAACTGGCTGGCCCTGGGGCTGGCGTTGCTGCCGGGCCTGGCCACCGCGGCGGAACCAGAGCCGGTACCGGTATACCGGGAGATCAAGGACTGGATTGTAGGCTGCGACAACACGCGTTTCTGCACCGCGGTCCTGGCCGATCACCCGGAGCGGATGCGAGTGGGCATGCTGGTGCAGCGTGAGGCGGGCGCCTGGGGCAACCTGCACCTGACCCTGGTGGGGAGCACCGACTGGTCGGGCGAGCCCATGCTCGACGGCCAACTGCTGGTCGCCCCCTGGCGCATGACCCGCGGTGTCGAGACCACCCTGGAACTGGAGGGCGCCGATGCCTATGCCGTGTTGCGGCAATTGCGCAATGGCCAGCGCCTGGTGGACGACACCCGGCCAGGGGAGCGGGTGAGTTCGCTGCAGGGGCTGAGCGCCGCCTTGCTGCTGATGGATGCGGTGCAGGGCCGGGTCGGCCACTACAGTGCTCTGGTGCGCCCTGGCGACAGCGTTGCCGATGCGCAGTTGCCGACTCCGGCCAAGCCACAGGTGCCGGCCTTTGTGGCAGCTACGGCCCTTGGCGCGCAGGAGCAAGCGGGCATCACCCAGGTGGTGATGGCCAAGGCGGCCGCCGAGAACCAGTTGATCAACGAATACGATGTCGCTCCCAAGCTAGAGCTGCATGCCCTGGACGACCAGCATGCGCTGGCATTGCTCAGCTACAACTGCAACGACTTCCATTGCCTCTACGCACTGTACAAGGTGTCGCGTGAAGCGCCTTACACCCTTGGGCCCCTGGAGTTCGAGGCGCCATCGAGCCCGGTGGTGATCAGCCGGATGCGCGACGCCATCGAGTTCTACCCTGGCAAAGGCGAGCTCCACAGCTATGCCAAGGACGACTATCCCGGCAGTTGCGGGGTGGAGGAAAGCTGGCGCTACGATGGCATGCGCATGCGCTTGCTCAAGCTGTCACGGATGGACCGCTGTGCCGAAGTGGGCACCGACAGTTGGCCGGTACTCTGGCGCAGTCAAGGCTGAACGCATGAAACGGACTTCAGGGATAACGCCATGCAATGGATGAAACACCCGCGTGCGGCATTGCTGCTGGCGCTCATGACGCCATCTGTCGTGCAGGCCGAGAACGCCCAGGCACCGCTCGAAGCAGTGCCGATGTACCGGCAGATCAAGGACTGGGCGGTTGGCTGCGACAACACCCGTGCCTGCACGGCGGTAATGGCGATCGACGACGACCTGATGGCCGGGCTACAGACCATCATCAGGCGCGAGGCGGGGCCACAGGGCGCGCTTGAGCTGACCCTGCGCGTGGGCCCGGCGTTTGCGGAACAGGTGCTGCTCGATGGGCAGGTACTGTCGGCCAACTGGCAGCGCATCCAGCTTGAATACGACTTCGACCTGCTGTTGGAAGACGATGAGGCGCTGGCGCTCATACGTCGGTTGCGCAACGGTGCACGCCTGAGTTCATTGACCGAGGATGGCGAGCTGGTCGCGTCCTTGCAGGGGCTCAGTGGCGCGCTGTTGGCCATCGATGCCGTGCAGGGCCGGGTCGGGCATGCCGATGCCCTGGTCAGAGTGGGAGATGCGCCCGCTGCCGATGTGCCTGGCGCTCCCGATACCGTGGTGCTGCCACAGTTCGTCGCCGCGTCGCGCATGAACGACGAGCAGGCCCATGAAATCGGCAGGATGGTAAAACGCCAGGCGAATGTCGAAGGCGATGTGCCGGGGATGAGCAACAGCCATTACGAGGTGCACCCGCTGGACGCTGCCAATGTCCTGGTCATTCTCAACGTGGGGTGCAGTGGCGAGTTCTGCGCCAATTTCCTGTATCGGGTGTCCCGCGCCGCGCCCTACCAGATCAGCGAAATGGCCTTCGAGGCGCCGACGCCGCTGCTGGCGCCGCGTCTGAGTGGCTATGTAGCGTTCGATGCGCAGAGCGGTCAATTGTTTGCCGCTGACAAAAGCCAGGTAGAGCGTGGTTGCGGGGTGATCCAGCAGTGGCGTTACGACGGTGAGCGCATGCGCCTTGAGCGCGTGGCGCGGCTTGATCGCTGCGGGTATGTGAAACCGCAGTTCTGGCCGGTGCTATGGCGTGTGCGGGAGTAGGTCGAGGCGAGCCGAGTGCCCATAGGCGCCGCTGACGCGCCGCATCGCCGGCTTGCCGGCGATGGGCGCGTAGCGCCCTCTGTCAGTGAGGTGTGGCTCAGAACGCCAGCTTGTAGCCGATCAATAGCAGCATGGTCGCCAGGCAAGGCCGCAGCACGCGGTCGGAGATGCGCCCGGTCAGGTGGCTGCCCAGGTAGATCCCCGGCAGTGAGCCCAGCAGCAGGTAGCCCAGCAGCGACCAGTCCATGTTGCCCATGCCGGCATGACCCAGGCCGGCCACCAGGGTCAGCGGCACGGCGTGGGCGATCTCGGTACCGACCAGGCGGCGGGTGACCAGGAACGGGTAGAGCAGGAACAGCGCCACGGTGCCCAGCGCACCAGCGCCGATAGAGGTGAGGGTGACCATCACGCCCAGCACCACGCCGGTGATCACGGTTAGGATGTTCAGGGTACGGTCGCTGAGGTGGTAGTGATCGCCCGCATGCTTGCTGGCGAAGGCCTGCAGGCGCGACTTGAACAGGATCGCCAGGGCGGTGAGGATCAGCACCACCGCCAGGCCCTGCTTGATGATGGCGTTGAGCGCCGAGGTGTCGGTGTGCAGTGTGCTGAGGAACCACAGGGTCAGCGCGGCGGCCGGGACGCTGCCCAGGCTCAGCCAGCCGGTGATCTTCCAGTCGATGTTCTTGTTGCGGCCATGCACCCAGACGCCGCTGGCTTTGGTGATGGCGGCGTAGAGCAGGTCGGTGCCCACGGCAGTGGCCGGGTTGATGCCGAACCACAGCAGGATCGGGGTCATCAGCGAACCGCCGCCGACGCCGGTCATGCCGACGATGAAGCCCACAACCAGGCCCGCAATGGTAAAACCGAAAGAACCTACATCCATACGCTACTCGACGCCCAGCTTGCCCGTGATCGGATGAGTGCCAGCATATAGATTTTTTTATAGCCAAATAGACTTGTTCGTTATTAGGTTATAACCACCCAGTGGCGGCACGCTCCTGTAAACTCACGGTCAACCAGAGTGGGTTTACCGGGAGCTAGCCCGCTCGACTGTCCCGGGCACGATTCGGCCAACCATGAAAGGAGCGTTCCATGAGCAATGACATCCAGCGTTTTCCCAGCAGCCTGCCGTTTCCATTTTCTCGTGCAGTGAAGGCCGGGGGCTTCCTGTTCCTGTCCGGCCAGGTGCCGATGAGCGCCAGTGGCGAAGTGGTACGCGGTGATATCCAGACACAGACACGAGCGGCCTGCGAACGTATCGCCGAGAGCCTGGCAGTGTGTGGGGCGCGTTTCGACCAGGTGGTGAAATGCACGGTCTGGCTGTCGGACATGAGCCATTTCGCCGGCTTTAACGAGGTCTACAAAGAGTTCTTTGGCGCAGCGCTACCGGTGCGATCGACGGTGGCATCGGCGCTGGCGCTGGGGGTCGATGTGGAGATCGAGGTGCAGGCGTTCGTCGGCGAGTGAGGAGTAGCTGAAGAATGCTTGCGTAATCGCCGATGTGATCGAAGGCGTGATCGCGCAGGGAGCCCGCTCCTGCAACACGTACAGGAGCGGGCGGCAGGTCAGATGCGGAAGCTGCCCACCAGTTGCTTCAGGCGCCCGGCCTGCTGGCTCAGGGCGTCGCAGTGGCGCAGGGTGTCGTTGAGGTTCTCCACCCCTTGCTGGTTCAGCGCGTTGATCTGGGTGATGTCCAGGTTCAAGCTCTCGACCACGGCGGTCTGCTCTTCGGTGGCGGTGGCCACCGACTGGTTCATGCCGTCGATCTCGCCGATACGCTGGGTGACACTGGCCAGGCGCTCACCGGCCTCGTTGGCCACCTGCACGGTCTCTTCGCTGGAGACCTGGCTGGTGTTCATGGTGTGTACCGCCTCACGCGAGCCGACCTGCAGGCTGGTGATCATGCGGTGGATTTCTTCGGCCGATTCCTGGGTGCGGTGGGCCAGGTTGCGCACTTCGTCGGCAACCACGGCGAAACCACGCCCGGCTTCACCGGCACGGGCGGCCTCGATGGCGGCATTGAGCGCCAGCAGGTTGGTCTGCTGGGAGATGCCCTTGATCACGTCGAGGATCTTGCCGATTTCGTCGGTGCTGGCGTTGAGGGTCTCGATCTGCTCGCAGGACTCGCTGATGCGCTGGGACAGGGCGGTCATGGCGCTGATCGCCTCTTCCACCACCTGGCGGCCACCGTTGGCCTGTTCGCTGGCGCCGCTGGCGTGCTGCGAGGCGTCGGCGGCGTTGCGGGCGATTTCCTGAGTGGCGGCGCCCAGCTCGTTGATCGCCGCGGCGACGCTGTTGGTGCGCATGCTCTGCTCTTCGGAGCCGGTGAGCGAGGCATTGGAGGCGACCACGACCTTTTCCGACAGGTCATGCACCAGGCGGGTGGCCGAGGACACTTCGCTGATCGAGGCGTGGATACGCTCGACGAAACGGTTGAACGAGGTGGCCAGCTCGCCGAACTCGTCCTTCTGCTCGACGGTCAGGCGGCGGGTCAGGTCGCCTTCGCCTTCGGCGATGTCCTGCATGGCGCGGCCCATGGTGGTCAGCGGGCGCATCAGTACCGGGATCAGCAGGCCGAGCAGTCCGGCGATGACGGCCACCGCGATGAGCATGGCGATGATGGCCGAGGTACGGAACTGGCTCAGCGGGGCGTAGGCTTTTTCTTTATCGATCGACAGGCCGATGTACCACTGCGCCGACGGCAGGCCGTCCACCGGGGCGAAGGAGATGATGCGGTCCTTGCCGTCGAGGCTGACTTCCTGGATGCCGGATTCGACACGCAGCGGGGAGCCTGGGTAGATGTCCTTGAGGTTCTTCATCACCCGGTCCTTGTCCGGGCTGACGATCACCTGGCCATTGCGGTCGACCAGGAAGGCGTGGCCAAGGCCGCCGAAGTCCACGGCATTGATGATGTCCACCAGGGTGTTCAGGCTCAGGTCGCCGCCGACCACGCCGATCAGCTCGCCGCTGGATTTGGCCTTGACCGGCATGGCGATGGTCACCACCAGGCCACCCACTGCAGCCATGTAGGGCGGGGTCAGCATCGTCTGGTTGGCGGCCACGGCCTGGGTGTACCACGGGCGCTGACGCGGGTCGTAGCCGTCAGGCATCTTGGCATCGGGGCGTTGGGTGAACAGGCCGGTGTTCTGGCCGAAATAGGTGAATTGGAAGTTGCTGGTGTACGACGGCTGGTCGACCAGGCCCGGCACGTTGCTGCCGGCGCCTTGCTGGGCGATGTCCTGGGCCAGGTTTTCCAGGACCAGGATGCGTCCGCTCATCCAGTTCTGCACGCTGCTGGCGGTCTGTGCGCCGGCCTGGCGCACCGAAGACTCGATGTTCTGGCGGATGGTGTTGCGTTGCAGGTAGTCGTTGTACAGGGTGAACAGGGCGAAGGCCAGTACGACGACGGCGCAGGCACTGAGCAGGATCTTGTGGCGGAATTTCAGGTTCATGTTTCGAGACCTTGAGCCAGTGAAAGGAGGGCGCCGCGTGCTTGTGGCACGAGTGGCGGAGCCTGTTGCAACGGTATCGGCCGATTCTGAAAAATGTTGAAAGACTAAATGTCGCAATAGTTGGCCGAATCGACCTCACAGGGTGACAAATCATTTCGAAGCCAACAGGCCCACCAATGTTCTGGCCGCTTGGCCGAGGGGTTGCTGTTTAAGCCAGAAGGCGTTCACCGGCAGTTGCAGTTCATTGCGGGTGTTCTGGAATCGCAGTCGCACCAGGCGTCCGTCCGCAAGCAGCGGCGCCACCCGCGCCAGCGGCAAGTCGCCCCAGCCCAGGCCGGCCTCGACCATCTGCAGGGCCAGGTCCAGGCTATCGGTACGCCAGTGCGAGGTGCCGATCAGCGAGCGGGGATCGCTCAGCGGCAGGTCGCGGCTGCACACCAGGATCTGCCGCAGGTTGACCAGGTCTTCGAGGTTGCGGATGCGCCCTTCGCGTAGTGCGGGGTGATGCGGCGACAGGGTGGCCACCAGCGATTCCAGGGCGATGTGCTGGAAGCTGCGTCGCGGGTCCACCTGCAGCCCGGCGAAGGCCAGACACAGGCGCACCCGACCACTGTCGAGCAGTTGCAGGGCCTCTTCCTGCGGGGCGGCGAGCAGTTCGATGTCCAGCAGCGGGTAGCGCTCGCCCAGGCGGGTGATGGCCCCGAGCAACGGGCGCTGGTCGATATCCGGCACCACGGCGATGGCCAGGCTGCTTTCCAGCCCTCGCGACAGCTCCAGCGCATGCACCTCCAACAGCCCCAGCTGTTCGGCGATCAACCGGGCATGGGGCTCCAGGGCCTGGGCCTGGGCGGTCGGGCGTGCCTCCCGCGACCCACGCTCGAACAGCGTGTAGCCAAGCTCCGCCTCGAGGTTGCCGATGGCCATGCTCACCGCCGAGGGCACGCGCCCGAGCGCCCGCGCGGCAGCTGAGAACGAGCCGCGGTCGAGCACGGCGAGAAACAGCAGGATGGTATCGCTGGAAAAGTTCATGGCAGTCTCCTTTCAGTAAATCTGAAAGCTGCCGACTTTTTCTGTCAAGCATGTTGATGCATTCTGCGCGCCTTCGTCATATCCGCAACAAGGTAATCCCGTGCAAGGACTCAAACGCAAACTGGTCTACGTGACCTTCTATGAACTGATCGGCCTGTGCATGTCGACCCTGGGCCTGGCCTACCTGTCCGACACCCAGGCTTCGCACACCGGCCCCCTGGCAGTGATGATCACCACCATCGCCATGGCCTGGAACCTCATCTACAACAGCCTGTTCGAGTATTGGGAGAGCCGCCAGGCCACCCGCGGGCGCAGCCTCGGGCGGCGGGTGGCGCATGCCATCGGCTTCCAGCTGACCCTGGTGGTGTACCTGATCCCGCTGATCGCCTGGTGGCTGGACATGACCCTTGTGGAGGCGTTGATGGTGGATCTGGCGTTCATCGTCCTGGTGCCGTGCTACACCTTCGTCTACAACTGGGCGTTCGACCGCATCTTTGGGCTGCCGACTTCGGCGCTGGCGACCGCCTGAACGTGCTGCGTGCGCGGGGTCATGGCGGCAGGCGAATCAGCAACGGTTCCTGTGAGCGGCTTCCGAGCAAGCTGTCCTCCACCTGCCCCGACAGGTAATACACCCCGGCCATGGCGCCGCTCTGGCGATTCTCCATCAGCTCCTGCCATTCCTGGTTCAGCGCCACATTGAGGATCACCCGCAGCTGCTCGACCATCTGCGGCTGTTCACGGTCGTGGGTGATGATGCCGTAGCCGGTTGCCGCCACCGAGATCAACGCCCCTGCCGCCTTGCCCACCGCCGCCGCGATGGCACTGGCGGCACCGCGTGGCGCCAGTGTGGCGCCGAGTTTCTCGCTGGCCTGGGTGGCCACTGACGACAATCCGGCCTCGGTCTGCCCGGGGGCCTTGGCGGCCTGTTGGTGCAGGTGCTGGCGCAGGGACTGCCAGGCCAGCTGTTGGTCAAGCGACTTGGCCCGCAGCAGTTGGTAAAGCGAGGCATTGCGTGCATCCGGCGGGCCCAGGGCGATGATCGGGATGCGGTTGAGGCGCTGGCTGAACTGCTCGGGCGGGGCGTTGTAGCGCTGGATGATGGTCGCCAGTTGCTGGCCGAGCAGTTGCAGGTACAGCTCGCTGGCGCGGTCGCGGATACCCTCGGGGTTGATCTGTTCGGCCACCGGGTCGATGACCCGTTCGCGATACTGTTCCTGCAGGTACAGGCCCAGGCGCTTCTCCGCGGGTTCCTGGCCATTGCCATTGTGCATCTTGTACCAGGCTACCTTGAGCGTGAGCCACTGCTGAGTCCAGTAACCGGTGAACCAGGGGATGAAGTCGTTCTCGGTGCGTTGCTGCACTTGCTCCTTCCACACGCGCATGGAGCGGCGGGCGTAGTCGTTGGCCGATCCCGCAGCGGCGACCGAGGCCTCGATGATGTCCTGGTCGATGCGCTGCCAGACGGTCGGTGGCAGGTTCTGCGGCGGGGGCGGGGCGGGTGGGCGTTTGCCGGCGCAGCCGGCGAGGGCCAGCAGCAGGCAGAGCGGAACCATCGCGAGGATCGATTTCACGCGGATTGCCCCCTTGGCCAGAGGCTGGGTGATTTACCGAAGTATAGGTTTGTCTTGAGGGCATCATCGCGGGGCAAGCCCGCGGCAGCGCGTCAGCCCACCCGTTTCAGGTGCAGCAACGGGAATGGATCGCCTTGTCCATCCACCTCGCTGCGCCCGACCTGGACGAAGCCGTGTCTGAGGTAGAACCCCACGGCCTGTGGGTTCTGTTCGTTGACATCGACTTCTCGTACGCCCAGCTCATCGATCACATGGGCCAGCAAGGATTTGCCGATGCCCTGGCCACGGCAGGCCGGGTCGACGAAGAGCATTTCCAGCTTGCCCTCATGCACCCCGGCAAACCCTTGTATGTACCCTGCGATGTCCGACCAGGCACGCAGCTGGACAAAACCCAGGTACTGCTCGCGCACCAGCGGGCGCAGGTGCTCGATGTATCCCGCCGGCAGGAAGTCGTGGGTCGCCCGCACCGAGGCTTCCCACAGATCGGCCAGCCGATCGTAGTGTTGCGCGCCGACTGGCGCGATAGTGAAGTTCATAGGCCCTCCAAGGCATTTTGGTAATCGGCGACAGGGTACGGCATTGCGCTATGCTCGGCATTGCGTCCGCGAACAGGAGAGCTGCTGATGAAGGGTGCCAAGGCCGATGCCTTGCTGCTGGTGGATGTGCAGTGCGCTTTCATGGAGGGCGCCGATGCGGTGCCTGGCCACCTGGCCCTGCAGCAGAGCATCGCCCGCTTGCTCGGCCGCGCCCGCCAGGCCGGGGTGGCGGTGATCTTCCTGGAGAACGACGGTGCGCCGGGCAGCCCGGATGCCCCGCACAGTGCCGGCTGGCAGTTGTATTTTCCGCCTGCGCGGGGCGAGCACGTGCTGTTCAAGACCGAGGACGATGGCTTTCTCGAAACCGCTTTGCAAACCCTGCTCAACGACCTCGGGGCCCGGCGCCTGGTCCTGTGTGGCGTGCTCTCGGAAATGTGCCTGGCTGCCACTGCCCGTGCCGCGCTGCACAGGGGCTTCGATGTGTTGCTGCCCCACGATGCCCACGCCACCTACGACGTGCCCCCCGGCCCTGGCGGCTCGCCGGGTGTGCCCGCCGCCCTGGCAGCCCGGGCGGCGGAGTGGTCGCTGGGGGACGAAGTGCAGATCCTGCCCGGCGTCGAGGCCGTGGCGTTCGCTTGATTCAGCCGGCCTGATCCAGATCGAGTTTGGCCTCGAGGCGGTCCAGATGTTCATGCATCAGGCCCAGCGCTGCCTGGCCGTCGCCGTTTTCCACCGCGTCGATGATCGCCGCATGTTCCTGCCAGGCGCAGTGCTCGCAGCAGGGCGCTTCGTAGCGGGCGATGATCAGCGAAGTCATGGGTACCAGGCCATTGAGGAAACGCGCCAGCGGCGCGTTGGCGGCCATCTGCGCCAGCTTCATGTGGAACTCGCCGCCCAGGCGAATGGCCGTGCAGCGTTCGCCGCGTTCATGGTGCTGGCGTTCGCGTTCGACCAGTTGGCGTAGTTGGCGGATCTGTGCCGGGCGCGCGCGCTGGGTGGCCAGGCCGATCAGCGTGGTCTCTGCCAGGCGCCGGGCGCTGAGCACCTGGCGCGCCTGCTCAGGGTCGGGAGCGGCCAGGTGCGCGGTATGGCTGGGGCGCTGCACCACCACCTGCTGGTCGGACAGGCGCCCGAGCACCCGGCGGATAACGGTGCGGCTGACGCCGAAGGCATTGCCCAGCGCCTGCTCGGGCAGGGCGCTGCCCGGTGGCAGGCGCTGTTCGAGGATGGCATCGAACAGGCGGGGGTAGATCTGTTCCGCCGACAGGCGGGTCTCGCCGGCACCGAGCAGGGCAGGCAGGCGGGGGGCGGCTTGGGCGCAGGCGGTCATGGTCGCTCTCCTTCTTTGTTCAGTTGCCTGGTTGGTCGTCCGGGATATTCAGGGCGATGCCCATGCGCTGGCCCTCGGCGAGGATGTGCTGGCGCATCTGCTGGCTGGCCTTGGCGCTGTTGCGCTCACGGATGGCACGCACCACCGCCTCGTTTTCGCTGAGGCGCGCGGCCAGATGCTCGGGCGAATTGCGCAGCATGTCGGCACTCTGCTTGAGGGCATTGCCGGTCTGCTGCACGACACTCTGGAAGATCGGATTGGTGGTCAGCGCGAACAGCGCCTCGTGGAAGGCGATATAGGCATTGATGCCGGCCTCGCTGTCGCCGGCGTCGAGGGCTTCGCGCATGTCCATCAGGGTCAGGCGCAACTGGCCGATGTCCTGGCTGCCGGCCGATTGCGCCACCAAGCCGGCAATGAAGGGCTCGAGGGTGTAGCGCAGCTCGAGCACGTCGGCCAGGCTGGCCTCGGCGATGGTGTCCGGTTCTTGCGCCTGGCTGGCGTCGGCATCGAGCACCAGTACGCCCTTGCCCGGCATCGAGCGCACCAGGCCCAGGGTTTCCAGCACGATCACCGCCTCGCGCAGGCTGGGCCGGCTGATGCCCAGCTGTTCGGCCAGCTCGCGCTGGCCGGGCAGCATGTCACCGCTGCGCCACTGGCCACGGGCCAGGGCCTGGCGGAGTTTCTCCACCACTGAATTGACTACGGTCGAAGAGCTGATCACGGTTCGCTCCTTGGTTGACGCTGCATCTTGGCCCTTGGCGGGCCGGCGCGGGGCGCCGGCGGCCTTGGGCTTAGAATTCCTGTTGATGGGGTTGGCCCTGCTTGCGGGTGGCCGGGGCGAAGCCGGGTTTATTGGCCAGCACATTGTTGGCGCGTTCGAGGTCGATGTCCTTCTCCCAGCGGGCGATGGCCACGGTGGCGACGCAGTTGCCGATCAGGTTGGTCAGCGCCCGGCCGATACCCATGAACCAGTCGACTGCCAGCACCAGCACCAGGCCGACCACCGGGATCGCCGGGACCGCGGTCAGGGTGGCGGCGAGGATCACCAGGGCCGAACCTGGGATGCCGTGGGCGCCTTTGGAAGTCACCAGCGACACCAGAAGAATGGTCAGCAGGTCGGTCATGGCCAGCGGCGTGCCGGTGGCGTTGGCGATGAACACGATGGCCAGGGTCAGGTAGATCGAGAAACCATCGAGGTTGAACGAGTAGCCCGTGGGGATCACCAGGCCGACGGTGGAGCTGCCGATGCCGAGGTGCTCGAGCTTGCGCATCACCTGGGGCAGCACGGCGTCAGAGGACGCAGTGCCGAGGACGATGGACAGTTCTTCGCGCAGGTATTTGATGAACGGCAGCAGCTTGAGCCCGGACAGACGCATTACCGTGCCGAGGATGATCAGCACGAAGCCGGCGCAGGTCAGGTAGAACAGTGCCACCAGGCCGCCCAGGTGCTGCAGCGAGCTCAGGCCGTATTTGCTGGTGGTGAAGGCGATGGCGCCGAACACGCCGATGGGGGCCAGGCGCACGATCATGCCCATGATGCGGAAGATTACATGGCTGAGCTCATTGATCAGCCGCGAAATGCCCGAGGCCGACTCACCGACCAGGTTCAGCGCGCTGCCGAACAATACCGAGAACAGCAACACCTGGAGGATGTTGTTGTCGGCGAAGGCGCCCACCACCGAAGTGGGGATCAGGTCCATGAGGAAAGTGGTGGTGCTGTGGATATGCGCGCCACGGTCGGCCAGGGCGCCGGCGTCCGCGCTGGACAGCTGGTCGAGGTGGATGTTGGCGCCGCTGCCGATGCCGGTGGAGAAGGCGAACACCAGGCCGATGACCAAGGCCAGGGTGGTCAGCACCTCGAAGTAGATCACCGACTTCAGGCCGATGCGCCCGACCTTCTTCAGGTCGCCGGCGCCGGAAATGCCGCTGACCACCACGCAGAACACGATCAGGCCGATGAGCATCTTGATCAGCTTGATGAAGCCGTCACCCAGGGGTTTGAGTTGCAGGGACAGGTCGGGGAAGCTCAGGCCGCAGATCACGCCGAGAGCGAGGCCGAGCACAACCTGGAGGAAAATCGAACGCGAACACCATTTGAGCATGGGAGGAGTCTCTGGTCGGTGTCCTTGCCCCCCAAGCCACACGGAGCGAAAGAGTGCAGGACTTAATTATTGTGGTCTTACCGGTTTGTTCACTGCGTGGGCTATAAAACGCCGATTTTCCGCATAATGCAAGGTTTTTTGGCCTTACCGGTCTGACCAGTTATGGTGCAGTGATAGGCAATCTGCTCTAGGGTGGTGCGCGGGGGATTTCACAGCTTGGCGAGCACCTGATCGACGGCTGCGATCAGCTTGCCGAGGTCCTTGGGGGGGGCACTGTGGATGACGCCGAAAAGATAGGCGCGTTGTTCATCTTCGTCATCGGGGTCGCTGAAGAACACTTTCGGCTTGACCCCCAACGCCTCGGCAAAACTTATCAGTGACTCGATGCTGGGGGTATAAGTGCCGGTTTCGAAACGGCTGATGGTCTTGGGGTCGAAGCCGGTTCGCTCGCCCAGTTGTGCCTGAGTGAAGCCTGCCAGTTTGCGGTAGCGGCGCAGGGCAGGACCTAGACCTGTTCTCGTCATCGCTTAATTCCCATTTAGAATCAAGCACTTAACGATATATGTCGATATAGCGCAACGCCATGATTCATCACCTTTATTTGCAAAATGTGATGGAATTCGTAGAATTCGCCACTTTGATTGATCAGTCATTCAAGTAGTCATCCAGGGTGATCCGGTCATCCACCGGCCCGCGTGCAAGCGGTGTCGGAAATTGGAACTGATCCAGGATGAACGGTTCCGGCGCCGCTGGCCTTCTGTCAGGCCGCGTGTCGGGCGGTGTATGAAGGGAGTCTTGTCGTGCGTCAAAACCTGCCGGTGAATCCGGTCGAGCAAAGTTTTCCCGAGCACCAGCGGCTCATTTCGGCCACCGACACGGCCAGCCTGATTACCTATTGCAACGCCGAGTTCGCCGCCATCAGCGGCTTTAGCCAGGAAGAGCTGATCGGCAGCCCGCACAACCTGGTGCGCCATCCGGACATGCCAGAGGCGGTGTTCGAACGGATGTGGCAGTACCTCAAGGCGGGCCACAGCTGGATGGGCATCGTCAAGAACCGTTGCCGCAACGGCAACTTCTATTGGGTCAACGCCTACGTCACGCCGATGCTCGAGAATGGCCAGGTGATCGGCTACGAGTCGGTGCGTGTGCGCCCGACCCGGGAGCAGGTGGCCCGTGCCGAGGCGTTGTATGCCCGGCTGCGCGACGGCAAGGCAGCGCTGTCGCCGGCCCGGCGTGTGGCATTGCTCGGCCGGGCCATGGTGCTGCCAGTGTTGGCTGGGACCCTGGCCATTGCCGGCCACCAGCTGCTCCCAGATCTACCTGCACAGGGCTTGACCTTGGCGTTGTTCGCCGGCGTCGGGCTGTGGGCGCATGGCCGCATGGGGCTGCACTTGCAGCGCATCGTCCGGGTGGCCGACAACGCCTTCAGCGACCCGGTTGCGGCCTTGACCTACAGTGACCTGCCGGGCGCCGCCGGGCAGTTGGAGTTGATCCTGGTCAGCGAGGAGGCGCGCCTGAAGACCGCGCTGACTCGTTTGAGCGACCTTGCCGCGCAGATGGCCGGCGCCGCCCAGGATGCCGGGCGGCTTTCACGCAGCACCGAATCGGCGTTGCTGGAACAGCGTGCCGAGACTGACCTGACCGCCACCGCCATGACTGAGATGGCGGCCTCGATCGGCGAGGTTGCTGGCCACGTTCAACTCACCGCCGAGCAGGCGCAGACCGCGCACCTGCTGGCCGGGCAGGGCAGCCAGGTGGCCGACGCCACGGGGGCTGCGATCCAGAGCCTGGCCGGTACGGTCGGGCAGATCAACCAGGCGGTCAACGATCTGGCCGGTCAGACCGGCGCCATCGCCGAGGCGGCCGGGATGATCCGCGCCATTGCTGAGCAGACCAACCTGTTGGCGCTCAACGCCGCCATTGAAGCTGCCCGCGCCGGGGAGCAGGGCCGTGGCTTTGCGGTGGTCGCCGACGAAGTGCGGGCCCTGGCTGACAAAACCCGCCAATCCACGCTGCATATCCAGTCGATCATCGACAGTTTGCGCGGTGGCGCCGAGCAGGCGGTGAGCATCGCCAGCCAGGGTATCGAGGGCGCGCAACAGGGCGTGACCCAGGTCGCCCTGACTCAGGAAGCGTTGCAGGGCATCCGCCACGCCGTGCAGCGCATCAGTGACATGAGTCAGCAGATGGCCGCTGCTTCGCATGAGCAATCCAGCGTTGCCGAGGATGTCTCGCGGCAAATCAATGGGGTGGCGGGCACGGTCCAGCAGAGCGCGCACCGCGCCAATGCCGCCGCCGTGCGCGGCGCGGAGCTCGAGCAGGTGTGCGCCGGGCTGCGCGCCCTGGTGGAACGCTTCAACCGCTAGGTTGCGAGGCTTATGGACGACAATTACCGCGCGGCTGTCGATGCGGCCGCGATCTTTTCCGAAACCGATTTGCGCGGTTGCATTACCTACGTCAACCAGCAGTTCTGCAGCATCTCAGGCTATAGCCGCGAGGAGCTGCTGGGTGCCAACCATCGCATCCTCAATTCCGGGCTGCACGAGCCGACCTTCTTCCTCGAGATGTGGCGCGCCTTGGCAGCTGGCCGGGTATGGAAGGGCGAAATCTGCAACCGGGCCAAGGACGGCTCGCTGTACTGGGTGGACAGCACCATGGTACCGCTGATCGACCCGCAGACCGGCAAGGTGCGCAAGTATGTGTCGATCCGCTTCGACGTCACCGAGAAGCGTCAGTTGTTGCACACCCTGCAGTGGCGCGTGGGGCACGACGTGCTGACCGGGCTACCCAACCGCGCCTATTTGTCCGACCTGCTCAACCAAGCCCTGGCGTTCTCTCGCCGCGAAAGCATTCCCCTGGCGGTATGCATGCTCGACCTCGATGGTTTCAAGGCGGTCAACGATGGCTATGGCCATGCCACTGGCGACCTGCTGCTGGTGGAGGTCGCCCAACGCCTGCAGCACATCCTGCGTGGCGGTGATGCCGTGGCGCGCCTGTCAGGGGACGAGTTCGTGCTGATCCTGCGGCATATCGAAGGTCCGCAGCAGCTGGATGCCGCGTTACGGCGCATTCTCCAGGCGCTGGCCGCGCCCTACACGGTACGCGAGCAGCCGTTGAGCCTGAGCGCGAGCATTGGTGTCACCCTGTTCCCGCAGGACGACGAGGATGCCGACACCCTCGTGCGCCACGCCGACCAGGCCATGTATGTGGCCAAGCAGCGCGGACGCAATCGCTACCACCTGTTCGACGTGTCCCAGGAACTTGAGCTCAAGGCCACCCACCAGACCGTGGCGCGGGTGCGCCAGGCCCTTCGCCAGGGCGAGCTGTGCCTGCACTACCAGCCGAAGGTGAACATGCGCAGCGGACAAGTGATCGGTTTCGAAGCCTTGCTGCGCTGGATGCACCCCTCCAAGGGGCCGGTACCGCCGGGGGAGTTCCTGCCCTTTGTGGAGCAGACCGACCTGATCGTCGAGCTGGGCGAATGGGTCATCGACCAGGCTTTGACCCAGTTGCAGCAGTGGCAGCTGTCCGGACGCGATTGGTCACTGAGCGTCAACATCGCCGCCCGCCAGTTGCAGCGCGGTGACTTCGCCCAGCGCCTGGAGCGCTTGCTGGCGCGCCATCCCGGGGTGTCGCCAGCGCGCCTGGACCTGGAGATCGTCGAGTCGGTGGCGATCGACAACCTGCCGCGGGTCGGCCGCTGCCTGGATGCCTGCCGTGCATTGGGCGTGCGATTTTCCCTGGATGACTTCGGCACCGGCTACTCCTCGCTGAGCTACCTCAAGCGCCTGCCGGCGCAGACCATCAAGATCGACAAGTCCTTCGTGCGCGACATCCTGCATGACCATGACGACCTGGCCCTGACCGGCGCGGTGATCGGGCTTGCGCGGGCGTTCGGGCGTGAGGTGATCGCCGAAGGGGTGGAGAGTGTCGAGCATGGCCGGATACTGATGGAACTGGGGTGCGAGCTGGCTCAGGGGTATGGCATTTCCCGCCCCATGCCGGCGGATGAGTTGGCAAGGTGGGTGACCGATTACCGCCCACCTGTACAGTGGCAAGAGTTCTCCTGAGCGAAGGCGCCGGTCTGTCTATCGGCGGCGGAAGGCGGTTTGATGATTCTCGTGAAATTGGTCATTGGCGAACCCGTGCTTTCAGCAGAGCGCCGTCAACCCGTTCGAGCGCGACCGGTACGCGGTGGTTGAAGCGTCCGGCGCTCAGGTCGAACCTTTACGCAATGCCACCCAGGCGAGGCGGGGGAAGCAGTTAGCGAGGGATCGCTGCTGCTTCATGCATGAAAAGAATAGCGAGCCTGGTGGTGCGCGCCTGGCCGGGGCTACATGGATAGCACCCGTTCAGGTCATGGGCGCCGTGCTCTTCACCGCCGCCAGCTCCGGATGCGCCACCAGTTTGTCGATATGCAGCTCGTCGTTGTTCATCCAGGTCTCGGTCAGCACCCGGTAGTGCTCCATGTCGCGGCAGCGCATGCGCAGGCTGTAGTCGAAGTGCCCGCTGATCAGCTGGCACTCGTAGACCTGCGGGCAGGTGCGCACGGTGGCTTCGAAGGCCCGCTGCGCCGAGCGCCCGCTCTGGTTGGACAAGGCCACCAGTACCAGCAGCGACAACCCCGGGGAGACCTGCTGCAGGTCGATGATTGCCCCATATCCGCGGATCACTCCGCGCCGCTCCAGCTTGCGCACACGCTCCAGGCAGGGCCTGGGGGTCAGGTGCACGAGGGTGGAGAGCTTTTCATAGGTGATCCTTCCGTGGTGGCGCAGCACGTCGATGATCGCTTCATCGATGCGATCCAGCGGTGTGGCGGCAGGGGTGATGGCCTTGGTATCCATATGCGGCGTGACTTCACTTGAGGCGGTTGGAGAGGAACTGCCGCAGGCGCTCGCTCTGTGGCCGGTCGAGGATCTCGGCGCTGCCGCTTTCCTCGACCAGGCCCTGGTGCAGGAACAGCACCTGGCTCGATACCTGGCGGGCAAACCCCATTTCATGGGTGACCATGAGCATGGTACGTCCTTCCTCGGCGAGCGTCTGTATCACCTTGAGCACTTCGCCGACCAGCTCCGGGTCGAGTGCCGAGGTGGGCTCGTCGAACAGGATGATTTCCGGCTCCATGGCCAGCGCCCGGGCGATGGCCACGCGCTGTTGCTGGCCGCCGGAGAGAAACGCCGGATACTGCTCGGCGGCGCGGGCCGGCAGGCCGACCTTGTCCAGGTACTTGCGCGCCCGCGCCTCGGCTTCGCTGGCGCTGATCCCCAGCACCTTGCGTGGCGCCAGGCAAATGTTTTCCAGCACGGTCAGGTGGCTCCACAGGTTGAAGTGCTGGAACACCATGGCCAGACGCGTGCGCAGGTTCTGCAACTGGGCCGGTGGCGGGGTGCGGGTGCCGGGGTGGATCTCCAGGGTCTGGCCGTCGAGGGTGATGCTGCCGGCATTGGGCTGCTCGAGGAAGTTGATGCAGCGCAGGAAGGTGCTCTTGCCCGAGCCGCTGGCGCCGATCAGGCTGATCACGTCGCCCTTGCGCGCCTGCAGCGAGACGCCCTTGAGCACCTGGTGCTCGCCGTAGTGCTTGTGCAGGCCCTCGACGCTGAGCTTGATCGCGCCAGTATGGGCGTGCGCCCTTGGAGCCTGGGCGAAGGTGGAAAGTGGTAGTGCGGTAGCAGTCATGTTTTCAGCCTCGTACAGGGTCAAGGAAGCGCATCCAGCGCCGTTCGGCCACGCGGAACAGGCCGACCAGGGCGAAGGACAGCAGCATGTACAGCAGGGCGGCCACGCCGAAGGCCTGGAAGGTCAGGAAGGTCGCGGCGTTGGCGTCACGGGCCACCTTGAGGATGTCGGCGACGGTGGCGGTGAAGGCCAGCGAAGTGGCATGCAGCATCAGGATCAGCTCGTTGCTGTAGGTCGGCAGCGAGCGGCGCAGGGCGGCGGGCAGCACCAGGAACAGGTTGAGCCTCCAGCCGCGCAAGCCATAGGCCTGGGCCGCCTCCAGCTCGCCGGCGGGCAGGTTGCGGATGGCCCCGGCGAAGATTTCCACGGTGTAGGCACAGGTGTTGAGCACGAACGCCAATAAGGTGCAGTTGAGTGCGTTGCGGAAAAACTGGTCGAGCAGGGCATGGTCGCGCACCACCTGCAGGCTGTAGAGCCCGGTGTAGCAGATCAGCAGCTGGATATAGAGCGGCGTGCCGCGGAACACGAAGGTGTACAGTTGTACCGGCAGGCGCAGCCAGGCATGACGCGAGGTGCGCGCCAAGGCCAGGGGTAGCGACAAGGCGAAGCCCAGCACCATGCTGGCCAGGAACAGCCAGAGGGTCATGGCCAGGCCCGAGAGGCCGGTGCCATCGCTGTAGAGATAGGCCAGGCCGTATTCCTGAAGGAGTTCGATCATCGCGCCAGCTCCTTGATGCCGGTGTTGTAGCGCCGCTCGAGGTGCTTGAGCAGGCGGTTGGACAAGGTGGTGATGACCAGGTAGACCAGGCCCGCCAGGCACAGGAAGAACAGCATGTCATTGGTGGTCTTGCCGGCGTTCTGCGCGGCCTTGACCAGGTCGGCCAGGCCGATGATCGACACCAGCGCGGTGGACTTGAGCAACACCAGCCAGTTGTTGCCCAGTCCCGGCAGGGCGAAGCGCATCAGCTGCGGGAACAGCACCAGTCGAAACCGCTGTGCCCGGCTCAGGCCATAGGCGGTGGCGGCCTCCAGTTGCCCGGCGGGTACGCTGAGGATGGCGCCGCGCAAGTTCTCGGTGAAGTAGGCGCCGTAGATGAAGCCCAGGGTGACCACGCCGGCGCTGAACGGGTCGATTTCGACATAGTTCCAGCCCAGCATCTCGGTCAGGTCGTTGAGCCAGATCTGCATGCTGTAGAAGATCAGCAGGATCAACACCAGGTCGGGAACGCTGCGGATCAGCGTGGTGTAGAGGGTGGCCGGAAGACGCAGCAGCCTTGATCGCGACAGCTTGGCGCTGGCGCCGATCAGACCCAGTGCGAGGCTGAGCGCCAGTGACAGCAGGGCCAGCTTGAGGGTCATCCAGGTGCCCTGGGCCAGCAGCGGGCCGAAGCCTTGCAGGCCGTGAGAGAGGAGGTCGTTCATGACAGGATCTCGCGGGGAGGCCGTCGCGGGGCAAGTCGGGTCGCCGCATCGCCGCTCCCACGCAGTCGTCAACCCGTGGGAGCGGGTTTGCCCCGCGATCGGCGCATTAGGTCACTCGTTGTAGATATCCACGTCGCCGACATACTTCTTCTGGATCTCGGCGTAGGTGCCGTCGGCATGGATCATGGCGATGCCCTTGTCGAGCAGGGCCTTGAGTTCGGGATCGTTCTTGCGCAGGCCCATGGCGATGTCCAGCGGCAAGGTTGGGTCCTTGATCGCCGGGCCGCTCTTGAAGTCGGCACCTTCGGGCTTGGAGAGGAAGTTGAGCTGGGCTTCGAGCTTGTCGGTGACGGTGGCGTCGAGGCGGCCATTGATCAGGTCGGCGTAGTTCTGGTCCTGGCTCTGGTAGGCCTTGACCTGCGCGCCCTGCGGCGCCAGCACGGCGCGGGCGTAGGCTTCCTGCAAAGAGCCCTGGAGCACACCGACCTGCTTGCCCTTGAGCGATTCGGTGGTGTCGCCGAAGTCGGCCGACTTGCGCACGATCACCGAGGTGGGGCTGAGGAACAGGCGGCTGGTGAAGTCGATCTGCTTCAGGCGTGCCGGGGTGACGGCCATGGACGACATGATGGCGTCGAACTTGCGGGCGCGCAGGGCCGGGATCATGCCGTCGAACTCGTTGTGCACCCAGGTGCACTTGACCTGCAGCTTGGCGCAGATGGCATTGCCCAGGTCGATGTCGAAGCCTTGCAGGCTGCCATCGGCGGCGACGGATTCGAAAGGTGGGTATTCGGGGAAGACGCCGAAGCGGATCTCGGTCCACTCCTTGGCCTGGGCAACGCTGGTGGCACACAACGAGAACAGCAGCACGCCGAGGCGTTTTCGCATGGAGAACATGGTCTTGGGTCCCTGGGTGTTGTTATTGGTAGTAGGGCGGTTGATGCGTGTAGGTCCGTCAGTGACTCATGGGTCGCGCTCAGAATGCGCGAGATAGACAGGTTTTTTGTGTCGTTTGCCAGCGCGTGGGAGGCCGGATTCGGCTGTTAGTGGGCCACTTGCAGCCGAAACGGCTGTTCCGACAAAGATTTATGGATGTGCGACAGCCGTTTCGGTCATTGGGGCCGCCAAGCGGCCCCGCGTGTAAGGTCAGGCAGCACTGGCCTTGCGCTCACGCCCTTTTGGCTGCAGCAAGGCAAACAGGTCCTTCGGGTTCTCGAGTTCAGGCACCAGCGCAATGTCGTGCCCGATGTCCAGGGCGCGGGCCACGTCGAGTACATAGCGCAGCGCCGAGTAGTCCTCCAGGGCGAAGCCGACCGAGTCGAACAACGTGACTTGCCCGACGTTCTCGCGGCCTGCGGCGCTGCCCTCGACCACCTGCCAGAACTCGGTGGTCGGTGAGTTGGCGGGCATCTGCTGGATCTCGCCTTCGATCCGGCTCTGCGGTTCGTACTCGACGATCACCCGGGCACGCTCGACGATGTCGCGGTGCAGTTCGGTCTTGCCCGGGCAGTCGCCGCCCACGGCATTGAGGTGCATGCCCGGTTCGATCAGTTCCGGGGTGAGGATGGTGGCGTAGGCCTTGTCGGCGGTAACCGTGGTGACGATGTCGGCCCCGCGCACTGCCTCGGCCACGTTGCCGGCGATGGTCAGCTTCAGTTGCGGGTAGCCGGCCAGGTTGGCTGCCAGTTTCTCCGAAGCCTTGCGGTCGATGTCGAACAGGTGGATCTCCTCGATGCCCAGCAGGGTATGGAAGGCGATGGCCTGGAACTCGCTTTGCGAGCCGTTGCCGATCAGCGCCATGCGCTTGCTGTCCGGGCGCGCCAGGTAGCGGGCGGCCAGGGCCGAAGTGGCGGCGGTACGGATGGCGGTGGTCAGGGTCATCTCGCTGAGCAGCACCGGCGCGCCGGTATCGACATCGCCCAGGGCGCCGAAGGCCATCACGGTGAGCAGGCCGTTGTGGGTGTTCTTCGGGTGGCCGTTGACGTATTTGAAGGCGTACAGGCTGGCGTCGGACACCGGCATCAGTTCGATCACACCGTCCGGCGAGTGGTTGGCCAGGCGCGCGCATTTCTCGAAGTCGTGCCAGCGCAGGTAGTCCTGGCGGATGTATTCGGCCATCTCGGCCAGACAGGTGGGCAGGCCCTTGCGGTTGACCAGGCGGGCGAGGTCATTTACGTCGATGTAGCGGGTCATGATGGTTCTCCTTGACGGGTCAGTGGCGCGAGGGCAGGTGGATTTCGGCGAGCATGCAGCGGGCGCTGCCGCCGCCGATGCGTTCGATATGGTCGATGTTCACCACCAGCGGATGGCTGTGGCGTTCGACCTGGCGGCGCTGCTGCGCATCGAGCGAGCGCCAGGCGCTGCGCGACATCACCAGCAGCGAGCGGCCGTCACGGTCGTGGACCTCGAGCATGTTGCCGGCGAAGTTCTCCAGCTGATCGAAGTTCAGCGCCAGCACTTGCTTGTCGGTGTCGCGCAGCGAGTGCTCCAGTGCACGGCGTTCGTCTGGGTGGGGCAGGGCATCGAGGCAGGCCACGGCGAGCTGGCGGCCGACATTCATCATCACGTTGCTGTGGTAGATCGGCGCCTGCTGGCGGTCCACGGCGTGGAACAGGCACAGGCGGTAGTCCAGGTGCTCGGCGAACTGGCGCAGGGCGCGTTCGTGGGTGCGCCCGGAGTGACAGGCGTAGCTGATGCGGTGCTCACGGTCCAGGACCATGCTGCCGGTGCCTTCGAGGAACAGATTCTGCTGTTCCAGCGGGCTCAGGTCGACGGTGCGCTGGATGGCGAAGCGCTCGCTCAGCACGCCCAGTACGCCCTTGCTGCGTTCCAGGCGGCGGTTCTTGCCCTCCATCGGGTAGAGCACCAGGCTGCCGTCGGCATGGCTGCTCCAGCAGTTGTTGGGGAAGATCGAGTCAGGGGTATGAGGTTCGGGGGTGTCCTGTACCACCAGTACGTCGACGCCGTGCTGGCGCAGGCAGTCGACGTAGCCGTCGAACTCTTCCAGGGCCTTTGCGCTGGCGGTCTCTGGGTCCAGCGGCGCTTGCTGGAAGCGGTTGTTGGCGGCGGTGTCGGGGTTGAAGGCGAACCGCGCCGGGCGAATCATGAGGACGGTATTTGTTGTTTGCATTGGGCACGCATCCGCGGGTGGGCTGTGTGACCATTGTCGGGGGGATCGGGAAGAAATCCCGGCTGAAGCGTGAGTGGGGAGCAGCCAGAAACAGCTGAAGTGGATGGGATGGCAGCCGAATCGGCTGTATGCAGCTATGGTGGGGGAGTCAAAGAGAAACGGCGCCTCGAAGGGCGCCGTTTTCTTTATTGCCGGAACACAGTATTACTTGTGCAGCTCTTCAGCCGCATACAGGGTGTTCTCCAGCAGGCATGCCCGGGTCATCGGGCCCACGCCGCCCGGCACCGGGGTGATCCAGCCGGCCCGGGGCAGGGCGGTCTCGTAGACCACGTCGCCAACCAGCTTGCCGTCTTCCTGGCGGTTGATGCCGACGTCGATGACGATGGCGCCTTCCTTGACCCACTCACCCTTGACCAGCCCCGGCTTGCCGGCAGCGACCACCACCAGGTCGGCACGGCCGACATGGCCGGGCAGGTCCTTGGTGAAACGGTGGCAGACGGTGACGGTGCAGCCGGCCAGCAGCAGCTCCATGGCCATTGGCCGGCCGACGATGTTGGATGCGCCGACGATCACCGCGTTCATGCCGTACAGGTCCTGGCCGGTGCTGTGCAGCAGGGTCATGATGCCTTTCGGGGTGCAGGGGCGCAGCAGCGGGATGCGCTGGGCCAGGCGGCCGATGTTGTAGGGGTGGAAACCGTCCACGTCCTTGTCCGGGCGGATGCGCTCGAGCAGCAGCGAGGCGTCCAGGTGCTCCGGCAGCGGCAGTTGCAGGAGAATACCGTCGACTGCCGGGTCGTCGTTGAGCCGGTCGATCAGATCGGCCAGGGCTTGCTGCGTGGTATCGCTGGGCAGGTCGAACGCCTGGGAAATGAAGCCGACCTCTTCACAGTCCTTGCGCTTGTGCGAGACATAGACTTGGGAGGCCGGGTCGCTGCCGACCAGGATCACCGCCAGGCCTGGCGTGCGCAGGCCCTGCTGGCGGCGCTCGGCGACACGTTGGGCGATCTGCTGGCGCAGGTTGGCGGCGATCGCCTTGCCATCGATAAGGTGTGCAGTCATAGACGCGTGATTAACCATCGAGAAGGGAACATATATAAGAAGCCCACATTCTCGCACGACATGGCCCAAGGGCAAAGGCGGGTGGTCGGGCAAATCCCCTAACCCCTTCAATAATTTAAATTTTTTTGCGAAAGGTGTTGACGCCTCTCAGGGTCGCCTATAAGATTCGCCGCACTTGTCGGGCACTGCCTGGCACGGGTTGGCAAAGCCGGGCAGAATAAGTGATTCGCTTGTTCGGTTTGGCTGGAAGCTTAAGCGCCCGTAGCTCAGCTGGATAGAGCATCCGCCTTCTAAGCGGATGGTCGCAGGTTCGAGTCCTGCCGGGTGCGCCATTAGGCTCGGGCAAGTAAGCAGTAACGCGTTATGGTGGGCGTAGCTCAGTTGGTAGAGCGCCGGATTGTGATTCCGGTTGTCGTGGGTTCGATTCCCATCGTCCACCCCAGATTTTTCAGGGGCGCCTCGATTGAATGATCCGGCGCCCTTGTTCTAAGCGTTTTATGCGGACGTGGTGAAATTGGTAGACACACTGGATTTAGGTTCCAGCGGCGCAAGCTGTAAGAGTTCGAGTCTCTTCGTCCGCACCATGTTTCTGTAAGGCTGTACCGCAACACTGCATTATGGTGGGCGTAGCTCAGTTGGTAGAGCGCCGGATTGTGATTCCGGTTGTCGTGGGTTCGATTCCCATCGTCCACCCCATATTTTCAGAAGGCGCCCGGATCGAATGATCGGGCGCCTTTTTTGTTTCTGTCATCCGGTGCCTGTGGCTACTGGTGGTCAGGCGATAAAAGCTGTTAGATTTCAGCCGGTTGAATGCCTGGCCGAACAGGCTGCCAGAGGAGTAGCGCAAATGATTGCAAAAGAGGCGCGCCAGGCCCTGGCGCTGCAGCGTTTTGCCGAGGCCAATCCGCAGTTGCTCGAAGAAATCCGTGAGCTGGATGCCCGCGAGCAGGCCCAGCAGATCGAGTGGGCGTTCGAGGATGCAGCCCAGGAGCAGGGTGTCCAGCCCTGGGAGTACGCGTTGCAGTTGATCGCCGAGTCGCCGGAGCAGTTGCAGGCCATGCGCCTGGAAGTGCACCGCGAGGTGGCCGAGGCGTTGGGCCTGGCTTGGGAAGAATACTGCCAGTTCAACGATATCGAGCCGCAATAAAACTGGCGATCGCCCAGGCTGTTGTTTGTTTGACAAGGTTTTACAACTGCGCGGCATTCGAGGTGGCGCGCGGTCGTTATATGAATAGGCTCGACGCCCCGTCGTGCGGGCCTTCCAGGGAAATCGACCGGCGTGTTTCGCCGACAATCCGGGTGGGGTGACTTCTGGTGCGCGAGTCACTAGAATGTTCGCCCTTGATTCTGGAGTCGGGTTATCGCCGGCTAACGTCTGTGCAACGAGGAATATCCATGCAAGTTTCTGTTGAAAACACTTCCGCTCTCGAGCGCCGCATGACCATCGCCGTTCCGGCCGAGCGCGTCGAGAACGAAGTCAACAAGCGTCTGCAGCAGACTGCCAAGCGCGCCAAGATCGCGGGCTTCCGCCCGGGCAAGGTGCCGATGAGCGTGATTCGCCAGCGTTTCGAGGCCGATGCCCGTCAGGAAGCCTTCGGTGACCTGGTCCAGGCGTCCTTCTACGAAGCCATCGTCGAGCAGAAGCTGAACCCGGCCGGCGCGCCTGCCGTCGAGCCAAAGTCGTTCGAAAAAGGCAAGGACCTCGAGTTCGTCGCCATCTTCGAAGTCTTCCCTGAGTTCACCGTTGCCGGTTTCGACTCGATCGCCGTCGAGCGCCTGAGCGCCGAAGTGGCTGACGCCGACCTGGACAACATGCTGGAAGTCCTGCGCAAGCAGAACACCCGCTTCGAGGCCGTCGAGCGCGCCGCGCAGAACGACGACCAGGTCAACATCGACTTCGTCGGCAAGATCGACGGTGAAGCCTTCGCCGGTGGTTCGGCCAAGGGCACCCAGCTGGTGCTGGGCTCCGGCCGCATGATCCCAGGCTTCGAAGAAGGTCTGGTTGGCGCCAAGGCTGGCGAAGAGCGCGTGGTCAACGTGACCTTCCCAGAGGACTACCAGAACCTGGATCTGGCCGGTAAGGCTGCTGAGTTCACCATTACTGTCAACAGCGTTTCTGCCCCTGTGCTGCCAGAGCTGAACGAAGCCTTCTTCGCCCAGTTCGGCATCAAGGAGTCGACCCTGGAAGGCTTCCGCGCCGAAGTTCGCAAGAACATGGAGCGTGAACTGCGCCAGGCCATCAAGACCAAGGTCAAGAACCAGGTCATGGACGGTCTGCTCGCCGCCAACCCGGTCGACGTGCCGAAGGCCCTGGTGGAAAACGAAGTCAACCGTCTGCGCGTGCAGGCCGTTCAGCAGTTCGGTGGCAACATCAAGCCTGAGCAACTGCCAGCCGAGATGTTCGAAGAGCAGGCCAAGCGCCGCGTGGTCCTGGGCCTGATCGTTGCCGAAGTGGTCAAGCAGTTCGACCTGAAGCCGGACGAAGCCAAGGTTCGCGAAGTCATCGAAGAGATGGCCTCGGCCTACCAGGAGCCTGAGCAGGTCATCGCCTGGTACTACAAGAACGACCAGCAGCTGAACGAAGTGCGTTCGGTTGTACTGGAAGAACAAGTTGTAGATACTGTCCTGCAGAAAGCGACTGTGACCGACAAATCGGTCTCGTACGAAGAAGCCGTGAAACCAGCCCAGGCAGCTGCCGACGCTGAGTAACAGGCTACTCTCGTAGGAAACCCCCACAAGCCAGCCTTCGCGCTGGCTTGTGCGTATTCAAGCCATGACTATTTGGGAGTGAGCGCAGGACATGTCCCGCAATTCTTATATTCAGCAGAGCTCTGACATCCAGGCCGCGGGCGGCCTGGTCCCGATGGTTATCGAGCAGTCCGCCCGTGGCGAACGCGCCTACGACATCTATTCGCGCCTCCTGAAGGAGCGCGTGATCTTCCTGGTCGGCCCTGTAGAGGACTACATGGCCAACCTGGTAGTGGCGCAACTGCTGTTCCTTGAGGCGGAAAACCCGGACAAGGATATCCATCTTTACATCAACTCCCCAGGCGGCTCGGTGACCGCTGGCATGTCGATCTACGACACCATGCAGTTCATCAAGCCGGACGTCTCGACCATCTGCATTGGCCAGGCCTGCAGCATGGGCGCCTTCCTGCTCGCGGCAGGTGCCGCCGGCAAGCGCCACTGCCTGCCCAACTCGCGGGTGATGATTCACCAGCCGCTGGGCGGCTTCCAGGGCCAGGCGACCGATATCGAGATCCACGCCCAGGAAATCCTCAACATCAAGGCGCGCCTGAACGAGCTGCTGGCCCATCACACCGGCCAGCCGCTGGAAACCATCAAGCGCGACACCGAGCGTGACAACTTCATGAGCGCTGCGCGCGCGGCCGAGTACGGCCTGATCGACTCGGTCTACGACAAGCGGCAACTGGCATCCTGAAGCAATGCGCCAGGGCGGGTGGGTGCAGAATGCGCCTACCCGCGGACTTGAAAAAGCCAGCGATTGCCTTCATCTTGTGTTTCAAGCCTACCGGATTGGATCGATCGAATGACTGACACCCGTAACGGCGAGGACAACGGCAAATTGCTCTATTGCTCCTTCTGCGGCAAAAGCCAGCACGAAGTGCGCAAGTTGATTGCCGGCCCCTCGGTATTTATCTGCGACGAGTGCGTCGACCTGTGCAACGACATCATCCGTGAGGAGGTGCAGGAAGCCCAGGCCGAGAGCAACGCGCACAAGCTACCCTCGCCGAAAGAAATCAGCGGTATCCTGGACCAGTACGTCATTGGTCAGGAACGCGCGAAAAAGGTGCTGGCAGTAGCGGTGTACAACCACTACAAGCGCCTGAACCAGCGTGACAAGAAGGGCGACGAAGTCGAACTGGGCAAGAGCAACATCCTGCTGATCGGGCCGACCGGCTCGGGCAAGACGCTGCTGGCCGAGACACTCGCGCGCCTGCTGAACGTACCGTTCACCATTGCCGATGCCACCACCTTGACCGAAGCCGGTTATGTTGGTGAGGACGTCGAGAACATCATTCAGAAACTGCTGCAGAAGTGCGACTACGATGTGGAAAAGGCCCAGATGGGCATTGTCTACATCGACGAGATCGACAAGATCTCGCGCAAGTCGGACAACCCGTCCATCACCCGTGACGTCTCGGGCGAGGGCGTGCAGCAGGCGCTGTTGAAGCTGATCGAGGGCACCGTTGCCTCGGTACCGCCGCAAGGCGGTCGCAAGCACCCGCAACAGGAGTTCCTGCAGGTCGATACCCGCAACATCCTGTTCATCTGCGGTGGCGCGTTCTCTGGCCTGGAAAAGGTCATCCAGAACCGCTCCACCAAGGGCGGCATCGGTTTCAGTGCCGAAGTGCGCAGCAAGGAAGAGGGCAAGAAGGTCGGCGAGTCGCTGCGTGAGGTCGAGCCGGACGATCTGGTCAAGTTCGGCCTGATTCCGGAGTTCGTGGGCCGTCTGCCGGTTCTGGCGACGCTGGACGAGCTGGACGAGGCTGCGCTGATGCAGATCCTCACCGAGCCGAAGAACGCGCTGACCAAGCAATACGCCAAGCTGTTCGAGATGGAAAGCGTCGACCTCGAGTTCCGCAGTGATGCGCTCAAGGCCGTCGCGCGCAAGGCCCTGGAGCGCAAGACCGGCGCCCGTGGCCTGCGTTCGATCCTCGAGGGCGTGCTGCTCGACACCATGTACGAGATCCCTTCGCAGAAGGATGTCAGCAAGGTGGTGATCGACGAGAGCGTCATCGAAGGCTCTTCGCAGCCGCTGCTGATCTACGAGAACAGCGAGCCGCAAGCCAAGGCCGCTCCCGACGCCTGATCGGGAACGGGGTAGCAACAGGAAGGGGCCTTTTGGGCCCCTTTTTGCATTTCATGGCCTGGGCGCTTGTAATTTCCCAGGGCTGCCCCCACATTAGCCCCAAGCACCATTTCCAACGGTTTCCGGCCACATGGCCGCTGTAGAGGCGAAATCATGAAGACCACCCTCGACTTGCCTCTTTTGCCATTGCGTGACGTTGTCGTCTATCCGCACATGGTCATCCCACTGTTCGTGGGGCGTGAGAAGTCCATCGAGGCCCTCGAGGCCGCGATGACGGGCGAGAAGCAGATCCTCCTGCTGGCCCAGAAGAATCCTGCCGACGACGATCCAGGCGAAGACGCCCTGTATCGCGTGGGCACCGTCGCCACCGTCTTGCAACTGCTCAAGCTGCCCGATGGCACCGTCAAGGTGCTGGTCGAGGGTGAGCAGCGTGGCGCTGTCGAGCGCTTCAACGAAGTCGATGGCCATATCCGTGCCGAAGTCAGCCTGATCGACGAAGTCGAGACCGCCGAGCGCGAGTCCGAGGTCTTCGTGCGCACCTTGCTGTCGCAGTTCGAGCAATACGTGCAACTGGGCAAGAAAGTCCCGGCCGAAGTGTTGTCGTCGCTCAACAGCATCGAAGAGCCTGGCCGCCTGGTCGATACCATGGCCGCGCACATGGCGTTGAAGATCGAGCAGAAGCAGGAGATCCTCGAGATCGTCGAGCTGCAGGCGCGTGTCGAGCACGTGCTGGCGCTGCTCGATGCGGAGATCGACCTGCTGCAGGTCGAGAAGCGCATCCGTGGTCGCGTGAAGAAGCAGATGGAGCGCAGCCAGCGCGAGTACTACCTGAATGAGCAGATGAAGGCCATTCAGAAGGAGCTCGGCGATGGCGACGAAGGTCACAACGAAGTCGAGGAGCTGAAAAAGCGCATCGACGCCGCAGGCCTGCCCAAGGATGCCCTGGCCAAGGCCCAGGCCGAGCTGAACAAGCTCAAGCAGATGTCGCCGATGTCGGCCGAAGCCACCGTGGTGCGCTCGTACCTCGACTGGCTGGTGCAGGTGCCGTGGAAGGCCCAGAGCAAGGTGCGCCTGGACCTGACCAAGGCCGAGGAGATCCTCGACGCGGACCACTACGGCCTGGAAGAGGTCAAGGAACGCATCCTCGAGTATCTCGCCGTGCAGAAGCGGGTGAAGAAGATCCGTGGCCCGGTGCTGTGCCTGGTCGGTCCACCTGGCGTGGGCAAGACCTCGCTGGCCGAGTCGATCGCCGCCGCCACCAACCGCAAGTTCGTGCGCATGGCCCTGGGGGGCGTGCGTGACGAAGCCGAGATCCGTGGTCACCGTCGTACCTACATCGGTTCGATGCCCGGTCGTCTGATTCAGAAAATGACCAAGGTCGGTGTACGCAATCCGCTGTTCCTGCTCGACGAGATCGACAAGATGGGCAGCGACATGCGCGGCGACCCGGCCTCGGCGTTGCTTGAGGTGCTCGACCCCGAGCAGAACCACAACTTCAACGACCACTATCTGGAGGTCGACTACGACCTCTCGGACGTGATGTTCCTGTGCACCTCGAACTCGATGAACATCCCGCCGGCGCTGCTTGACCGCATGGAAGTCATCCGGCTGCCGGGCTACACCGAGGATGAGAAGATCAACATCGCGGTCAAGTACCTGGTGCCCAAGCAGGTCAAGGCCAATGGTTTGAAGAAGGATGAGCTGGAGGTCGACGTTTCGGCCATCCGCGACATCATCCGTTACTACACCCGCGAGGCCGGCGTGCGTGGTCTGGAGCGCCAGATCGCCAAGGTCTGCCGCAAGGTGGTCAAGGAGCACACCGGCGCCAAACAGGTGAAGGTCAAGGTGACCGGCGAGCAGCTGGAGCAGTTGCTGGGCGTGCGCAAGTTCCGCTATGGCCTGGCCGAGCAGCAGGACCAGATCGGCCAGGTCACCGGCCTTGCCTGGACCCAGGTCGGTGGCGAACTGCTGACCATCGAGGCCGTAGTCATTCCCGGCAAGGGGCAATTGATCAAGACCGGTTCGCTCGGCGACGTCATGGTCGAGTCGATCACTGCCGCGCAGACGGTGGTGCGCAGCCGCGCTCAAAGCCTGGGGATCGCTGCAGACTTCCACGAGAAGCGCGACGTTCACATACACATGCCCGAAGGTGCCACGCCCAAGGATGGCCCTAGCGCCGGTATTGGCATGTGCACCGCGCTGGTGTCGGCCCTGACCCAGATCCCGGTTCGCGCCGATGTGGCGATGACCGGTGAGATCACCCTGCGTGGCCAGGTTCTGGCCATTGGCGGGCTCAAGGAAAAACTCCTGGCGGCACACCGTGGCGGCATCAAGACGGTGATCATTCCGGAAGAGAATGTTCGGGACTTGAAGGAGATTCCGGAAAACATCAAACAGGATCTTCAGATCAAACCGGTCAAATGGATTGACGAAGTCCTCCAAATTGCGCTGCAATACGCCCCGGAGCCCTTGCCAGATGTGGCTCCGGAGATTGTCGCGAAAGATGAGAAGCGCGACGGCGATGCTAAGGAAAGAATCAGCACGCACTAGTACGTATTTCGCTGGGGGGCTTTGGTTGACAGCATTTTCGGCCCCTTGCTATAAAGCGGCACGCCAGTGTCAACAGGCCACCCAGCGCTCGTTTCATAAGCTTTTCATTACATACTTAGAAACAAACTCAATAGAGAAATAAGGGGACTTAGAGTGAACAAGTCGGAACTGATTGACGCTATCGCCGCATCCGCTGACATCCCGAAAGCTGTAGCCGGCCGTGCGCTGGACGCAGTCATCGAATCCGTCACCGGCGCCCTTAAGCAAGGTGACGATGTAGTACTGGTAGGTTTCGGTACTTTCTCGGTCAAGGAGCGCGCTGAGCGCACCGGCCGCAACCCGCAAAGCGGCGCAGCCATCAAGATCGCTGCCGCCAAGGTTCCTGGCTTCAAAGCTGGCAAGGGCCTGAAAGACGCCGTCAACTAAGTCGTCTTTCAGCCGGCCCAGGCGTCGCCAGGGCCGACCGCGTGACGGCGGGTCGCAAACGTTCCCGCTGGCACGCTCGCTTCGAAAAGGCGCATCCACTGGATGCGCCTTTCTTCTATCAGGATTCTACCCACGCTCCGCGGTTGTCGACGCAGTGGTACAGCCGTTTCTGGGGGACGCATGCTGCAGAATATCAGGGACAATTCACAAGGTTGGATTGCCAAGACCATCATCGGCCTCATCGTCGTACTGATGGCGTTGACCGGTTTCGAGGCCATTTTCCAGGCCGCCAGCCATAGCCAGGACGCCGCCAAGGTGAACGGCCAGACCATCAGCCAGAACGAGCTGAGCCAGGCCGTGGACATGCAGCGCCGCCAGCTGATGCAACAGTTGGGCAAGGATTTCGACCCTGCGCTGTTGGACGAGAAGATGCTGCGCGAGGCCGCGCTCAAGGGGCTGATCGATCGCAAGCTGCTGTTGCAGGGTGCCGAAGACGCCAAGTTCGCTTTTTCCGAGGCAGCGCTGGATCAGCTGATCCTGCAGACGCCTGAATTCCAGGTCGATGGCAAGTTCAGCGCCGAGCGCTTCGATTCGGTTATCCGCCAGATGGGCTACGGCCGCATGCAGTTCCGCGAGATGCTCGCCCAGGAAATGCTCATCGGCCAGCTGCGCACCGGCCTTGCCGGCAGCAGCTTCGTCACCGACAAGCAGGTCGAGGCCTTCGCCCGCCTCGAGAAGCAGACCCGTGATTTCGCCTCGCAGACCTTCAAGGCCGATCCGGCCGCGGTCAAGGTGAGCGATGACGAGGTCAAGGCGCACTACGACCAGCACGCCAAGGAATTCATGACCCCGGATCAAGTGGTCATCGATTACCTCGAGCTGAAGAAGTCGGCCTTCTTCGACCAGGTCAAGGTCGACGACGGCGAGCTCAAGGCCCTGTACGAGAAGGAAATCGCCAATCTGGGCGAGCAGCGCCATGCCGCGCACATCCTGATCGAGGTCAACGACAAGACTGACGATGCCAAGGCCAAGGCCCGCATCGAAGAGATCCAGCAGCGCCTGGACAAGGGTGAGGACTTCGCCAAACTGGCCAAGGAATTCTCCCAGGACCCGGGTTCGGCCAACACCGGTGGTGACCTCGGCTTCGCCGGCCCTGGCGTGTACGACCCGGCCTTCGAGGACGCGCTGTACAAGCTGAACAAGGACCAGGTATCGGCACCGGTGCGCACCGAGTTCGGCTACCACCTGATCAAGCTGCTGGGCGTGCAGGCGCCGGATGTACCGAGCTTCGCCAGCCTGAAGGACAAACTGACCCACGAGCTGAAGACCCAGCAGGTGGAGCAGCGCTTCGTCGAGGCCACCAAGCAGCTTGAAGACACCGCCTTCGAAGCTTCCGACCTGGCCCAGCCGGCCCAGGATCTGGGCCTGAAGGTACACACCTCCGCTGCCTTCGGTCGCGAGGGCGGCGAAGGCATCACTGCCAACCGTGCGGTGATCCAAGCCGCGTTCAGCGAGCAGGTGCTGGAAGAGGGCGCCAACAGCAACGCCATCGAACTCGACCCGGAAACCGTGGTGGTCGTGCGCGTCAAGGAGCACCGCAAGCCCGAGCAGCTGCCGTTGGAGGCCGTGGCCAAGAACATCAGCGAGCACCTGGCCAAGGAGAAGGCGATTGCCGAACTCAAGGCCAAGGCCGACAAACTGATCGCTGGCCTGCGCGATGGCTCGGTCAAGGCCGAAGGTCAGGGCTGGAAGCTCCATGAAGCGGTCACTCGTGGCCAGGACGGCATCGATCCGGCCGAGCTGCAGGCGGTGTTCCGCCTCGGCAAGCCAGCGGCCAAGGACAAGCCGGTCTACGGCAGCGTGGTGCTGGGCGATGGCAGCCTGGTGGTCCTGCAGTTGAAGGGCGTCAACGAAGGTGCCGCCGCCACCGATGAAGAGAAAGCGCAGATCCGTCGCTACCTCGCATCGCGTGCCGGTTCGCAGGACTTCGCGGCCTATCGCAAGCTGCTGGAAGGCAGTGCCGACATCACCCGCTACTGAGTCGTGTGCTGATCGCGAAACAGGCCGCTTAATGCGGCCTGTTTCGTTTGTGTGCTTGATGGCGCCATCGCGATGGCCTCAGGAGCGCCGAACCCCTTCATGATTGTCCAGCGTGTCCCGGGCAATCTCCCGCCCCAGGGCGATCAGCTCCGGCGCCTTGTAGAACTCGAAGAAGCGGCATACCCGCTTGGGAACGTTGATCAGCACATCCGGCGGATACCCGGCGATCTTGTACTGCGCCAACGACGTCTGCATCACTTCGAAACTCTGGTTGATCAGGTCCAGCAAGGACGCCGGGCCGACGTTGTCGACGATGAACGAGCCGGTGGCCGACTTGGGCGCGCCTTCGCTCTGCGGCGCCGCCGCCGGCTGCTGGCCTTGCGGTTCGGCGCTCTCGCCTAGCCAGGGGTTGGATGCGGCGAGCCCTTCGGCGACGATCTCCTGCTCCAGGCGGATCAGCTGTTCGGCCGGCTTGCGCCGGAACGGCAGGCGCGACCCTAGCGAGCTGATCAAGGCGTCGAAACGCATCTTGAACGCCGCCGGACGCTCGATCACCGGCAACTGATACTGCATCTGGTTGGTGGCGTTGAGGTTGACGGCGATGATCAGGTCGCAGTGGCTGGACACCACCGGGACGATCGGCAGCGGATTGAGAATGCCGCCATCGACCAGCATGCGATTGCCTTGCACCACCGGGGTGAACAGGCTGGGGATGGCCGCCGAGGCGCGCATGGCCTGGTGCAGGCAGCCCTCCTGGAACCATATTTCCTGCTGGTTGGTCAGGTCAGTGGCGACTGCCGTGTAGGGAATGCGCAACTGTTCGATGTTGATCTCGCCGACGATCTTGCGAATCTGCCCGAATACCTTGTCGCCACGAATGGCGCCCAGGCGAAAGCTGACATCGACCAGGCGCAGCACGTCGAGGTAGTCCAGGCTCTCGATCCAGCTGCGGTACTCGTCGAGCTTGCCGGCGGCGTAGATGCCGCCTATCACCGCGCCCATGGAGCAACCGGCGATGCAGGCGATCTCGTAGCCGCGCCGTTCGATTTCCTCGATCACGCCGATGTGCGCATACCCTCGGGCGCCACCGGAGCCCAGTACCAATGCCACGCGTTTGCCCATGACTATTCCCCCTGCAGCTGTGCAACCATGGTCCAACAATGCACCTAATGGCACCTGTGCTTCAATGTAGCCCGCGCTGAACTACGCTGAGCAGGGCACTTTTCGTTTGCTGTGCCGTCGAACGGCCACCTTAGTTTTTCACCCTCGAGGTATTACCGATGAAAGCCTGGATCACCCTTCCTCTGATTGCCCTGGCCCTGGCCGGCTGCGCGGGCAAGACGGCCTATCGCGACAGTTGCGCGACCCAGCTCGATGCCGCCTGGAAGGAACTGGATCTGGCCAAGGCCGAAGGCTTTGCCGGCACCGTGAGCTATTCCAAGGCGTTGTCGCTGCTGACCGGCGCCAAGACCCAGCAGCAGTTCGAAGGCTTTGAAGGTTGCACCCGCAAGGCCGAGAAGGCGCGTTTCTACATTCGTGAGTCCCGCGCCGGGCGTTGAGTGAGGAGCGTCACATGCCGAGCATGATCGACCATGTGGTTTCCAGGGTCCTGGCCCTCCAGGTGGGAATGCTGGCCTGCCGCGAGCGTCTCGCTGCCGATACCGACAGCGAGGCGCTGCACGACCTGCGCACCACCCTGCGCCGGCTGCGTAGCTTGTTGCGGCCCTTGCGTGGCTTGCCGGGTGTCGAGCAGTTGGAGGAAGCGGCGGGGGCACTGGGCACGCTCACCACACCGTTGCGTGACCGCGAAGTGCTGGCCGCGCAACTGGTCGGGCGCGGTCATGTGCGGGCCGGCGAGCGCCGCCAGGAGGGAAGGGCACGGACCTTTGCCGGCGTCGCGTCCAGTGCCCAGCTTACTCGGGTACTGGCGATCCTCGACGCCTTCCCGCTGTTCTTGCGTGCTGCCGACCGCGAAGGCTTGATGCAAGGCATGCGTAGGCGCATCGACAAGCGCCTGGAGAAGCAATGGCGCAAGCTGGCCAAGGCGCTGGATGATCCGGCCCATGATCGGCATCGTCTGCGCCTGCTGATCAAGCGCGTTCGCTATGGGGACGAGGCCTACCCGCAACTCGAGCATGCCGGCAAGAAGCTGCAGCGTCTGTTGAAGAAGGCGCAAGGCGATCTTGGCGACTGGCATGACCGCGTGCAGTGGTTGCTGCAGGTGCGTGAGCACAGCGACCTGGCGGGCTGCAAGGTGGCCTGGGAGCATGAGCTGCATGCTGCCGAGGGGCGCTCTGATCTGACTCTCGAGGCATTGCAAAAAGCCCTGGCGCGCCGTTAGTCCCGGTAAATGACCGAAATGCGGGCTGTGGCTGGCGTGATCGCTGGTTACTATCGGTTCTTTTCGCGCAGGAGCCCTGGCACATGAACTTCACAGAATTGCTGACAGCCGCGCGCGCTCACCCCGAGGCGGTCAGCGTGCCGGCTGGCTGGGCCCAGGGGCGGGCGGTGTTCGGCGGCCTGATGGCGGCGATGGTGCTCGAAGCGATGCGCCAGAAGCTCGACGACAACCGCCCGGTGCGTTCGCTGGCCATCACCTTCGTTGGCCCGGCGGCGCCGGATGTACCGATCAGCCTGGAGGTGGAAGTGCTGCGCGAGGGCAAGGCGGTCAGCACCTTGCTGGGACGCGCCGTACAGGATGGCCAGGTGGTGACCCTGGTGCAGGGTAGTTTCGGTGCCGGTCGTCCTTCCGTGGTGGCGGTCGACGCGCCAGCCGCGATGCCGATGAAGCCGCTGCACGAGGCGGCACCGGAGCTGCCCTTCATCAAGGGCATTACACCGGAGTTCATGCAGCACGTGGCGTTTCGCTGGGCGCTGGGCGGCCTGCCGTTCAGTGGCAATGACTCACGGCATATGGGCGGTTGGGTACGCCTGCGTGATGTCGCCGAGGAGCCGGTCGGGGTGGCGCACCTGCTGGCGCTGGTCGATGCCTGGCCGCCCAGCCTGCTGCCATATCTCAAGCAGCCCGCCGCCGGCAGCACGCTGACCTGGACGATCGAGTTCGTGCAGCCCACGCCGCAGCTGTCGACCCTCGACTGGTGCCGCTATGTGGTCGAGACCGAGTACGCCAGGGATGGCTATGGGCATGCGGCCGCTGCGTTGTGGACGGCGGAAGGGGAGTTGCTGGCGTTGAGCCGGCAGACGGTGACCGTGTTCGCCTGAGCCATCTTCATCAAGTCAATCGCGGGGCAAGCCCGCTCCCACGCCGTTCAATGGCGCTTGCGGGCTTGCCCCGCGATGTTTTCTGTCAGTGGCGATGCTTGTGCCGCTCGCGCCAGGCCCGCCACCAGGCGCCGCTCAGCACGAAGCGCGGGAAGGTGATGAACTGCTCGGTGAGTAGCCGCTGCACGGCATCCTGGCGATTGGTGAAAGGCTCGGGCTGCTCGGCTTCCAGGCGGTGCCCCTGGCGTTGCAGGCCGAGGCCGGCTACCAATGCGATGATACCCACGGCGATCTGCGACAGGTCCAGCCCGAACAGCCCCGACAACACCAGCAGCGCGCCCAGGATGAACAGCGGCACGGCGATCAGATGCAGCACCAGGTTGGTGGGATGGCGATGATTGTGGTGGTAGCCGCGCCATTGCCAGGCGGGCAGGTTGGGCAGTCGTTTGCTCATGGACAGATCCTCGGGGGCCTGTGCAAAGCTTAGTGCGGCCCCCGCATGGGGGCCAATCGAGGCTGGCTATGGTGACCATAGCCAGTGAGGGTCAGAGCTTGAGCTGGCCGATGGCCTTGTTCAGTTCGCCGGCGAGGGTCGCCAATTCGCTGCTGGTGGTGGCCGAGCCCACGGTCTGCTGCACGGTCTCTTCGGTCACGTCGCGGATACTGACGACGGCGCGATTCATCTCCTCGGCCACCTGGCTCTGCTGCTCGGCGGCCACGGCGATCTGCGTGTTGCTTTCGCGCATCTGCGCCACGGCGCTGGTGATCTCGGCCAGGGCCTCGCCGGCCTCGCGCGCCTGCTTGACGCAATCGTCGGCCTTGTACGAGCTTTCCTGCATGAAATCCACTGCGTCGCGGGTGCCGGCCTGCAGGTCGGCGACCATGGTGGTGATCTCGTCGGTGGAGGTCTGCACACGCTTGGCCAGGTTGCGCACTTCGTCGGCGACCACGGCGAAGCCCCGGCCCAGGTCGCCGGCCCGGGCGGCCTCGATGGCGGCGTTGAGGGCAAGCAGGTTGGTCTGTTCGGCGATGCTGTGGATGACCCCCACCACGCCATTGATCTTCTGGCTGTCGTCAGCCAGCTGGCGGATCATCTCGGCAGTCTGCTGCACACCGCTGGACAGCCCGGCAATCGAGTCCTGCACGCGGCTGACCACCGCCTGGCCGCTGCCGGCCAGGGTGTCGGCGGTCTGCGACAGGTCGCGGGTGGCGCCGGCGTGCTGGGCGATATGGTGCACCGTGGCGGTCATCTCGTTGATCGCGGTGGCCGCCTGGTCAGTCTCGCTCTGTTGGCCGATCATGCCGTGGCGCACCTCGTCCATGCTGCCGGCAAGGCGCGCGGCGCCCGAGTCGAGCTGCGCGGCGGTGCGCGCGACGGTGCTGACCACGCGGTGGTAAGTGGTCTGCATGGCGTTGAAGGCACCGGCCATCTGGCCGACTTCGTCGCCGCAGGCCAGCGGTACCCGGGCCGACAGGTCGCCGGTTTTTTCCACGTGCAGCATCACGTCCTTGAGGGTGTTGAGCTGGCTGAGCAGGAAGCGGATCAGCAACTGCGAGGCGCACAGCATCGCCAGCATCAGGATCAGTACGCACACGGCATAGTTGCTGAAGCGATCGAAATAGACCTGGCGCAGGCTGGGGGACTGGGCAAGCACGGCGATGTGCTGCTCGTCCCGGCGCAGCACCTGGGCGCCGCGCAGCGGGTTGTCGCCGAGGATCCAGGCACTGGGCAGCTCGACCCAGCCCTGGGCATCGCGCAGAGCCTCGAGTGGTTCGCCGGCAAACTGCGGCGTCTGGCCGTTGCGCCAGGTGATCAGGTTGGCCTGCGTTGGCAGCGCCTGCCCGGCGGGCCAGGCCGCGAGCAGTTCGGCCTGGGCCTGCGCTTGCGCCTGGGCGCCGCCGGCGCGGGCCTGCTGCTCCAGGTGCACGGCATAGAGCACCAGCATCAGCGTGGTGACGAAGGCCACTGCGTTGACGGCCCAGAACTTGTATTTGAGGGAAACGTTGCTAAGCCAGGCACCCATGGTAGGTCTTCTCTGAGTTGGCGGAAACATTATTGGCAAGGTGCCATCATTGTGCCCGCCAAGGCCAGGGACCTCGTTGATATGCGTCAAGAAACCTCAGGCAGGCCAAAGAACGCGCGGGCGCAGGCGCTGGTGTGGGCAGCGGTGTGTTCCACCGTTTCGCCGCGGTGCAGCGCCACCTCGCGGAGCACTTCGGGCAGGAACGCGGGCTCGTTGCGGCCGTTCTTCGGCTTGGGCCTGAGGCTTCGTGGCAGCAGGTAGGGCGCGTCGCTTTCCAGCATCAGGCGGCCTTCCGGGATGTTGCCGACCAACGGGTGCAGGTGGGTGCCACGGCGCTCGTCGCAGATCCAGCCGGTGATGCCGATGTGCAGGTCCAGGTCGAGGTAGGCGAACAGTGCCTGGCGTTCACCGGTGAAGCAGTGCACCACCGCCGCGCTCAGGTGGTCGCGGTAGTTCCTGAGGATCGCCAGCAGGCGTTCGCTGGCCTCGCGCTCGTGAAGGAACACCGGCAGGCGCAACTCGACCGCCAGCGCCAGCTGCGCCTCCAGGGCCTTTTCCTGGGCGGGGCGTGGGGAGAAGTCGCGGTTGAAGTCCAGGCCGCATTCGCCCACGGCCACGACCCGCGGTTGGGCGAGCAGTTCGCGCAGCTGACGTTCGCTGTTAGCGCTCCAGTGGCTGGCATCGTGGGGATGCACGCCGGCAGTACTGAACAGACGCTGGCCAGGCTCGTCCAGGCGTTGGCAGAGTTCCAGCGCTTCGGCGCTGACATCCAGACTGGTGCCGGTGAGGACCATCTGTGCCACGCCGGCTTCCACGGCACGCTCGACGATAGCGGCCTGCTGGTCGCGGAAACTGCTGTTGGTCAGGTTGACGCCGATATCGATCAGTTGCATGGTGCTACCTCTTGCCGCGGGGCGGCCAGCATAGCAAAAACCGCGATATCGCGAAAAAACCAAGAACTTCAAACGTTTGCCGTGGTCTGTTGCGGTCATTTATCACGGATCGATCACAGCGCATGGTGCCTGCCAACCGCCCTCGGACCCTTACCGCCATGGTGCGAACCCTTTTCACCAGCCTGTTGCTGTTCGGGTTGCTGGCCTCCGGGCCGGTCGCTGCCGGCGAAGCGGGGCCGCAACAGCATGTGCCTGCCAGCCCGGCCCGTGACCTGGCGCAGATCCGCTCGAGCAAGGTGCTGCGGGTGCTGGTCAACCAGAGCCGCAACAGTTCCGGCGAGGTAAAGGGTGAACCGGTCGGGATCGAGTATTACCGCCTGCGTGCCCTGGAGCACGCCCTCAATGCCCGGGTCGCCGACGGCCAGGAAATCACCCTGAAGATCATCCCCCGCGCCAAGGAGCAGTTACTCGGTGCGCTGCAGCGCGGCGAGGGCGATCTTGCCGCGCCCGGTGAACTGCTCGACCCTGGCGTGGTGCGCGGCGTCGAGGCCAGCGCCCCGGTGCTCGACCAGGTTCCCCTGCAACTGGTCGGGCGCAAGGGCGAGCGCGGCTACAACCGTGCCGAACAGCTGTCCGGGCGCACCATCGCCCTGACCACCGCCAGTGCCGCGGGGCCGGCGATCGAGGCGATCAACCGGCAGTTGGCGCTGCGCAAGCGGGCACCGATCAAGGTGGAGTGGGTTGACCCGACGCTGGCGGTGGAGGATGTGCTGGAGATGGTCCAGGCGGGCATCTACCCGCTGACCGTGGTGGAGCGTCCCATCGCCCAGCGCTGGGCGCGGGTGATGCCGCGCCTGCGGGTCGACAGCAAGCTGCAGCTGGCTCCGCCCCAGGCCATGCGCTGGTATCTGCGCAAGGATGCGCCGATGTTGCGCACGGCGGTGGACCGCTTCCTGGCCACCTACCGCGCTCCCGACAACCAGGACGCGGCGTTCGAGCGTATCTACCGGCGCCAGTACCGGGTGCACAACCCATTGGCCCGTCAGGACCGCCAACGCCTGGCCGCGTTGCGCCCGGTGCTGCAGAAGCATGGCGGCGACCAGCAGTTCGACTGGCTCAACCTGGCTGCCCTGGCGTTCAAGGAGTCCACCCTCGATCCCAAGGCGCGAGGCACCGGCGGTGCCCACGGGCTGATGCAGATCACGCCGTCGGCGGCCCAGCGGGTAGGCGTGAGCAACACCGCCACGGTGGATGGCAACGTCCAGGCCAGCGCCCGCTACCTGGCGCTGATCCGCCGCAAGTTCTTCGCCAGCCCCCGGCTCAACGAGCGCGAGCGCATGGCGTTCATCCTGGCCGCCTACAACCTCGGGCCGGAGCGAGTCCAGGCCATGCGCGCCGAAGCCCGGCGCCGGGGGCTCAATGGCAACCAGTGGTTCTTCCAGACCGAGCGCATCGCCATGGAGCAGGTGGGCATGGGGCCGGTGAACTTCGTCAACAGCGTCAACAAGTACTACCTTGCGTTCAACCGCGAGCGTGCCTCCCTGGAGCGGGTGGCCAAGCGCTAGTTAATCTAATTATTCGATATGATTTACGCGATTATTGCGATTTTCTTATTCGATGGTTTGATTATGATGGCGCCCATCCAACACACACCTGCTCAAACAAGGAAGCACTCATGAACAACTCCCTGAAAGCCCTTTTCACCACTCGCGCCGGCTACGGCCTGAGCGTCGTGCGCATCCTGGTCGGTGTCATCTTCATGGCCCATGGCGCGCAGAAACTCTTCGGCCTGTTCGGTGGCTACGGCCTGGAAGGCACCGGCCAGTGGATGGAAAGCATCGGCCTGGCTCCGGGCTACCTCATGGCCCTGCTGTCCGGTAGCGCCGAATTATTTGGCGGCCTGGCGCTGGTGGTCGGCCTTTTGGCCCGCCCGGCTGCGCTGGCGCTGAGCGTGACCCTGGTAGTGGCGATATTTTCGGTGCATATCGGCAACGGGCTGTTCATGTCCAACAACGGTTATGAGTTCGCCCTGGCGCTGCTGGCCGGCACCGTGGCGGTGCTGATCGAAGGCGCGGGCCGCCTGTCGCTGGACCGTGTGATCGCACGCTGAAACAAAGCTGCAAGCTTCAAGCCTCAAGCTGCGAGTGGTCAAAGCGATCGACTTGCAGCTTGTAACTTGCGGCGTGTCCCTCTAGCATACCGATTGCGCCGATTTAAACAGCTACTTGCGGGGCGCAGGAAGGGCCCCGACGGGTCTTCCGAAATACCGCTAAAGCGCTGGTTCGGTGACGCCTCCCACCGCTGCCCAGCGGGATCAGCGAGGCGGAGAGAGACTCCATGAGTTGCCCACGTACCAGTGTCTGTTTGACCCCCCTGGCCAATAACCAGGCTTCCCGTACCCCGCGCATCCTGCTCGGCGGCCAGCATCAACCCACGCTTTTGCGCAATCTCGATGGTTTCTCCCGGCGCAAGGGCCAGGCCTGTGCCTTCCTCATCCAGTTCTCCGACAGCTGTGACCAGCTCGATCAGTACGGCAACGACCGCTTCGACCTGGCCGTGATCCAGGCTCCCGCGGCGCAGGATGCCGACGAGGTCATCGGCCAGCTCATCCGCATCGCCCGCCAGGGGTTGATCACCCGCCGTTGAGCGGCGTGTCGCGGCCAGGCGTTTTTCGTTAAGCTCGGTCTCTCGGTGGGCGCCTTGCGCCTGCCGTGGATGCGCTGAGGAGACAGTCGTTGAGCACCAACATCATTACCATCGAAGGTCACGCGGCTCTGAAAAAGGAGCTCGATCACCTGTGGCGGGTCTATCGTCCGGAAATCACCCAGAAGGTTACCTGGGCTGCCTCGCTGGGCGACCGCAGCGAGAACGCCGACTACCAGTACAACAAGAAGCTGTTGCGCGAGATCGACCGCCGCGTGCGTTACCTGCGCAAGCGCCTGGAAGACGTCAAGGTGGTCGAGTATTCACCCCAGCAGGAGGGCAAGGTGTTCTTCGGCGCCTGGGTGGACATCGAGAACGACGACGGTGAACAGTTGCGCTTTCGCATCGTCGGCTATGACGAGATCCACGGACGCAACGACTACATCTCCATCGATTCGCCCATGGCCCGGGCATTGCTCAAGAAAGCCGAGGGCGACGAGGTGGTGGTGCGTACGCCCACGGGCGAAGCGACCTGGTACGTCTGTTCGATTTGCTACAACCCTTGACACAACGAGCCGGGGCGCGCGCCTTTACCCCTCGCGCAGCACTGCCAACGGGCTAGCGTTGAGTGCGCGGCGGGTGCCGACCACGCCAGCTCCGCCCACCAGCACCGCCCCGGCCAGTGGCAGCGCCAACAGCCACGGGTGTGGTGCCCAATGCAGATCGAAGGCATAGCGGTACAGCGCCCAACTGATCAGTTCGCAGCCCAGCGCCGCGAGCAGGCCGCTGGCGGCGCCGAGCAGACCGAACTCGATGCGTCTTGCCTTGACCAGCAGCGGGCGTGCCGCCCCCAGCGCCCGCAGCAGGGCACCTTGGCGAATGCGTTCGTCGAGGGTTGCCTGCAGGCCAGCGAACAGTACCGCCAGCCCTGCGGCCAGCACGAACAACAGCACGTACTCCACTGCCAGGGTGACCTGGGCGAGGATGCTGCGCAGCTGGGCGAGCAGTGCATCGACCTGCAGCACGGTCACTGCCGGGAAGGCCCGGGATAGCGCGACGATTTCCTGGTCGTGGCCCGGCGCCAGGTAGAAGCTGGTGAGGTAGGTGGTGGGCAGGTCTTGCAGCGTGCCCGGCTGGAAGATCATGTAGAAGTTGGGCTGGAAACTGTCCCAGTGCACGCTGCGCAGGCTGCTGACTCGAGCCTGGCGTTGCTGGCCGCCGATGTCGAAGGTCAGCAGGTCGCCCAGTTGCAGGTGCAGGCTCTGCGCCAGCTCCGCCTCCACTGAAACCCCGGGGGCTTCATCGTTGGCGGGTGCCTGCTGCCACCATTGGCCGGCGCTCAGGGCGTTGCCCTGGGGCAGCTCGGCGGCCCAGGTCAGGCTGAGGTCGCGCTGGATGGCGCGTTCGCCGGTGGACTCCTTGCTGACCAGCTGGCGTACCGGCTGCTCGTTGATATGGGTCAGGCGGCCGGGAATTACCGGGTATAGCGGCGCGGCGGTGGCGTTGATCTGGGCCAGGCGCTCGGCGAACGGCTGGCGCTCGTCGGGCAGGATGTTCAGGGCGAAATGATTGGGTGCGTCCTTGGGCAACTGCGCCTGCCAGGTGTCGAGCAGTTCCGCCCGCAGCAGGGCGACCAGGCCCATTGCCAGGAGGATCAGGCCGAAGGCCAGGGCCTGGCCGGCGGCGGCCAGCGGGTGGCGCAGCAACTGCCCGAGCCCCAGCCGCCAGGCCAGCGGCGCGTCGGCCAGCAACCGGCGCAGGCTGCGCAGGCCGAGCAACAGTAATCCACCCAGCAGCAAGGCGGCGATCAGCCCCCCGCCGAGCAGGGCGAAGGTCAGCAGCAAGTCCAGGCTCAGGCGCCACATGATCAGGCCCAGGGCAAGCAGTGCGGCGCCGTAAACCAACCAGCTGCTCGGTGGCAGTGGCAGCAGGTCGCGGCGCAGCACGCGCAGCGGCGGCACGCGACCCAGGGCTGCCAGTGGCGGCAAGGCGAAGCCGGCCAGGGCAACCAATCCAGTGCCGATGCCGGCCAGCGCCGGGGTGAGGCCACCGGGTGGCACCTGGCTGGGCAGCAGGCCTTCCAGCAGGCGGAACAACCCCAACTGGGCGAGCCAGCCGAGCACCGCGCCGATGACCGCGGCGGCGACACCGAGCATTGCCAGTTGCAGGCTGTAAAGGCCGAGGGCTTGGTGCCGAGACAAGCCCAGGCAGCGCAGCAGGGCACTGGCATCCAGGCGCCGCGCGGCATAGCGGCTGGCCGACAAGGCCACGGCGATGCCGGCCAGTAGCACCGCCACCAGGCTCGCCATGTTCAGGTAACGCTCGGCCTTGCCCAGTGCGCCGCCGATCTGCCGGTTACCATCGCGGGTGTCGAGCAGGCGCTGGTTGGCGGCCAGGCTTTTCTCCGCCGTCTGCCGGTACTTTTGCAAGGCATCGATATCACCACGCCACAGATCGCGGTAGCTGACTCGGCTGCCAGGCTGGATCACGCCGGTGGCGTCCAGATCGGCGAGGTTCATCAGCACTCGCGGCGTAAGGCTGTAGAAGTTGCCGGCGCGGTCAGGCTCATAGGTCAGCACGCGGCTCATGCGCAGGGTCTTCATGCCCACGTCGATGCTGTCGCCGATGGCCAGGCCAAGCGCCGCGAGCAGGCGCGGTTCGACCCAGGCTTCACCCGGCGCCGGGCCACCGCCGGGCGCTTCCTCGGCGTAGGGAGCCGGGGCGCTGCGCAATTGGCCGCGCAGCGGGTAGGCGGGGTCGGCCGCCTTGATGCTGGAAAGCTGGATGCCGCTGTCGCCACCGACGACGCTGGTGAATTCCACCACTCGCGCATGGTCCAGGCCCAGCGCGGTGCCATCGGCAATCTGCTGGGCGCTGGGCGGGGCGCTGCCTTGCAAGACCAGGTCGGCGCCGAGGAACTCGCTGGCGCGCAACTGCATGGAGCCGTTGAGGCGGGCGCCGAAATAGCCGATGGCGGTACTGGCCGCTACCGCCACCAGCAATGCGAAGAACAGCACCCGAACTTCGCTGGCGCGAGTGTCGCGCAGCAACTGACGCAGTGCCAGGGCACACATTCGCGGGAATGATAGACCGGTCATCAGGGCTCCAGGGGCGCCACCAGGCGTCCGGCATCCAGGCGGATCAGGCGGCGGCAGCGCATGGCCAGGCGTTCGTCGTGGGTTACCAGCACCAGGGTGGTGCCGCGCTCCTGGTTCAGTTCGAACAACAGGTCGCTGATGCGCTCGCCGGTGTGACTGTCGAGGTTGCCGGTGGGCTCGTCGGCGAACAGCACTGCGGGCTGCGCGGCGAAGGCACGGGCGATGGCCACCCGCTGCTGTTCGCCACCGGAGAGCTGGCGCGGCGTGTGGCTCAGGCGTTTACCCAGGCCGACCCGCTCGAGCAGGTCGCGGGCATGCTCGCGGGCATCGCGCCGTCCGTCGAGCTCCAGCGGCAGCATGACGTTCTCAAGGGCGTTGAGGCTGTCGAGCAACTGGAACGACTGGAACACGAAGCCGACGTGCTCGGCGCGCACCCGGGCGCGTTGGTCCTCGTCGAGGGGGCCGAGGTCGTGGCCGGCGAGGATGACTTTGCCGGCGCTGGGGCGGTCGAGCCCGGCGAGCAGGCCCAGTAGCGTCGACTTGCCGGAACCGGAGGCGCCTACGATAGCCAGGCTGTCGCCCCGGGCGAGGTCAAGGGAGAGGGCGTGGAGGATGGTCAGGTCGCCTTCCGCGCTGGGGACCACTTTGCTAAGGTTCTGCGCAACGAGAATGCTGGGGCCCATGGAGAATCCGATGCGAATGTGGTGGTTGAGTGCCGGCCTCGCCCTGTGTTGCCTGGCCCAGGGCGCGGCGGCGGGAACATTGCTGGTCGTAGGGGATAGTATCAGCGCTGGTTTTGGCCTGGATACCCGCCAGGGGTGGGTCAGCCTGTTGCAACAACAATTGAAGAAGGAGGGTTTCGACGATCAGGTGGTCAATGCCTCGATTAGCGGCGACACCAGTGCAGGCGGCCAGGCGCGGCTGCCTGCGCTGCTTGCGACGCACAAGCCGGATCTTGTGGTTCTGGAACTTGGAGGCAACGACGGCCTGCGCGGACAGTCGCCGCAACAATTGCAACAGAATCTTGCCACGATGATCGACCAGTCCCGCCAGTCCGGTGCCAAGGTGGTGCTGCTGGGCATGCGCCTGCCGCCGAACTACGGCGTGCGCTACACCACGGCGTTCGCCCAGGTCTATGAACAACTGGCGGTCGATAAGAAGGTGCCGCTGGTGCCGTTCTTCCTCGAGGGCGTTGGCGGGGTTGCGGAGCTGATGCAGGCCGATGGCATCCATCCGGCTGCGGCCGCCCAGCAGCGCCTGCTGGAAAATGCCTGGCCGGCGATAAAACCCTTGCTGTGACGCTTTTATCGGGGGCCGCTTTCGGATAATGTTGCGCCCCCCGTTTCGAGTGCCCCCAATGCCGCGCCCCGCCTGGTCCCTTTACGCCTATCAACTGATCGAGCCCGATGAGCAGCTCGACCTGTTTGCCTGCCAGGAAGTGCGTATTCACCTCGCGGCCCGCCAGCTCGAACTCGGCGTGCCCGTCGACCGTACCTTGTGCGGCAGCCTGCTGCCCGCGCAGCCGCGTTGGTCAGGGGTCGAGCGAGCCATCTACCGTGATGAGCGCCTGTGTAAGCTGTGCAAGGCAATCCTGGATGCTCAACGGCGAGGCATGCGCCCGGTGTGGCCGGAGCTCTGAGCGCCTTTCATCATCTGAAATGCTTGCGCCTCCCGCTTGTTTCGACGCGGGTGTACAATCGTATCCCTTGACTGACCTTTCGAAGGATTTACCGGATGTTGCCGCGCTTTCCCGCCGTCACTCGTAGCCTGACCCTGGCCGCCTTGCTGGCGACAGGCCCTGCTGTTGCGCTGGAACTGCCGTTGCCACCCCCGGGGGAGGACGTAGTTGGCCAGGTTCACACCATCCAGGCCAAGTACGAAGACACCTTCGCCGACATCGGTACCGCGAACGACCTTGGCTACCTGGAGATGATCGCCGCCAACCCGGGCGTCGATCCCTGGCTGCCGGGCGCTGGTACCGAGATTATCCTGCCGACCCGTTACATCCTGCCGCCGGGGCCGCGTGAAGGCATCGTCATCAACCTGGCCGAGTACCGGCTCTACTACTACCCGAAAGGGCAGAACGTGGTGCATACCTTCCCGTTGGGTATCGGTCGCGAGGGCTGGGGGTCGCCGATCGCGAACACCAAGATCACCGCCAAGACGCCTAATCCGACCTGGACCCCGCCGGCCTCGATCCGTGCCGAGCACGCCGCCGATGGCGACATCCTGCCGGCGGTGGTACCGGCCGGGCCGGACAACCCGCTGGGGCCGTTCAAGTTCACCCTGGGAGTGCCGGGCTACCTGATTCACGGGTCGAACAAGAAGTTCGGTATCGGCATGCGCACCAGCCACGGCTGCTTCCGTATGCTCAACAACAATGTGCTGACGCTGTCGAAGATGGTCCCGGTGGGCACGCCGGTACGCATCATCAATGAGCCTTACAAGTTCGGTATCAGTGCTGGCAAAGTGTATCTGGAAGCCCACACACCGCTGGACGATCACGGCAATCCGTCGGTGGTCGACAAGCACACCGCGGTCATCAATGCGCTGCTCAAGCGTGAAGACCTGGCCAACAACTTGCGTATGAACTGGGACATGGTCCGCGATGTGGTCGCTGCCGAAGATGGCATGCCGGTCGAGATCGCCGTGCCCACCAACGGTGCAAGCGCGCCGATGGTGTCGAGCATTCCGCCGGAACTGCAGTAAGCGGTTGCCCGCCGGTAACTAGCAGGGCACTTTTCTTAGGGGCCGCCATGCGGCCCACCTCGGTTCAAACCCGCTTCTGAAGGCATGCGTGCGCTGTCCTGTAGGAGTGGGCGTGTAGCGGGATGGGCTGCGAGGCGGTCTCTGTTGCTTGGTCTTGCAGCAACAGGTTTTCTATCAGGCAATAAAAAAGCCGACCCACAAGTGGGTCGGCTCCATAACAATCCGTGAGGATTATTACTTGCGGCTGGCTTTGTCCAGCATACGCAGAGCGCGCTCATTGGCTTCGTCAGCGGTCTGCTGAGCCTTCTGAGCAGCTGCCAGAGCGTCGTCAGCTTTGCGGTAGGCTTCGTCTGCACGAGCCTGGGCGCGAGCTGCTGCGTCTTCGGTAGCAGTCAGGCGAGCTTCGGTTTCTTTGGATACGCTGCTGCAACCGGTAGCCAGAACTGCGGCCAGAGCCAGAGCAGAGAATTTCAGAACGTTGTTCATCGTGTTCCCCTTCAAGGACTTTCTATAAAATAGCCATCTCTCGGAAAAGAGAAACTGGCCGGCGTACATAGTACCCATTACTTGTAGTAAGTAAACTGACTGAGCGCAAGAACTGCAAAAAAAATGCTGCCGAGGGCTGCAGCGGCGGTTTTGTAAACAAACTGTGAAAACCTGCACCAGCGTTCGCAAGCGACTGTAGTACCGGAACTTTTTTGTTGAACTAAGGGTGACTTTAACTGTCCGTGAACGTCTTAGCCCTACAACATCCGGTTGCTGTTACCTGGCCATACAGACGTTGCTGTCAGCATTTTCATTCAGGGTGGCTTGAGCATTCTTGCTGGCGCCGCCTACTATTTGAGGGTGCCATCGGCGCAGAACGTTCCAGGTCGCGCTGCTGTCCAAGGAGCAACAGGTGGCGTAGGCTTTGCGCGAAAAGTCGCCGAGCGGCTATCAGGCAAGGCGAAAACAGGCGAGGGACGGTCGGAGTCGCGCTCGACTTTGCTGGTTGCAAATGAGCATTCCGACCGGGCTGGCCACCAGCCTGTTTTCAACGCAGCATTATCGTCGCGCAGGCACTTTTAGCACAAAGCCTAGAGGTTCCTCCGCCGGATAAACCACATCGGTAAGGTAAGGGTCTGCCGACAAGACCTGCGAGGAGTAGTGATGAGCGAAACGCTGACCATCCACCATGACCAGGCCGGTCATCAGTTCGAGACCACCGTGGATGGTCACCGGGCTTACCTGACCTACATGGATCTGGGCAAGCAGACGCTGGATATCTATCGCACTTTCGTGCCCAACGCCCTGCGAGGGCGCGGGATCGCCGCCGCGTTGACCGAAAAGGCCTTGGAGTACGCTGAGCAGATGGGCTACACGGTCATCCCCTCGTGCTCCTACGTCGAACGCTACATGGAGCGCCAGCAGCGTCATTCAAGCAAGGCCTGACCTGACAGCACGCATATGAAAACGCCGGGTATTGCCCGGCGTTTTCATTTATGCGCAGTTTTCAGCCGCGCTGGCGCTTGGGCAGCACATCCTTGAGCTTGGCGTGCATGCTGCGCAGGGTCTTTTCGGTAGCGGCCCAGTCGATGCAGGCGTCGGTAACCGACACCCCATACTGCAACTCGTCGAGATTCTTCGGAATGGCCTGGCAGCCCCAGTTCAGGTGGCTCTCGACCATCAGGCCGATAATCGACTGGTTGCCTTCGAGGATCTGGTTGGCCACGTTCTCCATGACCAGCGGCTGCAGGGCCGGGTCCTTGTTGGAATTGGCGTGGCTGCAGTCGACCATGATGTTTGGCTTGATCTTGGCCTTGACCAGGTCTTGTTCGCACAGTGCGACACTCACCGAGTCATAGTTGGGTTTACCGTTGCCGCCGCGCAGCACAACGTGGCCGTAGGCGTTGCCCTTGGTGGTGACGATGGAGACACCACCTTCCTGGTTGATGCCCAGGAAACGATGGGGCTTGGAGACTGACTGCAGGGCGTTTATCGCCACGGTCAGGCCGCCATCGGTACCGTTCTTGAAGCCGACCGCCGAGGACAAGCCGGAGGCCATTTCGCGGTGGGTCTGGGATTCTGTGGTGCGTGCGCCAATGGCCGACCAGCTGATCAGGTCCTGCAGGTACTGCGGGGAGATCGGGTCGAGTGCTTCGGTGGCGGTGGGCAGGCCCATCTCGGCCAGATCCAGCAGCAACTGGCGGCCAATGTGCAGGCCGTCCTGGATCTTGAATGAGTCATCCAGGTACGGATCGTTGATCAGGCCCTTCCAGCCGACAGTGGTGCGTGGCTTCTCAAAGTACACGCGCATGACCAGATACAGGGTGTCGGAAACCTCCTCAGCCAGTACCTTCAGGCGCTCGGCATACTCGTGGGCGGCCTTGATGTCATGGATCGAGCAGGGGCCGACCACCACGAACAGGCGATGGTCCTTGCCGTCGAGGATATTGCGCACCACTTCACGGCCGGCAGTCACGGTCTGCAGGGCCTTGGTGCTGAGGGGAATTTCCTTCTTGAGCTGATCAGGGGTGATCAAGGTCTCGTTGGAGGCAACGTTAAGGTCATCGATCGGTAAATCAGCCATCGTGTTACTCGTCAGGTCACGGGTGCCGGCCGCCAGCAATCCCCGTGCGGCCCAGCAGCAGATTGTTCGCAGCGGGGAGGCCGAACCTTAGCGCGTTAGCGGGGGCGCGACAATGGGCTGGGCCCGTCGATACGGGGTTTTTGCCTGGCAAGCGGCATTTGGGCGCGAGCTCGCTGCCCTGCGGGATGATTTCGCCGTGGCAGCGACACCTGGGTATAGTGGCTGACCAATAACAATGACTCTTGACCAGGAGCACTGCATGGCATCCCTCGACCCTCAGGTGGGCAATCCCCGCATCGGCATCATCGGCAGCGGCGCAATCGGTGGCTTCTATGGCGTGATGCTGGCCCGAGCCGGTTTCGACGTACACTTTCTGCTGCGCAGTGAATATCAGGTCGTGCGTGAGCAGGGGCTGCAGCTAGACAGCGCCGTGCATGGTCAGGTGCGCATGTCCGTGCAGGCCTACGCCTCTGCCGCCGACATGCCGCCTTGCGACTGGCTACTGGTAGGGGCCAAAGCCACCAGCAATGCCGAACTGGCGCCCTTGATCGTACAAGCCGCAGCACCGCAGGCCAGGGTGGTATTGCTACAGAACGGCCTTGGGGTCGAGGAGCAACTGCGCCCGGCCTTGCGCCCGGACATGCACCTGCTGGGCGGGTTGTGCTTCATCTGTGTCAACCGCGAGCGCCCCGGGGTGATTCGTCACCAGTCGCTGGGCGCGGTGAACCTTGGCTATCACAGTGGGCCCGCACCAGATGATGCAGCGGTCGTGGTGGAGGAGGGAGCGGCGCTGTTCCGGGCTGCGGGCATCGATTCCCAGGCCATGGCCGACCTCGACCAGGCGCGGTGGCAGAAGCTGGTGTGGAACGTGCCCTACAACGGCCTTTCGGTGCTGCTGCAGGCCAGCACCACACCTTTGATGAGCGATGCCGACAGCCGTGCGCTGATCCAGGCGTTGATGGCCGAAGTGGTGGCGGGCGCCAAGGCCTGTGGCCGTGAGCTGCCGGCGGGTTACGCCGAGCACCTGTTCCGCGTCACCGAGAAGATGCCGGACTACTGGCCAAGCATGTACCACGATCATGCCTTGCAGCGGCCGTTGGAACTGCAGGCAATCTACGCCGAACCCTTGGCCCGTGCCCGTGCGGCTGGTTGCGAGCTGCCGCGCATGCAGGCGCTATATCAGGCCCTTATGTTTATCGACCGGCGCAACCGCTCGGCCTGAAGGTCGCGGTGGCCCTGCGCCGGACGGCCAGGCGGCTGTCCATGGCGCTGCTAAGCTCAAGCTTGCTCTGCCGTCGCGGCAGTCGAGGAGGTCGAATGATCCGTTCCATGCTGTTCGCCACGGACCTCGGTGTGTATGCGCCCTTCATCATGCAGCACGCTCTGGCCCTGGCGCGGACCTTCAACGCAGAGCTGTATGTGATTCATGCCGTGGAGCCTATGGGGCAGTTCGCTGAATCCTTGCTGCAAAGTTACCTGGACGAACAAACCCTCGACACGTTGCACAGTGAGGGCGTCAATACCGTCATGGCCAATATCGAGCAGCGGGTGCTGGAGAACTTTCGCGAAGAGCTGGGTGAGGTCGCCGACCTGGCGCTGATCCGTGCAGTACGGGTGCGTCAGGGGGACCCTGCCCAGGTGATCCTCGAACAGGCCCAGCGCCTGGCGGTCGATCTGCTGATTTTCGGCAGCCACAGTGCAGGGGCGGGAGTGGATGTGCCGATCGGTCGCACGGCCGTGCGGCTGCTGCAACTGTCGCCGGTGCCGGTGTACATGGTGCCGTTGGCCCAGCATCTTGGACGTAGGAAAGTGTGAGCCTGGCGGTAGGGCGTTTTCCTACGGACGTAACAAAATAGTTCTAGATTTATTTCTCAAGCCACTAATATAGTTATAACTCGTCGCTGCCGGCGCGCCGGTGACCTACCGCCTTTGAGGGATATCTATGAAGCTTCAGCAACTGCGCTACATCTGGGAAGTAGCGCACCATGACCTCAACGTTTCCGCGACGGCGCAGAGCCTCTACACCTCCCAGCCTGGCATCAGCAAGCAGATTCGCCTGCTCGAGGATGAGCTGGGCGTCGAAGTCTTCGCCCGCAGTGGCAAGCATCTGACTCGCGTCACCCCAGCGGGCGAGCGCATCATCAGTACCGCCGGCGAGATTCTGCGCAAGGTCGAGAGCATCAAGCAGATCGCCCAGGAATTCTCCAACGAGAAGAAAGGCACATTGTCGATCGCCACCACCCATACCCAGGCGCGCTATGCGCTGCCGCCGGTGATCAGCAACTTCATCAAGCAATACCCGGAAGTCGCCCTGCACATGCACCAGGGCTCGCCGATGCAGATCGCCGAGATGGCGGCCGACGGTACCGTCGACTTCGCCATTGCCACCGAAGCCCTTGAGTTGTTCGGCGATCTGATCATGATGCCGTGCTACAAGTGGAACCGTTGCGTGGTAGTGCCTCAGGGGCACCCACTGACCAAGCTGCCGAAGCTGACCCTGGAGTCAGTGGCCGAGTATCCGATCGTCACCTATGTATTCGGCTTCACTGGCCGTTCCAAGCTCGACGAGGCGTTCAACCACCGTGGCCTGACGCCGAAGGTGGTGTTCACCGCCGCCGACGCCGACGTGATCAAGACTTATGTGCGCCTGGGCCTGGGCGTGGGTATCGTGGCCAAGATGGCGGTGGACCCGAAACTCGACAGCGACCTGGTGTGCCTGGATGCCAGCGAGTTGTTCGAGGCCAGCATCACCAAGATCGGCTTCCGTCGCGGCACCTTCCTGCGTGGTTTCATGTGCGACTTCATCGAGAAGTTCGCGCCGCACCTGACTCGCGAGGTGATGGCCAAGGCGATCCAGTGCCACAACAAGCAGGAGCTCGAAGAGCTGTTCGAGGGTGTCGAGCTGCCGGTGCACTGACCTGAAATAACTGGGGCCGCTTTGCGGCCCCAGTCGTTTATGCCTTGCTGATCAGGTTGCCCGCGTGCAACCCGCATTCCTTCTGGGTCGACTCCTCCCACCACCAGCGTCCTTCGCGCTCATGCTGGTTCGGCAGCACCGGGCGAGTGCACGGCTCGCAGCCGATGCTGATGAAGCCGCGCTCGTGCAGGCTGTTGTAGGGCAGTTCGAGCATGCGGATATAGCCCCAGACTTCCTCGCTGGTCATCTGCGCCAACGGGTTGAACTTGTACAGGGGGCGTTCGGGAGTTGAAAAGGCGCTGTCGATTTCCAGGGCCGCCACCTGGCTGCGGGTGCCGGGGCTCTGGTCGCGACGTTGGCCGGTGGCCCAGGCGCTCACGGTGGCCAGCTTGCGGCGCAGCGGCTCGATCTTGCGGATGCCGCAGCACTCGCCATGGCCGTCCTTGTAGAAGCTGAACAGGCCCTTTTCCTTGACGAACGGGTCGAGCTTATCGCGGTTCGGGCTGAGGATTTCGATCGGCAGGTTGTACTGCTCGCGCACCTGGTCGATGAAGCGGTAGGTTTCCGGGTGCAGGCGACCGGTATCGAGGCTGAACACCTTGACCTGTTTGTTCAGCTTCCAGGCCATGTCCACCAGCACCACATCCTCGGCACCGCTGAAGGAGATCCACAGCTCGTCGCCGAAGTGTTCGAAGGCGAGCTTGAGGATCTCCTGCGGGGACTTGCTGGCGTAGGTCGCGGCCAGGGCGGCGACGTCGAAGGGTTGGCTCATCAGGCGGTTTCCATCGGGTGAGTGGCGCTGTGCGCTCGTAGTGGTCAGATGGTAACAAAAAATGGCGGGGCAGACCCATGGCGATCGCCGGGCAAGCCTGCTCCCACGGAGTTCTACAAGGCTTGCAGCGTTTCCAGCAGCACGCGCACCTTGGCGATCGACTCTTCGTATTCGGCCTGCCAATCCGAATCAGCCACCACCGCGCCACCGCCCCAGCAACTGACCTGACCGTCCTTGACCAGCAGGCTGCGGATGGCGATCGAACTGTCCATCTCGCCGCGCACGTCGAGGTATAGCAGCGAGCCGCAGTACAGGGTTCTGCGTGTCGGTTCCAGCTCATCGATGATCTGCATGGCGCGGATTTTTGGAGCGCCGGTGATCGAGCCGCCGGGGAAGCTGCCTGCAATCAGATCCAGGGCATCCTTGTCGGCGGCCAGGTGGCCGACCACGCTGCTGACCAGGTGGTGGACGTTGGGGTAGCTCTCCAGGCTGAACAGCTCCGGCACCTTCACCGAGCCGATCTGGCAGGTGCGGCCGATGTCATTGCGCAGCAGGTCGACGATCATCAGGTTTTCCGAGCGGTCCTTGGGGCTGGCTAGCAATTCGGCAGCGTTGCGGGCGTCCTCGGCGGGGTCGGCAGAGCGCGGGCGGGTACCTTTGATCGGCCGGGTCTCGACCTCGCCTTGGCTGACGTGGATGAAGCGTTCGGGCGAGAAGCTCAGCAGGGCTGTGCCTTCATCCAGCTGCTGGTAGCCGGAAAACGGTGTCGGGCAGGCGGCGCGCAGGGCCTGGTAGGCGCGCCATGGGTCGCCCTGGCAGGGTGCGCGGAAGCGCTGGGTGAGGTTGATCTGGTAGCAGTCGCCGGCCTGGATGTAGCGCTGCACCTGATCGAACGCCCCCCGGTACTGCTCGGGGCGAAGGTCGCCGGTCATGGGGGCCAGCAGGTGGAAGTCACCGCTATCGCCCGGGGTGCTGGCCTCGAACAACGCGATGAGCCGTTGCCGTTCGTCCTCGGGCAGGCGCGGGTGGAACACCAGCTGGCTGCTGCACAGCCGATGGTCGGACACCAGTGCCCAGGCATACAGCCCCAGCCGGGCGTCGGGCAGGCCGAGGTCGTCGACAGCGTGCGTCGGCAATTGCTCCAGGCGCCGGCCAAAGTCGTAGCTCAGGTAGCCGATCAGGCCGCCGGCGAAGGGCAGCTCTATGCCCTCGGGCAGTCGGGCTTCCCCAAGGTCCGCCAGTGCCTGGCGCAGGCGCTGCAGGTAAACCTGGCCGTCTTCATCGCTGCGTGCCTGCAGCTGTTGCAGGGGCCAGGCGCTGAGCAGGTCGTAGCGACCGCGTTCGGCACCCGGACGGGCGCTGTCGAGCAGGATCGCGCCGGGCGCGCGGCGCAGGCGTTCGAAGTAGAAGGCGGGGTCGGGCTGGTAGGGCAGGGGGTGCAGCGTACAGGTCGGCATCAGAGTGGACGGCGATGAAAAAGCGAGGAGGGCGATTGTAGACCTGTGGGGGGGATGCGCCTAGCGTCGGCAGCGACATTCGCATGTTGTGTCTCGCCTCGGGGTCGCTATGCGACCCTTTCGCCGCGGTTCGTCGTCACGACAAGCCGGCTCCCACAGGTGTTGTGTGATCCTTGTGGGAACTGGCTTGTAGTAGCGACGAACCGCAAAGGGCTGCAGAGCAGCCCCCGAGCATCACTGCGGATGAACGTGTCCGAACAGGCCTTGCGAAACCTTCACGCGTTGCTCGGCATCCTCGCTGCGACCTTCCTTGGCCAGCATCTCCAGGTGCGCCTCGATGGCGTGGGTGCGTTGCGTGAGCCCGCAGTCGTTGGCGATCTGGATGTTCAGGCCGGGGCGGGCGTTGAGCTCGAGGATCAGCGGGCCCTTGTCCTGGTCCAGCACCATGTCCACACCGATGTAGCCCAGGCCGCACAGCTCGTAGCAGCTGGCGGCAAGCTTCATGAAGCCGTCCCAGTTCGGCAGCTGCACGCCGTCGACCGCGTTGGTGGTGTCGGGGTGCTTGCTGATGATCTTGTTCAGCCAGGTGCCGCGCAGCGTCAGGCCGGTGGCCAAGTCCACGCCGACGCCGATGGCGCCCTGGTGCAGGTTGGCCTTGCCGCCGGACTGGCGGGTCGGCAAGCGCAGCATGGCCATCACCGGGTAGCCCATCAGCACGATGATGCGGATGTCGGGCACGCCCTCATAGCTGATGCTCTTGAAGATCTGGTCCGGGGTGACCCGGTACTCGATCAGCGCGCGGTCGCGGTGCCCGCCCAGCGAATACAGGCCGGTAAGGATGCTGGAGATCTGGTGCTCGATCTCCTCGTGGCTGATGATCTTGCCCGAAACCGTGCGGTAGCGGTCCTCGAAGCGGTCGGCGATCACCAGGATGCCGTCACCGCCGGCGCCCTGGGCCGGCTTGATGACGAAGTCGCTGCGCCCGCCGATGATCTCGTCGAGCTTCTCGATCTGCTTCTCGGTCTCGATGATGCCGTACATCTCCGGCACATGGATGCCGGCCGCCAGGGCGCGCTCCTTGGTAATGATCTTGTCGTCGACGATCGGGTACAGGTGGCGCTTGTTGTACTTCAACACGTAGTCAGCGTTGCGCCGGTTGATGCCCATGATGCCCCGGGCCTCCAGGGCTTTCCACGTCTTGATCAGGCCGAACATCAGGCGTCAGCCTTCTTCAGGAATGCCTTGAAGCGCACGAGCTCGGTCAGGCGGTAGCCGCGGTAGCGACCCATCGCCAGCATGAAGCCCACCAGGATCAGCAGCACCGCCGGGAAGGTGAAGACGAAGTACACGGCTTCCGGGACGGTCATCAGCAAGTGCGCAATGGAGGCGGCGAACAGGGTACCGATCGCGACCTTCATGGCATGCCCGCCACCACGTTCTTCCCAGGTGATCGACAGGCGTTCGATGGTCATGGTCAGGATCACCATCGGGAACAGCGCCACCGACAGCCCGCGCTCCAGGCCCAGCTTGTGGCTGAACAGGCTGATGGCGGCGATCAGCACCACGACGAAGGTCAGCACCACCGACAGGCGCGGCAGCATCTGCAGCTTGAGGTGTTCCAGGTACGAGCGCAGCGACAGGCCCAGGGCGGTGATCACCGTGAACAGGATGATGCCGAAGCCCAGTTGCGTCTCGCGGAAGGCCAGGGCGATCAGCACTGGGGTGAAGGTGCCCAGGGTCTGGATGCCGATCAGGTTGCGCAGCACCAGGATCACCAGCACGCCGATCGGGATCATCACCATGATCATGAAGGTCTGCTGGGTCTGCAGCGGCAGGCCGTACAGCGAGTATTCGAGGAAGTCGGCGTCGGTGTTCTCGTCGGTCAGCTTGGCCAGGCGGATGGCGTTCATCTCGCTGTTGTTCATGCTGAAGGTGACGGTGGCCTTCTTGCCTCCATCGACGGTGATCAGGTTGTCGTCGCCGGTCCACCACAGCAGGCGGTCGCTGGGCAGGCCTTGCTCACCGGTCTCCGGGTTGAAGTACAGCCAGTCGTTGCCGTTGAAACTGCGCAGCCACAGTTCAGGGCTCTGCGGGGTGTCGGCCACCAGGCGGATGGTGTGGACCTTCTCCAGCGGGACGTGGGCGATGGACAGCAGCAAGTCGATGACCTGGGCTTTCTTCAGCGGCGAGTTGTCGCCGGCTAGCAGCAGCTTGGCGTTGTCGTCGTTGGCGTTGTTGACGCGCTTGATGGTCTCGCTGACGAAGGTCTCGACGTCGGCCGAGTGCTGGCGGATCGGTGCCATCAGTGCTTCGGCGGCGATCTTCTCCGGGCCTTCGACCGCCAGGCTGTCGCGGAAGGTCGGGCCCTTGATCTTGGCCTTCTCGGTGCTGTAGCGCTTGGTCAGCACCAGGCGGTAGTAAAGAGTCTGGTTGCCGCTGGCGCGACGGGCCGACCAGGTCACCTTGCGGTTTCCGTCGGCGCGGTTGACGCTGACGCCATAGTTGTTGGAGATGAAGCTCTCGTTGAGGCTCACGTAGTCACGGTTCAGCGGGGGCACGAACATCTGCACCTTGACCGGGTCCTTGGCGCTGGCAACGAACTCGACCTTGGCGTCGATGTTCCACAGGTCATCGGTCTCGTCCTCGGTCACCGGGATGCCGAGGGCGAAGATCTGGTAGGCCGTGATCGCGATGCCCAGCACCACCAGGACGGTGATCAGGACTTTCAGGTGGAGGGTAAGAGAGCGCATCGGAATTACTCTGCTTTGGGAGCTTCGGTGGCACAGGCAGGTTTGCCGGCCGCGTATTTAAGGCTTGGGTCGACCAGCGCACCGAAGTGCTTGAGGGCCTCGGAGCCGATCAGCAGCGGGAACTGGAAGGCGCTGCGGTCGGTGAGGTTGACCTCGATGGTGCGTCGCGTCTGGCCCATGCAGATGTCGAGTTCGATGACTGGACGCGCAGTGTAGGCCTTGCCCGAGTCGGCGTCATAGTCCCCGGCGCGGCGCTTGATCTTGCTGACGCGGGCCAGGGGGCGTTCGATGGGGTGCTTGTGCGCGGCGTCGATGGCCAGGTAGAAGCGCACCCAGCTCTCGCCGTTGCGCTTGAAGCGCTTGATGTCGCGGGCACTGAGCGAGGCGGTCTTGGCGCCGGTATCGAGCTTGGCTGCCACTTCCAGGTCAAGGTCGCCCAGGCGGGCGTATTCGTTGAGACCGTACACGGTCTTTTCGGCCGCGGGCGCGAGTGCCGGCAGCAGGGTCAGGCAGAGCAGCAATGAAGCGGGTTTGAGTCTCATAATCCTGGCGCGGTGCTGTGCAAAGTTCAGGGCAAGGCGACTGGCCAAGCGTCCTCATTGATCTGTCATGGGCATGAAATGATGACAGACACACTATCCATGCTCCCGAAGGAGCGCGGCATTCTATCACGCCGGTGCCTTGACGCCAGCGCGCCCGCGATCTGACCGCGGCTAGGCTTGGTTAGTTCGTTATTAGACGATTGTCGACAATGTTCTTTTTGTCTTTGACTGTGGCTGTCTATTTAGCTAGTTTTGCCGTCATCGATTTGCAAGGTGTCGACAATCATGCTGGATGTATCCCAGGCCGTGGCAGTGCCGCAGGACGAGACCGAGACCCTCTCTGAGCATGTCTTTCGGCGTATCCAGGCCGCCATCGTCAAGGGCGAGATCGCCCCTGGCAGCAAGATTTCCGAGCCTGAACTTGCGCGCACCTACGGCATCAGCCGCGGCCCGCTGCGCGAGGCCATCCACCGTCTCGAAGGCCAGCGCCTGCTGGTGCGCGTGCCGCATGTCGGCGCCCGGGTGGTATCGCTGAGCCACGCCGAGCTGATCGAACTGTACGAAATCCGTGAGTCGCTCGAAGGCATGGCCTGCCGCCTGGCCGCCGAGCGCATGAGCCAGGCCGCCATCGACGAACTGCGCCATGTGCTCGATACCCATGAGCGCGATGCCGCGTTCCAGGCCGGGCAGGGCTACTACCAGCAGGAAGGCGATTACGACTTCCACTACCGGATCATCCAGGGCAGCGGCAACCAGACCTTGTACAAGATGCTCTGCGGCGAGCTGTACCAACTGGTGCGGATGTACCGCATCCAGTTCTCCTCCACGCCCAACCGCCCGCGCCAGGCCTTCGCCGAGCACCACCGTATCCTCGATGCCATCGAAGCCCGCGACGGTGAGCTTGCAGAACTCCTGATGCGCCGCCACATCGGCGCGTCCAAACGCAATATCGAGCGCCACTACCAGGGTGCCGACAACAATAGCCCACGAGGTGAGTCATGACAGTGAAGAGCACGCCCGGCCAGCGGTTCCGCGACGCGGTCGCCGCCGAACATCCGCTGCAGGTGGTCGGGACCATCAACGCCAATCACGCCCTGCTGGCCAAGCGCGCCGGTTTCAAGGCCATCTACCTCTCCGGCGGCGGTGTCGCCGCCGGCTCCCTGGGCCTGCCGGACCTGGGCATCAGCGGCCTGGACGACGTGCTCACCGATGTGCGCCGCATCACCGACGTGTGCGACCTGCCGCTGCTGGTGGATGTCGACACCGGCTTCGGCGCCTCGGCCTTCAACGTCGCCCGCACCGTCAAGTCGATGAGCAAGTTCGGCGCCGCCGCGATCCATATCGAGGACCAGGTCGGCGCCAAGCGCTGCGGTCACCGCCCGAACAAGGAGATCGTCTCGCAGCAGGAGATGGTCGACCGCATCAAGGCGGCCGTGGATGCCCGCAGCGACGACAGCTTCGTGATCATGGCGCGCACCGACGCCCTGGCGGTGGAAGGCCTCAATGCCGCGCTGGACCGCGCCGCCGCCTGCATCGAGGCCGGCGCCGACATGATCTTCCCCGAGGCGATCACCGAGTTGCACATGTACAAGACCTTCGCCGACCGGGTGAAGGCGCCGATCCTGGCCAATATCACCGAGTTCGGCGCCACGCCGCTGTACACCACCGAGGAACTGGCCTCGGTCGACGTGTCGCTGGTGCTCTACCCGCTGTCGGCCTTCCGCGCCATGAACAAGGCGGCCGAGAACGTCTACACCGCGCTGCGCCGCGACGGTACCCAGAAGAACGTGATCGACACCATGCAGACCCGCATGGAGCTCTACGATGCCATCGGCTACCACGCCTTCGAGCAGAGCCTCGATGCATTGTTCGCGCAGAAGAAAGGGTAAGCGAATGCCTGTACCGGCCCTGCGACAGGGCCGGTACGAATCACCAGGATTAGCCAGCAAGACTTCGATAACAAATTCAAGAAAGGAGAAACACCATGGCCGAAGCAAAAGTACTCAGTGGGGCGGGCCTGCGTGGCCAGGTGGCCGGCCAGACCGCGCTGTCGACCGTCGGCCAGGCCGGCGCCGGCCTGACCTACCGCGGCTATGACGTGCGCGACCTGGCCGCAGGCGCCGAGTTCGAGGAAGTGGCCTACCTGCTGCTCTACGGCGAGCTGCCGAGCAAGGCCGAGCTTGTCGACTACAAGCGCAAGCTCAAGGGGCTGCGCGACCTGCCGCAAGCGCTGAAGGAAGTGCTCGAGCGCATCCCGCGCGATGCACACCCGATGGACGTGATGCGTACCGGGTGCTCGGTACTCGGTACCCTGGAGCCCGAGCTGACCTTCGACACCCAGCGCGACAAGACCGACCGCCTGCTGGCGCTGTTCCCGGCGGTGATGTGCTACTGGTACCGCTACACCCACCACGGCGTGCGTATCGACTGCAGCAGCGACGAAGACACCCTGGGCGGCCACTTCCTGCACCTGCTGCACGGCAAGAAGCCCAGCGAGCTGCACGTCAAGGTGATGAACGTCTCGCTGATCCTTTACGCCGAGCACGAATTCAACGCCTCGACCTTCACTGCCCGGGTCTGCGCCTCGACCCTGTCCGATTTGTACTCCTGCGTGACCGCCGCCATCGGCTCGCTGCGCGGTCCGCTGCACGGTGGTGCCAACGAGGCGGCCATGGAGCTGATCGAGCGCTTCCAGAGCCCGCAGGAAGCCACTGCCGAGCTGCTGCGCATGCTCGAGCGCAAGGACAAGATCATGGGCTTCGGTCATGCCATCTACAAAGAGTCCGACCCGCGCAACGAGGTGATCAAGGGCTGGGCCAAGCAGTTGGCCGACGAAGTGGGCGACAAGGTCCTGTACCCGGTCTCCGAAGCCATCGACAAGACCATGTGGGAGCAGAAGCGCCTGTTTCCCAACGCCGACTTCTACCACGCCTCGGCGTACCACTTCATGGGCATCCCGACCAAGCTGTTCACCCCGATCTTCGTCTGCTCGCGCCTGACCGGCTGGGCCGCGCACGTGTTCGAGCAGCGCGCCAACAACCGCATCATCCGCCCGAGCGCCGAGTACGTCGGCGTCGAGCAGCGCCAGTTCGTGCCGATCGAGCAGCGCTGAGGCAACGACCGCTAGGGCTGCCATGCAGCCCTTTCGCCGGCAAGCCGGCTCCCACAATGTCCACGCGTTGCTGTGGGAGCCGGCTTGCCGGCGATGGGGTGCGCAGCACCCCCAAGGCCTGACCTGCAAACCGAATACCGTGAGCCCGATAACGATATGAACACCGCATTCCGCAAGAACCTGCCAGGCACCGCCCTGGACTACTTCGACGCCCGTGCCGCGGTCGAGGCGATCAAGCCCGGCGCTTACGACGGCCTGCCGTATACCTCCCGCGTACTGGCCGAAAACCTGGTGCGTCGCTGCGATCCGGCCACCCTCGATGCATCGCTCGAGCAACTGATCGAGCGCAAGCGCGACCTCGACTTCCCCTGGTTCCCGGCCCGCGTGGTGTGCCACGACATCCTTGGCCAGACCGCCCTGGTCGACCTCGCCGGGTTGCGCGACGCCATCGCCGACAAAGGCGGCGACCCGGCTGCGGTCAATCCGGTGGTGCCGGTGCAACTGATCGTCGACCATTCGCTGGCCGTGGAATGCGGTGGCTTCGACCCGCAGGCGTTCGACAAGAACCGCGCCATCGAAGACCGCCGCAACGAAGACCGTTTCCACTTCATCAACTGGACCAAGCAGGCGTTCAAGAACGTCGACGTGATCCAGCCGGGCAACGGCATCATGCACCAGATCAACCTGGAGAAGATGTCGCCGGTGATCCACAACGACCGCGGCCTGGCCTACCCTGACACTTGCGTCGGCACCGACAGCCATACGCCGCATGTCGACGCCCTGGGCGTGATCGCCATCGGTGTCGGTGGCCTGGAGGCCGAAAACGTCATGCTCGGCCGCGCCTCGTGGATGCGCCTGCCGGAGATCGTCGGCGTCGAGCTGACCGGGCGCCTGGCGCCGAACATCACCGCTACCGACCTGGTACTGGCCCTGACCGAGTTCCTGCGCAAGCAGAAGGTGGTCGGCGCCTACCTCGAATTCCACGGTGCCGGCGCCAGCGCGCTGACCCTGGGCGACCGCGCCACCATCTCCAACATGGCCCCGGAGTACGGCGCCACCGCGGCGATGTTCGCCATCGACCAGCAGACCATCGACTACCTCAAGCTGACTGGCCGCGATGACCAGCAGGTGCAGTTGGTGGAAACCTACGCCAAGGTCGCCGGCCTGTGGGCCGACAGTCTGGCCAAGGCCGAGTATGAGCGCACCCTGAGCTTCGACCTGTCGAGCGTGGTGCGTAACATGGCAGGCCCGTCCAACCCGCACGCGCGCGTGGCCACCAGCGACCTGGCGGCCAAGGGCATTGCCGGGCAATGGCAAGAAGTGCCGGGGCAGATGCCGGATGGCGCGGTGATCATCGCCGCCATCACCAGCTGCACCAACACCAGCAACCCGCGCAACGTGATCGCCGCTGGCCTTATCGCCCGCAACGCCAACAAGCTTGGCCTGGTGCGCAAGCCGTGGGTCAAGTCGTCGCTGGCGCCGGGCTCCAAGGCGGTGCAGCTGTACCTGAAGGAAGCAGGCCTGGAACAGGAGCTGGAGCAATTGGGCTTCGGCATCGTCGCCTTCGCCTGCACCACCTGTAATGGCATGTCCGGCGCGCTCGACCCGGTGATCCAGCAGGAGATCATCGATCGCGACCTGTACGCCACCGCGGTGCTGTCGGGCAACCGCAACTTCGACGGGCGTATCCACCCCTACGCCAAGCAGGCGTTCCTCGCGTCGCCGCCGCTGGTGGTGGCCTACGCCATTGCCGGTACCATCCGTTTCGACATCGAGAAGGACGTGCTGGGCGTGGTCGACGGCAAGGAAATCCGCCTCAAGGACATCTGGCCGAGCGATGAAGAGATCGACGCCGTGGTGCGTGCCTCGGTCAAGCCCGAGCAGTTCCGCCAGGTGTACATCCCGATGTTCGCCATCGAGGAAGACAAGGGGCCGAAGGTCGCGCCGCTGTACGACTGGCGTCCGATGAGCACCTACATTCGCCGCCCGCCGTACTGGGAAGGCGCCCTGGCCGGTGAGCGTACCCTGCGCGGCATGCGCCCTCTGGCGGTGCTGCCGGACAACATCACCACCGACCACCTGTCGCCGTCCAACGCCATCCTGCTGGATAGCGCCGCCGGTGAATACCTGGCGAAGATGGGCCTGCCGGAGGAAGACTTCAACTCCTACGCCACCCACCGTGGCGACCACCTGACCGCGCAGCGCGCCACCTTCGCCAACCCCAAGCTGTTCAACGAGATGGTGCGCAAGGACGACGGCAGCGTGAAGCAGGGTTCGCTGGCGCGTATCGAGCCGGAAGGCAAGGTGACCCGCATGTGGGAGGCCATCGAGACCTACATGCAGCGCAAGCAGCCGCTGATCATCGTCGCCGGTGCCGACTACGGCCAGGGGTCGTCCCGTGACTGGGCGGCCAAGGGTGTGCGTCTGGCGGGCGTCGAGGCGATTGTCGCCGAGGGCTTCGAGCGCATCCACCGGACCAACCTGGTGGGCATGGGCGTGCTGCCGCTGGAGTTCAAGGCAGGCACCGACCGCAACACCCTGGGCCTGGACGGCAGCGAGACCTATGACGTGCTGGGCGAGCGCAAGCCGCGGGCGACGCTGACCCTGGTGGTCACGCGGCGCAACGGCGAGCGTGTCGAGGTGCCGGTGACCTGCCGCCTGGATACCGCCGAAGAGGTGTCGATCTATGAGGCGGGTGGGGTGTTGCAGCGCTTTGCCCAGGACTTCCTGGAAGGCACGGCATAACGCAGATGATGCATAGCGGTCCATGGGAGCGGGCTTGCCCCGCGATGGCCAAGACATCGCCATCGCGGGGCAAGCCCGCTCCCATGGACGGATAAGGAACATTAACCATGGCACATGCACCACAGGTAAAAATCCCCGCCACCTACATCCGTGGCGGTACCAGCAAAGGCGTGTTCTTCCGCCTGCAAGACTTGCCCGAGCGCGCGCAGGTCCCAGGCCCGGCCCGTGACGCCCTGCTGCTGCGGGTGATCGGCAGCCCCGACCCATACGGCAAGCAGATCGACGGCATGGGTGGCGCCACCTCCAGCACCAGCAAGACGGTGATCCTGTCGAAAAGCATCAAGCCCGACCACGACGTCGACTACCTGTTCGGCCAGGTCTCGATCGACAAGGCCTTCGTCGACTGGAGCGGCAACTGCGGCAACCTGTCCGCCGCAGTCGGCTCGTTCGCCATCAGCGGCGGGCTGGTCGATGCGAGCCGCATTCCACGCAATGGCCTCGCTACCGTGCGGATCTGGCAGGCCAACATTGGCAAGACCATCATCGCCCATGTGCCGGTCACCGAGGGCGAGGTGCAGGAAACCGGCGATTTCGAACTTGACGGCGTGACCTTCCCGGCCGCCGAGGTGCAGCTGGAGTTCCTCGACCCGGCTGCCGACGAGGATGGCGGGGGCGGGGCGATGTTCCCCACCGGTAACCTGGTCGACGACCTCGAGGTGCCGGGCGTCGGTACCTTCAAGGCCACCCTGATCAATGCCGGTATCCCGACCATTTTCGTCAATGCCGCTGATATCGGCTATACCGGTAGCGAGTTGCAGGACGCCATCAACGGCGATACCGCCGCATTGCAGCGTTTCGAGACCATCCGTGCCCATGGCGCCGTGCGCATGGGGCTGATCGAACATATCGATCAGGCCGCCGGGCGCCAGCACACGCCGAAAGTGGCCTTCGTCGCGGCGCCGAGCACCTACACTGCCTCCAGTGGCAAAGCCGTGCCTGCCGAAGAGATCGACTTGCTGGTGCGTGCGCTGTCGATGGGCAAGCTGCACCACGCGATGATGGGCACCGCAGCGGTGGCCATCGGTACTGCCGCGGCGATTCCCGGGACGCTGGTCAACCTGGCTGCCGGTGGCGGGGAACGAAGTGCCGTGCGTTTCGGCCATCCGTCTGGGACACTGCGGGTCGGGGCCGAGGCGCGTCAGGTGGACGGGCAATGGACCGTGACCAAGGCAATCATGAGCCGAAGCGCTCGGGTGCTGATGGAGGGCTGGGTACGCGTGCCCGGTGATAGTTTCTAAGGCATCAGTAGTGCTCGGCATTCGTTGAGCGGGGCCGCTTTGCGGCCCCTGTTATCAAGGAGCCACGAATGAGCGCAAACGTAGACCTCAACACCCGCCCCGACTACGATCAGGTGCTGCAGACCCTCGCCGACTATGTGCTCGGCTACCGCGTCACATCCTCCGAGGCGCTGAACACCGCCTGCCACTGCCTGATGGACACTCTGGGCTGCGGCCTGCTGGCCCTGCGCTTCCCCGAATGCACCAAGCATCTTGGCCCGTTGGTCGAAGGCACGATCGTCCCCCATGGCGCCCGCGTGCCGGGCACCAGCTACCGCCTTGACCCGGTCAAGGCGGCCTGGGACATCGGCTGCATCGTCCGCTGGCTGGACTACAACGACACCTGGCTGGCGGCGGAGTGGGGTCATCCCTCGGACAACCTCGGTGGCATCCTGGCGGTCACCGATCACCTGTCGCAAAAGCGCGTGGCCAATGGCGAGGCGCCCCTGGCCATGCGCGAGGTGCTCGATGCCATGGTCATGGCCCATGAGATCCAGGGCGTGCTGGCACTGGAGAACTCCTTCAACCGGGTTGGCCTGGACCATGTGCTGTTGGTCAAGGTCGCCTCGACAGCCGTGTGTGCCAAGCTCATGGGCGCCAGCCGCGAACAATTGCTGTCAGCACTCTCTCACGCCTTCGTCGATGGCCAGGCCCTGCGCGCCTACCGTCATGCGCCCAATGCCGGCTCGCGCAAGTCGTGGGCGGCGGGGGATGCCTCCAGTCGCGGCGTGCGGCTGGCCGATATCGCGCTGCGAGGCGAGATGGGTGTGCCCGGTGCGCTGACCGCCAGGCAGTGGGGGTTCTATGACGTGTCGTTCAGCCACTCCAACAAGGACCTGGCGCTCAAGCCCGAGGCGCAGCGTGAGCTGCGCCTGCCGCAGCCGCTGGGCAGCTATGTGATGGAAAACGTGCTGTTCAAGATCAGCTTCCCCGCCGAATTTCATGCCCAGACGGCCTGCGAAGCCGCGGTGATCCTGCACCCGCAGGTGCGCAACCGCCTGCACGAGATAGACCGCATCGTCATCACCACCCACGAGTCGGCGATCCGCATCATTTCCAAGGAAGGGCCGCTGGCCAACGCTGCGGACCGCGACCACTGCCTGCAATACATGACGGCGGTGCCGTTGATATTCGGTGACCTGGTGGCCGAGCACTACGAAGATGCCTTCCATGCCGCTCATCCGAGCATCGACCGCTTGCGCGAGAAGATGGTGATCGTCGAGGATCCGCGCTTCAGTCGCGAGTACCTGGAGGCCGACAAGCGTTCCATTGCCAATGGCGTGCAGGTGTTCTTCAAGGATGGCTCGCACACGCCGCAAGTGGTGGTGGAGTACCCGCTCGGGCATCGACGCCGGCGGGAGGAGGGGATGCCATTGCTGGAGGCGAAGTTCAGGGAGAACCTGGCGACGCGATTTGCGCGGCAGCGCTGTGAGGAGATCGTGGCGTTGTGCAAGGACCAGGGGAGGCTGGAGGCAATGCCCGTGCACAGGTTTGTCGATCTGTTCGTGATTTGATGTTGTCTGTTGCGGCCTCATCGCTGGCAAGCCACTCCCACAGGTTTGGCGCTGACCTTGAGCACTGCGCGATCCTGTGGGAGCTGGCTTGCCAGCGATGAGGCCGGCGCCTCTAATAAAAAAGCCCCGGTATCTCTACCGGGGCTTCTTCTTACCGCTTTTAACTTACCACTTGCAGCTGCTTACGCCTGAACCACCGGGATCTTGGCGTTGGCCGCGGCTTCGCGGAACTCGGCGATCTGGTCGAAGCTCAGGTAGCGGTAGACGTCGGCAGCCATGCTGTCGATGTCCTTGGCGTACTGCATGTACTCTTCAACGGTCGGCAGCTTGCCGATGATCGAAGCGACAGCAGCCAGCTCGGCCGAGGCCAGGTACACGTTGGTGGCATCGCCCAGACGGTTCGGGAAGTTACGGGTCGAGGTGGAGACCACGGTCGAACCGGTCTGTACACGTGCCTGGTTACCCATGCACAGCGAGCAGCCTGGCATTTCCATGCGCGCGCCAGCCTTGCCGTAGATGCCGTAGTAGCCTTCTTCGGTCAGCTGGTGGGCGTCCATCTTGGTTGGCGGGGCCAGCCACAGACGGGTCGGGATACCGCCCTTGACCTTGTCCAGCAGCTTGCCGGCAGCGCGGAAGTGACCAATGTTGGTCATGCACGAACCGATGAACACTTCGTCGATCTTCTCGCCCTGTACCGAAGACAGCAGGCGGGCGTCGTCCGGGTCGTTCGGCGCGCAGAGCACAGGCTCCTTGACGTCGGCCAGGTCGATTTCGATGATTTCGGCGTACTCGGCATCGGCGTCGGCCGACAGCAGCTCAGGCTTGGCCAGCCAGGCTTCCATGGCCTGGGCGCGGCGCTCCAGGGTGCGGGCATCGCCGTAGCCTTCGCCGATCATCCAGCGCAGCAGGGTGATGTTGGACTGCAGGTACTCGGCGATGGCCTTCTCCGGCAGCTTGATGGTGCAACCGGCGGCGGAGCGTTCGGCCGAGGCGTCGGACAGCTCGAAGGCTTGCTCGACGGTAAGGTCGTTGAGGCCTTCGATCTCCAGGATGCGTCCGGAGAAGGCGTTCTTCTTGCCTTTCTTCTCGACGGTCAGCAGGCCTTTCTGGATGGCGTAGTAAGGGATGGCATGGACCAGGTCACGCAGGGTGATACCAGGCTGCAGCTTGCCCTTGAAACGCACCAGGATCGACTCCGGCATGTCCAGCGGCATGACGCCGGTGGCGGCGGCGAAGGCCACCAGGCCCGAACCTGCCGGGAACGAGATGCCGATCGGGAAGCGGGTGTGCGAGTCGCCACCGGTGCCGACGGTGTCAGGCATCAGCATGCGGTTCAGCCAGCTGTGGATGATGCCGTCGCCCGGGCGCAGCGACACGCCGCCACGGGTGCGGATGAAGTCTGGCAGGGTGTGGTGGGTGGTGACGTCGATCGGCTTCGGATAGGCCGCGGTGTGGCAGAACGACTGCATTACCAGGTCGGCGGAGAAGCCCAGGCACGCCAGGTCTTTCAGCTCGTCGCGGGTCATCGGGCCAGTGGTGTCCTGGGAGCCGACGGTGGTCATCTTCGGCTCGCAGTAGGCACCTGGGCGCACGCCCTGGCCTTCCGGCAGACCGCAGGCGCGGCCGACCATCTTCTGCGCCAGGGTGAAGCCCTTGGTCGAAGCGGCAGGTTGCTCTGGCTTCTTGAACAGGTCCGATGGGGCCTGGCCCAGCTCGGCACGGGCTTTCTCGGTCAGGCCACGGCCGACGATCAGCGGGATACGACCGCCAGCGCGGACTTCGTCCAGCAGCACTTCGGTCTTCAGCTCGAAGCTGGTGACCAGTTCGTCGCTGTCGTGGCGGCGCACTTCACCTTTGAACGGGTAGACGTCGATGACGTCGCCCATGGCGAGGTTGGTGCAGTCGAACTCGATCGGCAGGGCGCCGGCGTCTTCCATGGTGTTGTAGAAGATCGGGGCGATCTTGGTGCCGAAGCAGAAACCACCGGCGCGCTTGTTCGGTACATACGGGATGTCGTCGCCGAAGAACCACAGCACCGAGTTGGTGGCCGATTTACGCGAGGAACCGGTACCGACCACGTCACCGACGTAGGCGACCGGGAAGCCCTTGGCCTTGACCGCTTCGATCTGCGCCAGCGGGCCGACCGAACCAGGCTGCGAAGGCTCGATGCCGTCGCGGGCCATCTTCAGCATGGCCAGGGCGTGCAGCGGGATGTCAGGGCGCGACCAGGCGTCCGGAGCAGGGGACAGGTCGTCGGTGTTGGTTTCGCCAGGCACCTTGAACACGGTCAGGGTGTATTTTTCGGCGATGGCTGGACGCGAGGTGAACCACTCGCCGGCAGCCCAGGATTCCAGCACGGCCTTGGCGTGGGCATTGCCCGCCTTGGCTTTTTCGGCCACGTCGTGGAAGGCATCGAACATCAGCAGGGTGTGCTTGAGCTGTTCGGCCGCGACGGCGCCCAGTTCGGCGTCGTCCAGCAGCGCGACCAGCGTTTCGATGTTGTAGCCGCCTTGCATGGTACCCAGCAGCTCGGTGGCGTGCTTGCGGTCGATCAGCGGCGACTTGGCTTCACCCTTGGCGACAGCGGAGAGGAAAGCGGCCTTGACGTAGGCGGCTTCGTCCACTCCTGGCGGAACGCGGTTGGTGATCAGGTCTACGAGGAAGGCTTCATCGCCGGCCGGCGGGTTTTTCAGCAGCTCGACCAGGCCTGCAGTTTGTTCGGCGTTCAGCGGCTGGGGCACGATACCCAGAGCGGCACGCTCTTCGATATGTTTGCGGTAGGCTTCAAGCACAGTTATTACCCTCATCAGTGGTCCCTAAAGGGAGTCCGGGACGCTCATCCAGCATTCTCCTGCACCCATGCGCTGAAGACGGCTTTTTGAGCCGGCAAGCCAGGGTCGCAGAGAATCCTTACAGAAGCTGTTTTCAAAGTTTTACGCCTGTAGAACGGAAGGCTGATGAGGGGTTGGCCGTGGCCATGCGCTCGCATGGACAGGGCCAACGCCGTTCTACCGGATGAACTGTGCTCGTGACGCTTTGAAAACAGCTTCCAACGGACATGGTTGCCTTGAAAAGGCGGAGTGATTCTACGGCAAAAATTAGCCGAAAGTAAGGCGGCGAAGAAGACTTTAACGGGTGACCCTGGTTAGACAAAGGGCTAACATGGGGCCGTGTTCCCCCGCCAAGCCGTTGTTTTTACATGTCCAACCAATCCATCAAGACGCCTTGCGTCGGCCTCTGCTCCACCGTCTACGGAGACCTGGTTTGCCGCGGCTGCAAGCGCTTTCACCACGAAGTGATCCACTGGAACGGCTACGACGACGAGCAGAAGCGCGCCGTGTGGCTGCGCCTGGAGCAACTGCTGGTGCAGGTGATGATGGCCAAGTTGGAAGTGTTCGACAAAGCGCGCTTGCGCGAGCAGCTCGAACAGCGCTCGATCCGCTATGTGGCACAGCAGTCGGAATATTGCTGGGCCTACCAGTTGATCGCCCGCGGGGCGCGGATGATTCGCGACCTGGAGGCCTACGGGATGGCCTTGCTGCCGGAGTTCCGCGACTGGGAGCTGCCACAGCTGCGCGACGCCATCGACCGGGAATTCTTTTTGCTCTCCGAGGCGCACTACCAGCGCTACATCGCGCCGGCGTTTCTGCAGCAGATCGGTGAGTAACCTGTTTCCCTCTGCCTTGTGTGGGCAGGTCTGGCGAGGATGACTCTCTACTCACGGTCGGGAGAGTCATCTTGAGTTACTACCAGTTCCAACCCATGTTGTGTTTCAACGCACGCTGCTGGTGGCAGCATAAGGACAAGCGCCTGGATTGTCGCCACTGGCCGCCGGCCGCCTCCGAGGCAATGCCTGTCTGGGTCACGTTCGACAGCGGCGACCGTGATGATGGGTGGGTACGATGCGAGCCCGAGCCGCCGCGCCAGTCCGATAAAATATTGTGCAATACGTTCTGGTTCGGCGTGTACGCGCTCGGCGAGCAGTACGCCTACGACATCCGGCCGGCTTACTCGGGAGCTACGTTGGAGCTCTGGCCAAGGCTGGAGAGGGTGCTTGATACCAACATCGATGGCTACCTGGGCATGTACGACGTGCCGACCGAGCCCTACCGGTGGTATGAGCCTACGGCGCCGCTTTGGCAGCTGGAAGGCCTCGACCCTGCAAGCTTGGCGCCTGGCGCACGGCGCTGCAATCTGCAGTGGTACAGCCCAAAAGGCAAGGCCGTGCGGCGCATCAGCGATTTGACCCGGTCGTACCTCGATGATTGGAAAGGGGTCAGGGGAATGGTAAGCCTGGAGGTGCACGAAGTGCCCGTGCCGCCACACCCTAGGCCGAAAACCTGAGCGGCTGTTCAGTCCCCGGTGTACTCGCAACCGCTGGTGCAGGTCTCGTGGATGCGCACTTTCGACAGTTCCGGCAGCAGCGGCTTGACCTGATCCCAGATCCACTTGGCGATCACTTCGCTGGTAGGGTTTTCCAGGCCCGGAATGTCGTTCAGGTAGTTGTGGTCCAACTGCTCGTAGATCGGCTTGAAGATCGCCTTGATCTCGGAGAAGTCGCGGATCCAGCCGGTGTGCGGATCGAGCGGGCCGGTCAGGTGCAGGGCGACCTTGAACGAATGGCCATGCAGGCGGCCGCACTTGTGCCCGGCAGGGACGTTGGGCAGGCGGTGAGCCGATTCGAAGGTAAATTCCTTAAAGATTTCCACGCTGGCATAACTCTGTGTGAATCAACGATGCGCGCAGTCTACCAGCATGCCCGCTACAAGGCTTGCAACCGATCCTGCAACCGCCCGGTGGCGATCAGCTCCAGCAGTTCGTCGCCCAGGCGCCGGCTTTCGGCGATGGCCTTGTACCAGTAACGCTTGCGGCTCGGCGCATCGCCCATGAAACGCTTGAAGTCGTTGCGATCCGGCAGCTTGCCGTAGGGCAGGGCGGCCAGGTACTGCGGCGACGGGGTCATCAGCAGCACGTTCTGCAGGCGCGTGGCATCGCCCTTGCGCCAGGGCAGGGCCTTGTCGAACCAGCCGGGCACCACCTTGTCGGTGAAGTGCGGATAGAGCACCAGGTCGTCGCCGCGGTAGGGCAGGTCCAGATGGTAGTCGAGCAAGCCGCCGTCGCGGTAGGTGCCGGCACCCGCGCCGGGGATGTCGCGTACACCCTCCATGACCATCGGGATCGAACCCGAGGCGAGCAGGGCGTGGCGCAGGTTGGCCAGGTCCAGTGGCAGGCTGCGCGAAGGGAAGTCGGTGAGGGCATCCAGCGGTGGCGCGGCACGTTGATCGTGCAGGATCACGCGCTCGAAGTGTCGGGCCAGGCGCGAGCGGCCCAGCAGGTTGCTGGCGATCACCGAGCCCAGCCCCACGCCCAGGCGCCCGCGGTGATCGTGGGCGAGCTGGCCGTGGCTCTTCACCACCAGGATGTTCAGGCGATAGTGCGGGTTGGCGAGGATCTGCCCATCGTGGCCCTGCAGCAGGTCGTCGAGCATGCGTTGGCAGCTCTGGCTGATTTCCCTGGGGGTCACGCCCTTGGCGAAATCCTGCTCGGTATACAGCTCGCCCAGGCGGCGGATGCCGGCCACCGGGTCGTCGAGACAGGCACTGGCGAAACGCCAGGAGCCGATCGAGGCGCCGATCAATGCCCGTTGCCGTGGTGCCGTCGGCAGCCATTCACCGAACAGCGCCAGGTCCAGGCCCTGGATTCCCAAGGGCTTGGGGCCACCGGCGGCGCCCGGCAGCACGCCGACATCGGCGGCCAGCAGGCCGCGCTCGCGGATCTGCCGCAAGGCGCGCTGGCCGGCCTTGAAGGTCAGGGCGGGATACTTGATGTGGATGGCGCTCATGGCGGGGTCTCGGGCAGGGCAGGCGGGCAGTATAGGGCTTTATTGCGAGGCGGCGATGCCATCACCGCCCCACGTGGCCGCGACAAGGCCGCAAGCTGCGCTATCATGCGGCCAGCTGTTTTCAGGTTGAGTTAAGGACCGGTGGTTAATCTTAACCCCGTAGACAAATTGCACATCTCGCTGGAGAGAACCTCATGAAAACTTTGACTGCCCTGTTCACCGCCACCGCCCTTGCTTTCGGTGCCAATGCCGCCTTCGCCAAGGATGTTCAGCCCGATGAAGTGGTCAAGCTGGTGAACGCCAAGACCATCAAGTCGCTGGATGAACTGAAGGCCGCCGCTGTGGCCAAGCATCCCGGCGCCACCGTGACCGACTCGGAGATCGAGAACGAGTACGGCCGTTATATCTACAAGGTCGACCTGCGTGATGCCCAGAACGTCGAATGGGACGTGGACCTGGATGCCAAGACCGGTGAAGTCCTGAAGGACGAGCGAGACAACTGATGCCTGCACTACCGCGAACGGCACGCTACCTGGCCTTGGCCCTGTTGACCGTCTGTTCGCTGGCCGCCGCGCGCGACCTGGACCAGGATGAAGCCCTGGAGCTTCGGCAAAAGGGCATCATCCTGCCGCTGGAGCAATTGCTCGAAGCCGCCCTGGGGCGTTACCCCGGGGCACGGCTGCTGGAGGCGGAACTGGAAGAGAAGCACGAGCGCTACGAGTACGAGGTCGAACTGCTGACCCCGGCGGGCGTGGTGCGCGAGATCAAGCTCGACGCCCGCACCGGCGCGCTGCTCAAAGACGAGGAAGACGACTGAATGCGCCTGCTGCTTGTCGAGGACAATGTTCCCCTGGCCGATGAACTGACCGCCACCCTGCAGCGCCAGGGTTACGCCGTGGACTGGCTGGCCGATGGCCGCGATGCGGTATACCAGGGCCAGAGCGAACCCTACGACCTGATCATCCTCGACCTGGGCCTGCCCGGGCTGCCGGGGCTCGAAGTGCTGGGGCAATGGCGCGCGAGCGGCCTGCCCACCCCGGTGCTGATCCTCACCGCCCGTGGCTCCTGGGCCGAGCGTATCGAGGGACTCAAGGCCGGGGCTGACGACTATCTGAGCAAGCCCTTCCACCCCGAGGAGCTGCAACTGCGCATCCAGGCCCTGTTGCGCCGGGCCAAGGGGCTGGCCAACCAGCCGAAACTGGAAGCGGCCGGCCTGCATCTGGACGAGTCGCGCCAGTGCGTGAGTCGTGAGGGTGTCGATGTCCAGCTCACTGCCGCAGAGTTTCGCCTGTTGCGCTATTTCATGCTGCATCCGGGGCAGGTGCTGTCCAAGAGCCACCTGGCCGAGCACCTTTACGACGGCGAAACCGAGCGTGATTCCAATGTGCTGGAAGTGCACGTCAACCACCTGCGGCGCAAATTGGGGCGTAGCGTGATCGAGACTCGCCGCGGCCAGGGCTACGTGTACGCCGGGAGTGCTGCGTGAAGTCGATCCAGGCGCGCCTGAGCCTGGGCCTGGTGGCGGTACTGGTAGTGGTTGGGCTGGTCCTGGCGCAGTTGACCTTGTGGCTGTTCGAGGCGGGCCTGCAGCGTTACCTGGAAGCTGGCCTGCGCAAGGAAAGCGAAAACCTGCTGGTGGCGCTGGTGCGTGGCCCGTCCGGCCTGCAGTTGGACGAGCGACGCCTGTCGGCAGCCTACCAGCAGCCGTTCTCGGGCTACTACTTCCGCATTGATTTCGACCAGGGTACCTGGCGCTCCCGTTCGTTATGGGACATGGACATGCCCAAGCCCGGCAAGCCCGGCCTGGACGACGGTCACGAACTCGGCCCCGAGGGCCAGCAACTGCTGGCCTATCGTGGGGACTACCGGCGCCTGGGCCAGGACATCTCGATCAGCGTGGCCCAGGACTATTCACCGGTGCGTGAGGGCTTCCGGCGCATGCAACAGATCGGCCTGGGCCTGGGGCTGGTGGCGTTGATATTGGTCCTGGTGCTGCAACGCCTCACCGTGACCCGCTCGTTGCGCCCGCTGGAGCGGGCGCGCCAGCAGATCGCCCAGTTGCAGCAGGGCCAGCGCTCGCAACTGGATGCCGAGGTGCCCAGCGAGCTGCAGCCGCTGGTGGACCAGATCAACCACCTGCTGACCCATACCGAAGACAGCCTGCGCCGTTCGCGCAATGCCCTGGGCAACCTCGGTCATGCCTTGAAGACGCCGCTGGCGGTACTTGTCAGCCTGGCTGCCAGCGAACGCCTGCAGGCGCTGCCCGAGGTGCGCGCGCAGATGCGTGAGCAACTGGAGCAGATCCAGCAACGCCTGGCCCGCGAACTCAACCGCGCGCGCCTGGCCGGCGATGCCTTGCCCGGTGCGCAGTTCGACTGCGATGGCGAACTGCCCGGGCTGCTGGCGACGTTGGGGATGATCCATGGCGAAGGCCTGCTGCTCGAGCGCGACGTGGCTCCAGGCTTGTTGCTGCCCTGGGACCGCGAGGATTTGCTGGAGCTGCTCGGCAACCTGCTGGACAACGCCTGCAAATGGGCCGACAGCGAGGTGCGCCTGGGCATCGCGCCAACCACCGAGGGTTACCAGCTGTGGGTCGATGACGATGGCCCGGGCATCCCTGAGGGGCAACGCCTGCAAGTGCTCGAGCGTGGTTCGCGGCTGGACGAGCAAGTCGATGGCCATGGCCTGGGGCTGGGCATCGTGCGCGATATCGTCGAGGCCTGGGGTGGGCGCATCGCGCTGCTGGAAAGCCCGCTGGGCGGGCTACGGGTCAGTATCGAACTGCCGCGCAAGGGGCGTTGATCGGAGCCGGCCCAATCGCGGGGCAGATCAACCGTGCAAAAAAATTGCAGTACAGCCGCAGTTTTTTGAATTGGCCCAGCGCCACCTGCGCCCGGCACAATGCCGGCCACGAAACCTTGCGGTTTCCATCTCTCCAAGGACGGAGCCCCCTTGCGCCACTGCATTGCGCAACACAGGGCCCAGGCCGGTCGCGCTGGGCTTTCTTTTTACCATCAGAAGAACACGATCAAGTTACCTCGATGTCTGCCTCGCGTCCCGAATCCCGCTTGCAGCGCCTGCTCCCGGCGCCGCTGAACATCCCTCCCCGAGAATGGTTGCGTGCAGGCCTTGGCGCGCTGCTCGGCCTGTTTCTCGCCGGCTATCTTTGCAGCCTGGCCTATGGGCCATCGATCGCCCTGCATCTGCTGGGCCCGCTCGCAGCCTCGGCGGTGCTGGTGTTCGCCGTGCACTCCGGTCCGTTGGCCCAACCCTGGCCCGTGCTGGGCAGCTACGCGCTGGCGGCTGTCGTAGGCCTGGCCATGCGCCACGCCTTCGGCGATGGGTTGTGGGTCGCGGCGGCGGCGTTGGGCATCGCCATCCTGGCAATGTGCCTGCTGCGCTGCCTGCACCCGCCCGGTGGCGGCGTGGCGGCCAGCGCGGTGCTGGCCGATCCGGGGCTGGTGGCCATGGGTGACCACCTGCTCGAGCCGGTATTGCTCAATGCGCTGATCCTGGTCGGCGTGGCCGTGCTCTACAACCGTCTGACCGGCGTGCGCTATCCCAAGGGCGCGATCCCGCGACGCGACCTGCACCACACCCACGACCCGCTGCCGGGCGAGCGGGTCGGCATCAGCGCGGGGGACCTGGACCAGGCCCTGGAGGAGATCGGCGAGTTCGTCGATGTCACCCGTGACGAGCTGGAGCGGATCATCCTGGCCACCGAGCAGCACGCCCTGCACCGCAGCCTGGGCGGCATCACCGCCAGCTCGGTGATGTCCCGCGACGTGCAATGGGCAACGCCGCGCACCACCTTCGAGCAGGCTTGGAAGCTGTTGTCCGGCCATCACCTCAAGACCCTGCCGGTGCTGGAAGAGGGACGCCTGGTGGGGATCGTCAGCCTCAGCGATCTGGTCGGACCGGCCATGGAACGTGGGCGTTTCAGCTGGCGTGGCCTGTTCCGGCGCAAGGTGGTGCGCCTGGAGCAGGTGATGAGTCGGCGGGTGGTCAGTGTCGGCAGCCAGCATCCGCTGGAGCGCCTGTTGCCGTTGCTCAGTGAACAGGGGCTGCACTGCCTGCCGGTGCTCGACGACGAAAAGCTGGTGGGGGTGATCACCCAGACCGACCTGATCGCCGGCCTCAAGCGGCACCTGCTGACTGCCGCGGCGCAGGGCTCAGATCACCGGGTCCCAGCGCTGTGACCAGTCGCTTTCGCCTGCGGTCACCAGCCGGCGCAACACGCTGAAGGCCTGCTGCAACGCGTCGCTGTCGCGTTCGCGGGCATGCACCAGGAAGGTCGGGTAGGTGAACTCCGGCGCCTGGGGCACGCGCTCGAACACCGCGCTTTGCAGGTAGGCCTGGACCACCCGGGTGCGGAAATAGCCGCTGCCGCCGTGTTCGAGAATGAACTGCAGGGCCAGGGGCCCGAGATTGAAGCTCAGGGCCGGGCGCGACAGGTCGGGCAGGGCGGCGTCATGCTGGCGGCGGAACGCTTCGCCCCAGTCTATGTAGATGTACGGATCGGGCGCATCGACCCGGCGCACGCGGATCAGCTTCTCTTCCATCAACTGTTCGACCTGCAGGCCGGGGCCATAGGTCGGCTGGTAGACCAGCGCGGCGTCGAGCAAGCCCATCTCCACCTTGCGCAGCAGCGCTTCGCCATCGCTGACCTCGCTGCGGATGGCGTGGCTGGGCAGTTCCTGGTGCAGGGCGCTGACCCAATCGAGCAGCATCGGGTTGCCCAGGCTCACCTCGGCGCCCACATGCAGCACCTGCTGGCAGCCCTGGGGCAGCGGCAGGTCACGGCGCGCCGCTTCCCAGGTCTGCACCAGCTGGTTGGCATAGCTGACGAACGCCTCGCCATCGGTGGTCAGGCTGGCGCCGTTGCGGCTGCGCACGAACAGCTGGCAGCCCAGTTGCTGCTCCAGGCGCTGCACGCGGGCACTAATCGCCGTCTGTGAGACGAACAGGCGTTCGGCGGCGGCGACCAGGCTGCCGCAGCGGACGATTTCCAGGAAGGTGCGGGCCTGATCGATGTCCATGGTGCTGCTTCTGTGGCTGGAGAGGCGCCTATTCTAGAGCCATTGCACCTGTTTGGGGCGCTGGTTCAGCCACGTGCCAGTTCAGCCACGCGCCAGCTCAGCCAGATGTGCCGTGGCCTCTTCGCTCTTGAGCACCAGCACATCACCTTCCAGCGCATCCAGGACCACTTCTGCGGTGTTGCCGATCAACGCCCCGGAGATACCGGTGCGGGCCACGGTACCGACGATGGTCACCACCGCGTCGAGTTTCTTCTCGGTATAGGGAATCAGTACGTCGGCCGGCCCTTCGACAATATGCAGCCTGTCATCGGTAACACCGAATTCCTCTTGGAACGCCCGGCACTCTTTGCGATAGTGCTTTTCGATGGTTTCCGTGAGCTGGTAGACCGGGTCGGAAGCCGCCAGCATCGGCGATGGGTGGGCGCTGATCACGTGCAGCTGGCCTTTGGCCAGGCTGGCGATGTCGTAGCCGTGATCGATGATGCTGGCATGCAACAGGCGATGGGCCTCGTCCTGGTTGCCCACATCCACCGCCGCCAGGATCACGCCGCCGGTCCAGGGGCGTTCGCTCTTGACCATCAGTACCGCGCAGGGGCACTCGCGCAGCAGCTTCCAGTCACTGGGGGTCAGCAGTGCCTTGCTCAAGGGATTGTCCGGGCGGTGCTCCTTGATCACCAGTTCACAGCCTTCCGCTTGCTGCACATGGATGATCGACTGGTGCAGGCTGTCCTTCCACTTCTGTTCATGGGTGACATTGTCGTAGCCATCGTCATGCAGCTGGCTGCTTAGCAGGCTCAACAGCGCGCTGTGGTCCTGCTTCTTGTCGCACATCAGCAGGTGCAGGTCCGCACCGGTCACCCCGGCAATCAGTTTGGCCCGGGTCAGGGCCCGGCTATGGGCGTGCTCGGGGTCGAGGACGACGAGGATGCTGCGCACGGCTTGCATGGGCGTGAACTCCTTTCGCGGATGGCGACCAATGCCTGACTATAGACGGCGCGGCGGCTGCCGCCGGTTGACCTGCATCAAGCATAGTCACTGGCGCTCGCCAGCGCCGCCGGTATAATCGCCGGTCCCGCCGATGTCCCCTGCGATTGTGAGTACCATGTCCCTGATTCCTGAAATCGATGCCTTCCTGGGTTGCCGCACCCCTGACGCCTGGATCGAGGCGGCACTGGCCGACCAGGAAACCCTGCTGATCGATCACAAGAATTGCGAGTTCAAGGCCGCCAGCACGGCGCTGAGCCTGATCGCCAAGTACAACACCCACCTCGACCTGATCAACATGATGTCGCGCCTGGCCCGCGAGGAGCTGGTGCACCACGAGCAGGTGCTGCGCCTGATGAAGCGTCGCGGCGTGCCGCTACGGCCGGTGTCGGCCGGGCGCTATGCCTCGGGCCTGCGGCGGCTGGTGCGGGCGCATGAGCCGGTGAAACTGGTGGACACCCTGGTGGTGGGGGCCTTTATCGAGGCGCGCAGCTGTGAGCGTTTCGCCGCCCTGGTGCCGCACCTGGACGAGGAGCTGGGCACCTTCTACCACGGCCTGCTCAAGAGTGAGGCGCGGCACTATCAAGGCTATTTGAAACTGGCCCACCAGTACGGCGATGAAGCGGACATTGCCCGGGTGGTGGAGCAGGTGCGCGAAGCGGAGGTCGGGCTGATCACCTCGCCCGACCAGGAACTGCGCTTCCACAGCGGTATTCCCCAGGCTCAGGCCGCCTGAGCTATTGCCGGCGACCGAGCAGCAGCCCGACCACCAGGCCGAAGCCTGCAGAGACCGCCACGGTCTGCCAAGGGTGGCCACCGATGTACTCTTGGGTCGCCTCGACCACCGGCTGCGCCTTCTGGCCCAGGCGGCTGGTGGCATCGCGCGCCTGGCGCAACTTGAGCCCCAACTGCGCGCGCATGCCTTCGGCTTCCTCGCCGACCAGCGACGCGCTGTCGCTGAGCAGCTTCTCGGATTCCTCGATCAATGCCTGCAGTTCGCTGAACACCTGATCCTTGATCTGGTCGTTGTTGCCTTGCGCAGCGGTTTTCCTGGCCATGTACACATCCTCGTGAAGGGTTGGGCGTTGAACAATGGATGCCACGCTGCCGGGAAAGTTGCAGCGGCGTACCGGTGGCGCGTCGTCGCAGTGTAAGATAGCGCCCATTTTCCAGCGGCAGGTAATACCCGATGAGTTTCAATCTGGCCAACATGAGCTTCCAGGAACGGGCGCAGATCGAGGCAGAAAAGGCCCGCTTGTTCGACTACTGGCAGAACAACCTGGGCAAGGCCAAGGGCGAGGCGGCGCGCCTGATTGCTGAGAAGCCACGGCGCAAGGGCAAGTGGGCGGAGTGGGTGCGTGCCGAACTCGACGGCATGTCGCCGCCAGAGTTCAACCAGCTGGTGCGCAGCGAGGTGAACAAGATGATGGCCGCCGCCAGCGCCAACCGCTGAGCCAGGCGAACACCCCGAACGCCTGCGCTGGAGAATCCAACAGACCTTCCTGACTGGAGTTCCCTCGATGCCCAAGTCCATCGTCGCCGCCCTGCAGATCGGTTCGCTGCCTGGTGGCAAGGCCGCCACCCTGGCGCAGATCCTCGACTACGAGCAGGCCATCCGCGACGCCGGTGCCAGCCTGGTGGTGATGCCCGAGGCCTTGCTCGGTGGCTATCCGAAAGGCGAAGGGTTCGGCACCCAGCTCGGCTATCGCCTGCCTGAGGGACGTGAAGCCTTCGCCCGCTATTTCGCCAATGCCATCGATGTGCCAGGGCCCGAGACCGATACCTTGGCCGGCTTGTCGGCGCGTACCGGAGCGAGCCTGGTGATCGGCGTGATCGAGCGCAGCGGCAATACCTTGTATTGCACGGTGCTGTTCTTCGAACCGCACTCCGGCCTGGTGGCCAGGCACCGCAAGCTCATGCCCACCGGCACCGAGCGGCTGATCTGGGGCAAGGGCGACGGCTCCACACTGCCGGTAATCGAAAGCCGTGCCGGGCGCATCGGCGCGGCGGTGTGCTGGGAGAACTACATGCCGCTGCTGCGCACCGCGATGTACGCCAAGGGGGTGCAGTTGTGGTGCGCGCCGACGGTGGACGAGCGCGAGCTGTGGCAGGTGAGCATGCGCCATATCGCCGCCGAGGGGCGCTGCTTTGTCATCAGCGCCTGCCAGGTGCAGGACTCGCCCGCCGCACTGGGCCTGGAGGTGGCCAACTGGCCGGCCGAACGACCATTGATCAACGGCGGCAGCGTGATCGTCGGCCCACTCGGCGAGGTGCTGGCCGGGCCGCTGGTGGGCGAGCGCGGCCTGCTTTGCGCCGAAGTCGATACCGATGAACTGGTGCGTGCGCGCTACGACTTCGACGTGGTTGGCCATTATGCGCGGCCGGATGTGTTCGAACTCAGCGTGGACGAGCGTCCGCGGCCAGGAGTCCGTTTCGTCGGTTCATCCAGCGCAGGCGAGTGATCTGCCAACCTGCCGGTAAAGCTGATTACCAGGCGGGGCCTGCGGCCGTTGGCAGGTCGAGCTTGCCTTTGTCGGTAAAACGCACGGTACCGAGTGGCCCTCCTGCCAGCTTGCCGCGCAACACATAGGGCAGGCCCTGCAGCGAGTCCACCTGGCTCAGGCCGTAGGCCTGGCGCAGGAAGGCGAAGGCGGTGACGCTCACCGGCACCACCAGCACCGCTTCGTCGTAGCGGCCGATGTGCCCGCGCTGGTCGCTCACCCCGGCCGCCAGGGGCTGGTCGTTGACTTCCAGGTTGAGGGCGATGCCGTTGAAATCCACCGGGGTTTCGTTCGGGTTCTGCACGCGGATCTTCACCGCCATGCGCAGTTCCAGATCCTGGCCTGGCAAAGGATCGATGCCGATCACGCTGATGTTCAGCGGATCGCGCCCCTGGAACAGGGCGCAGGCGTTCAGGCCAAGGGTCAGCAGCAGGATCAGGCAGATGCGGGCATACATGGGGATCTGGCCTTGTGGCACGGACGAGTCGGCAGTGTCGCAAATGCGTGGCGGCGATGAAAGCGGGGCCTGCCGACGTTGCGGGCCTAACGCGAGCCGAATGTCATGCGCAGGTCTTCCATGAAGGCTTGCTGCGCCTCACCGGGTGTTTGCCCGCGATGCCTGGCCAGGGTGAACGGCACCACGAAATCCAGCGCGGTATCCAGCGCCCGTAACAGGCCCTGGGCTTCCCAGGGCGCGGCGCAGTGACACGGCAGAAAGCCGATGTGTCGTCCCGACAGGATGAATGTCAGCGCGCTGTCGATCTGCTCTGCCACCGCCATGCTGTGACGGCTCTGGAACGGCTCGCCCTGTTTGAGAAAACGGTAGGGGTGGCTGACCTGGTCGGCCTCGAGCAACTGCTCGCGGGTTATCTGCGCCTGGCTGAACAACACGTGCCCCTTGCCGCAGTAAAGCCTCTGGCGCTCCTCGAACAGCGGCAGGTAGTCGAAAGCCGCCTGGTTGCCGGAGAAGTAGCTGATGGCGCAGTCCAGGCGCTGCTCCAGCAGCAAGCGTTCGAGTTCGGCCGGTGGCGCGCTGGTCAGCTCCAGGCGCACGCTCTCGTCACGCTGGCGAAACCGCGCGATGGCCTGCGCCAGGCGCAGGCTGACAACACGGTCCTGGTTCTCGGCCAGGCCGATGCGCACGCTGCCCAGCAAGCGCCCGGTAACACCGTTGGCCTGTTGGCGGAACTGCTCGATCTGCAGCAGCAGGCCGCGGGTCGCCTGCAACAGCAACTCGCCTTTCTCGGTCAGCCGGAAGCCGCCCTTGCCCCGGCTGCACAGGCGATAACCCAGGCGGGTCTCCAGTTTCGCCATCTGTTGGCTGATGCTGGGCTGGCTGAGCCCGAGCACACCCTGGGCGGCGCTGAAGCCGCCGGCCTCGACTACAGTGACGAACAGCCGCAGCAGGTGCAGGTCCGGGTCGTGCAATTGTCCGAGCATCACATTGCTCCTGGTGAATGTCAGCTTCGCAAAGTTGCCATTTTTGCAATGTAACCCGGCAGGCATGCTGGCGGCATCCACCCTTATGCCGAGGTGTCCGCCATGCGTTCGACGTTGTGCCTGCTTTCATTGCTGATCGCCCTGCCGCTGCAGGCCGAAGAGAAGGTCGTCAACCTGTACAGCTGGGCCGACTATGTCGCCCCGCAGACCCTGGAACGTTTCGAAAAGGAGACCGGCTACAAGGTCCGCTACGACACCTTCGACACCACCGAGGTGCTGGAGACCAAGCTGCTCACCGGTGGTAGCGGCTACGACGTGGTGGTGCCTTCGGCCACGGTGCTGGCCCGGGCCCTCAAGGCCGGCGCCCTGCAGCCGCTCGAGGCGCAGGCGATGCCCGGCTATGCCAACCTCGACCCGGACCTGCTGGCCAAGCTGGCCGAGGCCGACCCTGGCAATCGCCATGCCGTGCCTTACACCTGGGGCACCCTGGGGCTGGGGGTGAACGTCGAGGCCGTACGCCAGCGCCTGGGCGATGTGCCCCTGGACAGCCTCGACCTGCTGTTCAAGCCTGAGTACGCCAGCCGCTTGAAGGACTGCGGCATCGCCATGCCCGACTCACCGCAGGAAGTGATCGGCGTGACCCTCAACTACCTGGGCAAGGACCCGTACAGCCAGGACAAGGCTGACCTGGACGCGGCGCAGGCGCTGTTGCAGCAACTGCAACCGTCGATGAGCTACGTGGCCAATGGCCGCCAGATCAACGACCTGGCCAACGGCAGCGTGTGCCTGGCGCTCACCTACAACGGCGATGCCGCCATGGCCGCCGACCAGGCGCGTCGCGCTGGCAAGCCCTTCGAGCTGATCTACCGCATCCCCCGCGAGGGCACGCTGGTGTGGCAGGACAACCTGGTGATCCCCAAGGACGCACCGCATCCCGAGGCGGCCCGCGCTTTCATCGCTTTCATGCTGCGCCCCGACTCGGTGGCGGCACTGACCAACACGCTGTTCTTCGCCAACGCCAACCAGGCCGCCACCCCGCTGGTGGACGCGGCGATCCGCAACGATCCGGACATCTACCCGTCGGCCGAGGTGCGCCAGCGCCTGTTCGCCGACCGCAGCATGGCGCTGGCCGACCTGCGCCAGCGCAACCGCCTGTGGACCGCCTTCCGCAGCCGCCAGTGAACGACAACGACAGGAGACACACCGTGGACCTCGCCCAGAACAACGACCAGGCCATCACCCGTGACAGCCTCTATGGCACCGCTGCCGAAAGTACCTATGCCGGCATCACCAGCTTTTCACGGCGCCGCTACAGCCGCGACCTGCGGGGTGTCGACGTGGTGGTCAGCGGCGTGCCGTTCGACACCGCCACCAGCAATCGTCCCGGCGCGCGCTTCGGTCCGCGGGCGATCCGCGCCGCCTCGGTGCAACAGGCCTGGGCCCGGCACTGGCCCTGGGCGTTCGATCCGTTCGACCACCTGGCGGTGATCGACTACGGCGATTGTGCCTTCGATAGCGGTACGCCGCAGTCGGTGCCGCAGAGCATCGAGGCGCATGCCGAGCACATTCTTGAGGCCGGCTGCGCCATGCTCACCTTGGGCGGAGACCATTTCATCAGCTATCCGCTGCTCAAGGCCCATGCCCGTCGGCATGGCCCGCTGGCGCTGGTGCACTTCGATGCGCACAGCGACACCTGGCCGGACGAGGAGGGCCAGCGCATCGACCATGGCACGATGTTCTGGCACGCGGCGCGGGAAGGGCTGGTGGACCCGGCGCGCTCGGTGCAGATCGGCCTGCGCACCACCAACGACGACAGCCAGGGCTTCGCCATTCTCGACGCCCGCCAGGTGCATCGCCAGGGCACCGAGGCGATCGTCACTGCCATCCGCCAGCGGGTGGGCGACCGGCCGGTGTACCTGACCTTCGATATCGACTGCCTGGACCCAGCCTTCGCCCCCGGCACCGGCACGCCGGTATGCGGCGGCCTGAGCACGGTGCAGGCGCTGGAGATCCTCGGCGGGTTGCGCGGGATCAACCTGGTGGGGATGGACCTGGTGGAAGTGGCGCCGGCCTATGACCATGCCGATATCACCGCGCTGGCCGGCGCGACCCTGGCGATGGAGATGCTGTGCCTGTATGCCGCGCGGCACAAGGTAGATACAGTCGGTTGACACCAGGGCTGAAGGTAGCCCAAGGGGCACATACTGAAACATCAGGACCCAAATTCATTCTTTTGCGTCGAACCCTGCGCGCCTTAGGCTATCCAACCTTCGAGCGCGCCTTTTCGTAGCGGAGGTGAAGCATGAATCCCACACTGCCAATCCTGGGCCTCGGCCTGGTGCTGGCGTTGCCACTGCAGGCTGCGTCCTTGGCGCCGCCACTGCTTGCCGCCAACGACAGCAACAATCCCTACAACAGCCCGATCATGCGCGCCAACCCCAACAGCCGGCAGGGCAGCGTGCCGGCAATGCCGCCCGTGCGCGGCCCGTCCACGCAACCCAATCCGCGCCCCCCCACCCTCGACAACCGCGGTATCGGCAACGGTGAAAACCTGCGCCGCGAGCAGCAGACCCCGAATCTGGAACCCACCCGGCCACCACGCGATTCACCACGCGCGCCGTGAGCCCTTGCGAAGGAAGCGAGCATGACGCCACGCATCTGGTTGACCACCCTGGCAGCAGCCAGCCTGTTCCCCTTGTTGGCGCAGGCCGCCGCTGAGCAGCAGTACTCCAGCGAGGCGGGCCCGCTAACCGTCAGCACTGTCGCCGATGGTCTGCGCAATCCCTGGGCGCTGGCCTTCCTGCCCGGCGGAAAGGACATGTTGGTCACCGAACGTCCAGGCAATCTGCGTATAGTCAATGCTGAGGGCAAGGTAGGGCCGCCGCTGTCCGGCGTGCCCAAGGTGTGGGCCGAAGGGCAGGGTGGGCTGCTTGACGTGGTGCTCTCGCCTGAGTTTGCCAAGGACCGAACCGTTTATCTGTCCTATGCCGAAGAGGGCAGCGATGGCAAGGCGGGTACCGCCGTCGGTCGTGGCCAGCTGACCCAGGACCAGTCGCGCCTGGAGAACTTCACGGTGATCTTCCGCCAGCAGCCCAAGTTGTCCGAAGGCAATCACTTCGGCTCGCGGCTGGTGTTCGACCGTGACGGCTACCTGTTCATCGCCTTGGGCGAGAACAACCAGCGTGCCACGTCGCAGGACCTGGACAAGCTGCAGGGCAAGATCGTGCGCATCCTGCCCGACGGCGAGGTACCCAAGGACAACCCCTTCGTCGGCCGCGACAACGTACGCCCGGAGATCTGGTCGTTCGGCCACCGCAACCAGCAGGGCGCGGCGCTCAACCCCTGGACCGGCATGCTCTGGACCCACGAGCACGGCCCGCGTGGCGGCGACGAGATCAACATCCCCAAGGCGGGCAAGAACTATGGCTGGCCGATCGCCACCCACGGCATCAACTACTCGTTGCTGCCGATCCCCGAGGCCAAGGGCAAGCACGTCGACGGCATGGTCGACCCCCATCATGTATGGGAAAAGTCGCCGGGCATCAGCGGCATGGCGTTCTACGACAGCCCCACGTTCAAGGCCTGGGACCACAACCTGTTCATCGGCGCGCTGGCGACACAGGAGTTGATCCGGCTGAAACTCGATGGCGACAAGGTCGTGCATGAAGAGCGGCTGTTGGCTGACCTGAAAGCCAGGATTCGTGACGTGCGGGTAGGGCCGGATGGCTATCTGTACGTGCTGACCGATGCCAAGGATGGCGCCTTGTTGAAGGTGGGGCTGACAGAGGGCTGATCGTCCCGGCGTAAGCCCTGGTGCAAGCTATTGCAGTTGCCCTGGGGCAATGTTGTGGGAGCGGGCTTGCCCCGCGATGGCGTACCATGCGCGGCATGACTCCCGAATCCCTTTATCACAAGGCGCTGGCCGAGCGCGGTTACGTTCCCGATGCCGCCCAGGCAGCCGCTGTGGCGGCCTTGCAGGCCTGCTTCGACTCCCTGCTTCAGGGCCAGCCGACGCAAGGCCTGTATCTCTGGGGCCCGGTCGGTCGGGGCAAGACCTGGTTGATGGACCTGTTCCATCGCAGCTTGGAACTTCCGGCACGGCGCCAGCATTTCCACCACTTCATGGCCTGGGTCCACCAGCGCCTGTTCCAGCTCAATGGTACCGCCGACCCGCTCGCGGCCCTGGCCCGGGCGCTGGCCGAAGAGATACGGGTGTTGTGTTTCGACGAGCTGTTCGTCAGCGATATCGGCGATGCGATCATCCTTGGCCGTCTGTTCCAGGTGTTGTTCGATCACGGTGTGGTGATCGTCGCCACCTCCAACCAGCCGCCTGACCAGCTGTACCGCGATGGCTTCAACCGCGAGCGGTTCCTGCCGGCCATCGCCGCCATCGAGCAGCACATGCGCGTGCTGGCGGTGGCGGGGGAGCAGGACCACCGACTGCGTCCCGGCGTGCAACAGCAACGCTATTGGGTCGGCAAGCCAGGGTGGCCGAGCGCGCTCGAGGCGGTGTTCCAGCAGCTGAGCCCGAACGATCCAGGCAGTGATCAGCCGTTGCAGCTCGGCTCCCGGCGTATCGGCGTGCTGCGCCGCAGCACGCACGCCATCTGGTGCCGCTTCGCCGACTTGTGCGAGCAGCCCCTGGCCGCCATGGACTTCATGGCATTGTGCGACCGCTTTCCGGCGATCCTGATCAGCGCTATTCCGGCCCTGGGTGGCGTCCAGCAGGCCGGGCGCATTGCCCGCGGCACCGAGGACGGGGCCGCCCGCGTCGAGGCCGGGGATCGCCAGTTGCCGACGCTGGCGCCGAAGGATGACAGCGTGCGGCGCTTCATCGCCCTGGTGGACGAATGCTACGACCGTCGGGTGTTGTTGTACCTGGAGGCCGAGGTGCCGCTGGAAGCGCTCTACACTCAAGGGTATCTGGCGTTCCCGTACCAACGGACCCTGAGCCGGCTACGGGAGATGCAACTGCAACGCTTCGCCTGAAGGAGCCGACCATGGAGCCGCTGTCGCATCATCTGCTGACCCAGGCCTACAACAATGGCTGGGCCAACCACCGCCTGTACAAGGCTTGTCTGCAACTGACCCAGGACGAGTTCGTCGCCCCCCGCTGCAGTTTCTTCCCGTCGATCAAGGCCACCCTCAACCACCTGTTGACGGTCGACTGGTTCTACCTGGATGCGCTGGAGTGCGAGCAGCGCGGCCAAACGCCGGACCCGGATGGCGAGCGCTTCTTCCAGCCCGAGCAGCCCTTCGCCACCTGCACCGACCTGCAGGCCCAGCAGGCCCAGGCCGACCAGCGGCTGATCGCCTATTGCCGGCAATTGCGCGACGACCAGTTGCGGCGCTACGTGAGCATCGTGCGACCGGACCGGGTGCAACAGGAGCAACGTTTGCGCCTGCTGTCGCACCTGTTCGAGCATCAGATCCATCATCGTGGCCAGGTACACGCGATGCTCAGCGACACGGCGATCAGGCCACCGCAGTTGGACGAATTCTTCTGCGAAGAAGAGGCCTCACTGCGCTCCGGGGATTTTGCCGCGCTGGGTTGGAGCGAGGCGCAGGTCTGGGAGCAACCCTAAGGGACGCTCAGGCTGTTTCGGCACCTGTCAGATCGTGGGCGGCCTGCACCAGCTGCTCCAGCTGGTGATGCACCATGGCACGGTCCAATTGCGCCAGGGCCTGGCGATTCCACAGTATTTGCATGCCGGTGAGTGGGTCGACACCGATCACAGGCTTGCAGGTGTCCTGACAGAACAGGTTCTGCTCGCCCCAGCGTACGTCGTCGATTGCGGGCAGTTCGATGAACATCAGCAAGTGATCCGCCGGGTGCTCGCTGACGTTGCACACAAAAGAACCCACCTGCAGGCTGATCACCGGGTCGAAGGTCAAGGGTGGATCCAGCTTCAGGGCAGCATACAGCTGGGTCAATGCATAATCGTAGTTCGTGCCTGACATGGCGAGTTCTCGATAATGAAGGGGGCCGTCACGGTAGTGTGGGCACGCCCTGGTGGATACCGGTCGCTGTCGCCAATTTTTAGTTGTTGGCTGTCAGCAGAGGCGTTGTGGGGACTGCCACATTCATTCTTCGCCAGACCATCTATTTCCTACAGAAAGTGGCGAAATGCCACTTGCTCCTGCGAACTATCCCTGCATTCATTTCAGCGGGCACGCCTTAGTCTACCGCCTCGTCTTCATCGATACGGTCAAGTCCACAGAGGCTGCTCCAGTTCTGTAGGCGTTGCGATTCGTTCGGTGTTCAAAAGGTCTACGGGAAGCAAGGCCTGGTGTGAGAGGGATTTCTCCAGTTGAGGGCTGGTGTGTGCAGGGGCGGCAGTTGGATGTTGTCGGGGCGGGGTTCACGTCCTTGGGGCAGGAAGGTTTTTACGCCATCCTGGCGGGTGAGTTGGCCCTGCGCGAAAAGGACGACATCATTCATCTACGGGCTGGTGAGCTGCTGTTCGTCAAACGCGGCACTTATCTGGTTGCGACCCAGGCGCAGGGCTGTCAGGTGCTTTGGCTGCCGCTGGACGTGAACTTCGTGCAAGCCTTTGTGCAAAGGCATGGCACTGACCTCGCCCGGCTTGAACGTCACGAGGAGGCGTGCGTGAACACCCTCCGGCTCCAGCCTTGCGCAATGGCGCAGGAATGCGTGGCCAGACTGGCGGCACTTGGTGGCGAAGGGGCAGCTTCAATGCTGGCGATGCTGCGCCTGGAGGAGTTGCTGTTGCTGTTGGTCTTCGGTCCGCAGGGGCGGACGTTGCTGGCGGCTTTGCGGCAACAGGGCAATCGCCATGTCGATCGCCTGCATGCCTTCATGGAGCAACACTACCTGCGCGAGTGGCGACTGGACCAGTATGCCGAGGCTTTCGGCCTGGGCCTGACGGCCTTCAAGTGTTTGTTCGCCAGCTTCTACAAATGCCCGCCCCGAGCCTGGATCACCGAGCGCAGGATCGTCCATGCGCACCATTTGCTGCTTAACACGCGCATGAGCATTGTCGACATCGCCATGGAAAGCGGCTTTTCCAGCCAGTCGTATTTCAGCCAGAGCTACCGCCGGCGGTTCGGCCGCACCCCCAGCGATGCTCGCCGTGGCTGACAACTCTTCTGTTCCCTCCGTTGCCCGGATGATGCGTGTATGAACACACTTTTGCAGCAAATGGCCCGACGCTTGGGCATGGCGCCCTGGTTGGCCAGTGAGCGCGGTGACTACCAGCTGTGCATCGAGGGGCATCCCCTGTCGCTCGAGCCGCAAGGCACGCGACTGCTGATTCGCAGTTCACTGTCGTCGCTGGCCGGCCAAGGCGCCAGCCTCGACCCGCAAGCCTTGCGCCGCATGATGGGCATGCTGACGGTGTGGGCTCAGCATTGTCCGCAGCGACTGGCGCTGACACCTGCGGGAGAGCCGCTGCTTGACGCGCAGGTAGACCTGGCGCAGGGCGATCTCGACATCGTCGATCATGTGCTGGGTGCTCAGGTCGACCTTATCGATCTTCTGTGCGGGCAACCTGCGGATCAAGCACCTGTGACCCACGGAGGAGCTCGGATATGGCTGCCTTGAAATCGCTCGCCGCCGGTTTGACTGCGTTGCTGGCCAGCGTTGCGGTCCAGGCTGAGCCACTGGATTGGCCCCAGGAGCCGTTCCACTACGTTGCCCAGGGCGAGAGCCTGCGTGACCTGCTGGGCAATTTCGCCGCCAACTACCAGGGGGCGGTCGTGGTCAGCGACAAGGTCAGGGACCAGGTCAGCGCCACGTTCGAGCAGCCGGACCCGGAGGCGTTTCTCGAACAGGTCGCCGTGCTGTTCAACCTGGTCTGGTACTACGACGGCGCAGTGCTCCATGTCGACAAGTCCAGCGAAATGCAGACACGCCTTGTCCACCTGGAAAACGTGCGCGAGCCACAAGTTCGCACTGCCCTGCAGGAGGGTGGCGGCTGGACGTCGCGCTTCGCCTGGCGCGCTGCGGCGGATGGGCGGTTGGTGTATGCCTCGGGCCCACCGCGTTACCTCGACCGTGTCGAGCAGACCGTGAAGGCGCTGGAGCAACAGGCGGTATTGCAGGACGCACTCGGTGGCAGCCTGAGTGTCGAGGTGATCGCGCTCAGGCACGCGGTAGCTGAAGACCGTGAAATTGATTACCGCGACCAGAAGATTGCGGTACCCGGTGTGGCCACGCTCCTCTCTCGAGTGTTGACGAACGCCGATGTGCGGGTGGTCGAAGGTCAGGCGGTGGCGAAGGGGGCGCCTGTACGCAGCGGTCAAGCCGTTGTCCAGGCCGAAGCGTCGCTCAATGCCATCATCGTGCGTGACCATCCAGAGCGCATGCCCATGTACCGGCGCCTGGTAGCGGCGCTGGACCGGCCGGCGGCACGCATCGAGGTTGGGCTGACGATCCTGGACATCAACGCCGAGCATCTGGCTGAGCTCGGGGTGGAGTGGCAGGTCGGCATTGGCACTGGCAAACACCAGCTGATCGACATCCGCACCAGCGCAGGCCAGGCGCAGGGAACTCTGGCCGGCAGCCTGGTCGACGGCCGGGGGGTGAACCGGCTGCTGGCCAAGGTGATGCTCATGCAGGGAGAAGGCCGCGCCCAGGTTGTGTCGCGGCCGACCTTGCTGACCCAGGAAAACACCCTGGCGGTGCTGGACCACAGCGAAACCTATTATGTCCGGGTGCTGGGCGAACGCGTCGCCGAGCTCAAGGCGATCACCTACGGCACCCTGTTGAAAATGACTCCACGCCTGATCCGCAGTGCGGACCGGCCGGAAATCAGCCTGAGCCTGCATATCGAGGACGGTAGCCAGAAGTCCAACAGCACGGGCCCCGATGGCATACCCACGATCAGTCGCACGGTCATCGACACGCTGGCCCGGGTCGACCTGGGGCAGAGCCTGATGATCGGTGGTATCCACCGCGACGAGACGAGTGTAAGCCTGCGCAAGGTCCCGCTATTGGGAGACATTCCGTTCCTGGGGGCGTTGTTTCGCTATCAGTCCAGCAGCACGCGCCGATCGGTTCGACTGTTCCTGATCGAGCCGAAGCTGATCGATTCCGGGCTTGCAAGTGTCGGTAATGGTTCGGACGCAGTCCCTGCCGGTGATGAGCGCTCTTGAAATGAGTTACCAGCTGCGGGTCTACAGTGGCCTGAATGCGGGGGCCGAAGTGTCCCTGGCGCCCGGCCGGGTAGTCATCGGCGCCGATCCGGCGCAAGCCGATCTGGTGCTGGTGGACGCGGGAATCGCCGCCGTTCACCTGGTGCTGATGGTAGAGCCTGGCGGAGTACGCCTGTTGGAGTGGGGAACCATCGAGCCGCCTACACAGGACGGGGCGACGGTGGTGGCAGGTGTCGAGTTGCAGGCACTGGCCATTCAGCGTTGTGGCCCGCTGTGCTGGGCATTCTGTATAGAGGGCGAGGTTTTTGCCGAGCGGCTTCCCGAAACGCTCTCTCGACCCCGACCCCGACCCCGATTGCGGGCTGGCTGGTTCATGGTACCGGGGGGCGGTTTGCTGCTGTTGCTGGCGCTGCTCTCGCGACTGCTGATTCCAGAGGCTGAAGCCCAGCGCAAAGGGGACACAGGCGATCCCGGCGTCGTCTCACACAGCCTGCCCGTTCCACAGGCCCGGACGCGCCTGGCGCAACTCCTGCGCGAATGGCGCCTGGAAGATGCCCTGAGCCTGGAGGACCGCGGTGACACCTTGGTGCTGCGTGGGACTCTGCAGGGCGGCCAGCAGCAGGACTTCCTGAAGTTACAGCACCAGTTCCGCGAGGCATTCGGCGAGCACCCGCTGTTGAAGCTGGTCGCTGAGGGCAGGGCACCTGTGCCCGGGAAACTCGATTTCCCGCTGCGCGCGGTGTCACTGGGGCGCGTGCCCTACGTGACGCTGAATGACAACCGTCGTTATCCGGTAGGCGCGCTGCTGCCTTCTGGTATCCGCATCCTGGCGATCGATGGCCAGGCGATCACATTGCGCAAGGGCGGGCAGGATTACTCGATCAATCTCAAGGAGCGCCCTATCGATGATGGATGAGCTATTGCAGGAAGCACGCGACCCACACATGCGCGCCCGGATGTACGGTGCGCTGGAGCATGCGCGGCAGGCCCGCGCCGAGCAAATGTCACGCCCCTTGCCGCCCACGGCATTCCAGGCGTTGCGCGATGAGCGAACGGCCCTTGAAGCGGCCTTGTATATCCTGGAAAAACTGAAGGAACATTGAAATGACAGGCATCAGCAGCGGATTCCACGACGGCACCAGCAACACAATGGACATGGTCCACGAGGGCATGGTCAGGCAGGCGCGAGAGGCCAACAAGGCTGTCCTCGAATCGCTCAGCAAGCTCAACGAGAAAAGCGACGACCCCGCGTTGTTGGCCGACATGCGCCACCGCTCGAACATCTGGTCCAACGTGTTCCAGGTCGATGCGACCTTGGGCCAGACCTTCAAGAACACCATCAGTAGCATCCTGCAGAAGTTTTGAGCATGGAGTACTCGGTGAATAATTTGATGGCGCGCCTGGGCTTGCTGGGTGTCGAACACCGTCACCATGACGAAGCGATGGCGATTGCGCGTTGGCTTGCCCGGCAGCCGCAAACCATGGAAGCCGCCTGTGCGATACGCATCGCCGCCCTGATGGGGGCGGGACGCTGCGAGGAGGCCCTTGCAGAAGGCGACCAGGCGCCCTGGCCATCCCTTGGCCCGTGGCTGGCACTGTGCGAGCGCCAGCTTGGCTACATGGCGGCGCTGGAACGGCGGCTCGAGCGCATGGCGCAAAGCGAGGATTGCGATCTGATCCGGTTTGCCGAGGGGATGCGTGCGCAGGTGGTGGCATGAACGGGTTGACCATGTCGCTGTTGACGAGTGCGCAAACAGCTTCGATTCCGCGGCTCGCTCCTGCGGATCGGGACGCTGCTGCATTTCAGGCATGCCTGATCGAGCAGGCCCCAGGCGCCCCCGAGCAGTGGCGGAGGCCGGCAGTGGCAGAGCAACAGCGTCTGCAAGTGCTCGCCATGGCGATGGACTTGCTCAACGACTCCTTCACAGTGGAGAGCGACACATGAGTGGCATTGCCGAGGTGGCACGTGTGGTCACAGACCTGCAGTCCCTGGCGGCACCGGACGTCGACTTGCGCCAGGTGGCCGAGTTCGAGCAGGCGCTATCCAATAGTGCCGGCAGTCTTGAAGAGGGAGTGCTGCACAAAATCGCACAGCTCGGCCAGCAACATGCCGAAGCCAGGCAGGGCGCGCATGCCAGCCTGGTTTCAGGCGTGGGCGATCCGGTGGCATTGATGGATGCCCACTGGGCCCTGATGCGCACCAACCTGCAGGTCGAGCTGATTGCCAAGGGTGTGGGACGTACCACGCAGAATATCGAAACCCTCATGAAAGCCCAGTAGGTGCCCTGTGAAGAGACCATGGCAGTGCTTGCTGCTTTTGACGGTAATGGTAATGGGCGGTTGCAAGGTCGAGTTGTACCTGGGTCTCGGCCAGCGCGAAGCCAACGAAATGCTCGCGGTGCTGGATGCCGAGGGCATCGAGGCGGTGAAGGCGCAAGACAAGGACGGCAAGGTGAAGATCCTGATCGGCGAGGCCGACATCGGCCATGCGGTAGCCGCGCTCAAGCGCCAGGGCTATCCACGGGAGATGTTCTCCACGGTGAGTGATGTATTCCCCCGGGACAGCCTGATCTCGTCGCCACTGGAGGAGCACGCGCGGCTGACCTATGTGAAGTCCCAGGAACTGTCGCGCACCCTGTCGGAAATCGATGGCGTGCTGGTGGCGCGGGTGCATGTGGTCTTGCCTGAGCCGCGTGACGCCCAGCGCGCGCCGGCCCGTGCGGCTTCGGCGTCGATCTTCATCAAGCATGCGGCGGACGCGCCGCTGGACCTGTACATCGGGCAGATGAAACAGCTGTTGAGCAACAGCATCGAAGGCCTGGACTACGAACGCATCAGTGTGGTGCTGGTGCCTTCCACCCAGGCTCGTCAGCTGCGACCAGGGGCGCGGCATGCGACGCTGCTGTCGATTCAGGTGATGGAGGGTTCGCGCCTGCGTCTGCTTGCGCTGGTCGGGGCATTGTTGGGGATGCTGTTACTAAGCAATCTTGCACAGTACCTGTGGTGGCGCCAGCGAGCATGACCCCGTTTCAGCTTCGCTATTGCCCTGCGAGTTACTTGCACCAGGCTCAATGTCCTGAGCCGTTGCTGCAGGTAGTTCAGGCCTTGCCGCATTGGCGTCGGGACAGCGCGATCAATGGTTGGTTGCTGTCGGCGCTGGACCTGGCCGAACCCTTTGAAATACCAGAACGGCTGGGTGGGCTGGCCCTCTATCCGCAGCCAGCATTCGAACGTGTTCTGGCCACTGTGGGCGGCTTGTTGCATGGCCAGGCCATCATGCGACTGCTCGCCCGAGCCGACCAGACGCGCTTGCGCCACGCCCTTGGCGATCAGGGCCTGCGCTATTGCCTGGAGAAATGGCGGCTGATCATCGGTCCATGGCCACCAGGCTGGCAGCGGGCGCTGCCAAGCGGCGCGCTGGAGGTGGACCTGCCCTTGCAGGGGCTGTCGTTCTGGCTGCAGGCCTGTGGTTGTACCGATCCCGGTTTTGCCCGGCGCCTGGCCCTGCGCCTGCCTGGCGCCGGTGCGTTGCCGACCTGGCCGTTGAGCGACGATCAGCGCGCCCTGGCGCGTATCCTTTGCCTGAAAGTGGCCCGAGACAGGAGCCTGGAATGTTGCCATTTATTGAACTGAATGATTGCCGGCCGATGGTCGAACCAGGTTGTACCGTGTTGCGCAGCGCCGACTACCAGCGCTTTCTCGAGGCCGGTGCCTTGATCGAAAGCGCTCGTCAGCGTGCAAGCGAACTCGATGCCCAGGCCGATGCGGTACTTGAGGCGCAGCATCGGCTTGGGCACGAGGTCGGGCTGGAAATGGCCGCGATCGAGCAGGCGGCGATGCTGCACAGCGTGCGTTTGCGCTGTGCAGAGCTCTATCGCCAGGCAGACCGGCAACTGAGTGAGGTGGTGTACCAGGCGGTGGGCAAGGTGCTGGGGGCCTACCCGGACATCGAGCTGACGCTGGCCGCCACGCGCCAAGCGTTGGCGCAGGTTCAGCCATGCGAGGCGTTGGTTCTGCACGTGTGCCCCGAACAGGTGCGCGAGGTCCGCCTGCGTATCGATGCAATTCTCGAGCAGTTTCCCGACACGGGCCCCCTGGAAATCTGTGGTGATGCTCGGCTCGCACGCGGCGGTTGTCGACTGGAAACCGCGGGCTGCGTCATCGACGCCAGTATCGAAGGGCAGTTGAGCGCCTTGCAGCGAGTGTTGGTGCAAGGGGTTGCTGATAACGAGGCTGGATCGCCATGAGCCCGCTCGAACATGGCCATGAGGCGGTGCTGGCCGCCGCGGCGCGAGCCATCCGCGATGACCAGGAGCGCGATGGGTTGCTCCAGGTATTTTGGGCGCAGCTTCGTCAGCCTGTTCGACCGCCTGTGCGGCAGGATATCTTGCCCGTGCGCCGGCCATTGCCGCAGCGCGGTATCGTGGTATAGCAACTGGCCGCTCAGCCATTGAGGAACGGGCGCAACCTGCTCAGACCGGCGGCGTCTTCTCTTGCGCCTGCAACCAGCGAATCACCTCGGCCACCGGCTGGATCAACTCGCCGGGGATGTATTGTTCCTCCAGACTGTCCGCGAACAGCGCCCGTGCCAGGGGTATGCGCTCCAGCACCGGCACGCCTTCTTCCTCGGCGATTCGGCGTACCCGCAGGGCCTGCTCGTCGGTGTACTTCAGGGTGACCAGCGGCAACGGGGTTTCCCCGGCCTCGTAGCGCAGGCCGACTGCGATGTGGGTCGGGTTGGTGACGATGACCGACGAACGCCTGACGTCTGCACGCAACGTCCCGTGCTGCAGTTCACGGTGGCGTTTGCGGCGCTCGCGCTTGAGCTCCGGCGCGCCTTCCTGCTCCTTGCGCTCACGCTTGACCTCATCTTTGCTCATGCGCAACTGCTGGTGATGCTGCCTGCGCTCCAGGCCGTAGTCGGCCGCTGAAATCGCCATGAAACCAACGGCGCAGACGCCGATCAGCTGGCCCAGCAGGTTGCCCAGAACAGGCAGGATGCAGCCGATGCCGCACAGTGGAACCCGCAGCAACGCGGGCAGGTTATCGCTGAGCAGACCGAGCACCAATGCGCCGAGCAGCAGCACCTTGAGCAAGGATTTGAGAAAGTCGAGCAGGTTCCTGAGCGAGAAGATTCGTTTCATCCCCTCCACGGGACTGACCTTCTTGAGGTCGGGTGAGAGCGACTGCGTGTTGAATAGCAAGCCGGTTTGCAGCAGGTTGCCCGCGCTGGCGGCAATCAACGTGGTCAGCAGGAACGGCAGGGTGAGCCACAGCAGTTCGTGCAGCAACTGTTGCAGCATCAGCTCCAATGCCTGGCGAAAAGGCAGGTGGAGCAGGGGCTCGGGAAGCAGCATCAGCGCTCGCAGGTGTCCGAGGAAGTAGTCGGGAAAGCCCAGGGGCAACGTGGCGAGGCTCAGGATCAGCACGCTGGATACCAGTTCCTTGCTCTTGACCACCTGGCCGTTACGTCGTGCATCGCGCAATTTGGCCCGAGTAGGATACTCGGTCTTTTCCGTGCTCATGGCTGCTCCAGCAAGGGGCCGAGCAGGCGCACCGCGTGCAGCGCGCTGAACACCTGATCCTGGGCCTGCGCCATCAACAGGTACAGATAGGGCACCAGCAACGCGCTGCAGACCAGGCTCTTGATCGGCATGGACAGGATGAATACGTTCAGCGTCGGGGCGAAACGGCTGATGAGTGCCAGGCCGAACTCGGCGAGGAACATGGCGATCAGCAGGGGCGCGGCGAACAGTAGGCACAGGGTCATCAGGTAGTCGAACTGGGCCAGGAAGAACACGCTCCACTGGTCGCTGATCTGTGGGTAATAGCTGGCCACGGGCCAGCTGGCGTAGCTGCCCAGCAAGGCGCCAAGCAGTCCCAGGAAGGCGCCACCGGTGAAGAACAGGGTGACCAGGGTCTGCAGCAGCAGCGCTCCGGTGGGGCTGGCCTGGCTGCCCAGCAACGGGTTGAGGGTGGACGCCAGGGTCGCTCCGCGCTGGTTGTCGATGAGAAAGCCGCAGGCCTCCAGCGCCCAGAACGGGATGCACGCGATGGACCCGAGCAGCAAGCCGAGCAGCACTTCCTTGCCGATCAGCAGCCCCAGTTGCAGCCCATCCAGGCCTGGCGGCACGGTGCCCGCCACGCTGGGGTAGATGAACAGCGCCACCGAGCACGCCACGCCATTGCGTACCAGCGCGCCGCCCAGTACCTGCTTGCCGAGGATCGGCAGCACGATGAAGCAACTGAACAGCCTGGGCAGGATCAGGCTGAAGTTCAGCAGGGCCTGTTCAAGCGCATGGACAGTCATCGCACCCACAGGACACGCTCGAGCACCAGATCGGTGTAGCGGTAGAGCTCGCTGCCCATCCAGTCGGCCGTGACGAACAGGGTAACGACCACCGCGACCAGCTTGGCGACGAAGCCCAGGGTCTGTTCCTGCACCTGGGTCAGCGCCTGGACCAGCGACACCAGCGTACCCACCAGCGCGGCCATCAGCACCGTCGGCAGTGACAGGATCAGTATCAACCACAGCGCCTGGCTGGCGAAGTGCAGGACTTCGGTACTGCTCATCTCAGCCCCCGTAGCTCAGCACCAGGCCATGGGAGAGGCGCCCCCAGCCATCGAGCAGGACGAACAGCAACAGCTTGAAGGGTAGCGAGATGGTCACTGGCGACACCATCATCATCCCCATGGCCAGCAGGATGTTGGAGATGATCAGGTCGATGGCGATGAATGGCAGGTAGATCAGGAAGCCGATCTCGAAGGCCCGGGTCAGTTCGCTGATGGTGAACGCGGGCAGCAGGACGAGCAGGCTGTTACCGTCGACCTGTTCGGCATAGTGGCTGGGCCACAACTGGCGCGTGCTGTCGAGGAAGAAGGCGCGCTCGCGTTCGTTGACCTGTTTGTCGAGGAACGTGCGAAACGGTTCCAGGCCTTCGGCGAGAAAATGTTCGATCGAGTGAGCATCACCGAGGACTGTCTCATGGGTACTCAGGTAGTCGTAGGTGGCCATGCCCACCGGCGCCATGACGTAGATGCTGAGGATGATCGCCAGGCCATACAGGGCCATGTTGGGTGGGATCTGCTGTACTCCCAGGGCGTTGCGCAGCAGCGAGAAGACCACGGTCATCTTCAGGAACGAGGTGGCCATGACCGCAATGAAAGGGGCCATCGACAGCAGCGCCAGGCCAAGGATCAGGCTCAGTTCGTCAGGCAACTGGATCATGTCGGGTCGTTTTCCAGCAGCCGCGTCACCCGCACCCCGAGGCGACCGTCGATGCGCACCAGCAAGCCGCTGCCAATATAGCGCTGATTGGCAAGAATGCGCACCTCGGCCGCCAGCGGGCTGTGCAGCTCTATCAGGGCGCCTGGCCCCAGGGTCGACAGCGTGTGCAGGTCAAGGGTCTGGCGACCGACCTCGAAACTGACCGCGATCGGCAATTGCTCCAGTTCCCCCAGCGCGGTATCGGGCGGCGGTAATGATTCGTGCATGCGGACTAGCTCCAGGTGTGTGTCGTTGAGCAGCAGTTCTGCCCAGGGATGGCCGTCGAGCACACCGAGTAACCGGGGTGGCATTGGCGTGGCGGCGGGCAGCAGCAGGATGTCGCCCATGCCGAGTTCACGCAGCTCGTGCAGCGACAGGTCGTGGGGGGGCCATTGCAGTGAGAGGTTCAGCGCGATGTTCAGGCGTTCACGCAGCGGGCGTCGCGGCAAGCTGGCGAGCAGGCGCTCGCAATCGCCTTGCACCCAGCAGGTCAGCGCGCGTGTGGCGTGCTTCAGCGATACTTGCAGGCACGCCGTGCGCTGGCAGACACCTGCCGGTTCGATACCCAGGCATTGCAGGCCAGGAAGCCAAGGGCTGTCCCGTTGCAGCAACGCCATTTGCAACGGTGCCGGCAGGCTGGCGAAGTCGGCTTCCTGCAAATGTGGCGCCAACCATTGCGCCAGATGCTGCCGACGGCACAGCAGGCGCGCCGGCACGCCTTGCCAATCGACCAGCACGACCAGGTCGGTGTCCCCCTCGCAAGCGACGATGTCCAGCAAGGCCTGGCGCTCGGCATCGACATAGCTACGTTGGCGATGGCTCAGCAGTCGCTGCAGGCGCAGCTCCTGTTCGTTAGCGGATGGGAAGCTCGCTGGGCTCATGGTTCGGGCCACCACTCGTCGAGCACGTGGCGCCGGTTGCGTGAACCTTGCTCGCCGTCGCCGTTTGCGGAAAAGCCGAGGCTGACCGGCTGCGCTGGATCAAGCCGTTGCAGGCGTTCGAGCAGGTCTGCGCAAGCCACCTGCAATTGCCGCAGACTCGCTGGCGCGGCCTGGATCTCCACCTGCAAACCTGCGCCTCCATGGCGCATGTGCACCTCGACAGCTCCCAACTGCGGCAACCGAGCACGCAGCAGGGTCAGTTCGCGCTTGTCGGCCTTGCAACCGAGCACTTGCAGGTGCAGGCGATCCACCAGTATCTGCAGGTCTTCATTGAAGGTGACGCCCGGGCAGGGCAGTACCCTGTCGACCACTGCACGTTCACAGGTCAGGGCATGAACCGGGGCCGGTATGGCGCTTTCCTGGGGTAGCAGGCGACTGGGCAGGGTGTCGGCGTGATCGCGAATGTCTCGCTGCACGGTCTCGGGTACGCTCTGGACCGTCGACCCGGGCGCCTCGAGTTCTTCGGGCGCCGTCGCGGTGAAGGGATGCATGACAACATCCTCGGTTAGCGTCGGTGGGGCAGGCACAGGTGGATAGTGCTCCGTCCTGCGCATGGCGGGCGCCAAAGGGTAGCCGAGGCGCAGATGGCCAGCCTCTCGAGGCATGCCCTGCCTTTCCGGTGGTGCTAGCAGCTGTTCGAACAACAGCCGCTGGCTGTTCAGGGGAGGCAAGCGAGGCGTGTCATTCGGCGGGATTGGTAAGGCAGGCACGGGCAGGGTCTTCATGGTTGCAAGCCACCGTGTAAGCGATGCTCCTCCAGCTCGAGCTCCTGCCTGCATTCCGCCAGCCGAGCGGCGCGTTGGTGAGCCTCATCTCGTAGTTGGACGAAGCTGTCCCTTTTTTGTCGAGTCTGGGCGAGCTGCGCTTGGGCCTGCTGGTGTGCCGTGTGCTGGCGCGCCAGTGCCTCCTCGCAGGCAACGACTTGCCCGTGCAGGCTCGCTTCGCGCTCACCGAGCAGGCTGACCTGTCGACGCCAGTGCTCCAAGGCACGACAGTCGATCAACTGGCCGACATGCGCGGCGAACAGGCGCTGTTGTTCTTCGCGGGACCCGCGTTGAAAGGCCAGGTACGACTCGACAGATTGTGCCTTGGCTTTTTCTGCCTTCTGTAGAAAGGCCAGTTGGCTTCGCGCTTCACGCTCGGCCCGCTGAAGCCTGCGTTGCTTGATGTGCGCAAGGGCAGTCAGGGGCATCGGGTGATCTCGAGTAGTTGGTCGAGGCTCTGTCGCAGCGAGACGTTCTCGTCGCAAGGCTGGCAGAGCCAGGCGCGGATGGCTTCGCGTTTGCCGATGGCTTGGTCCGCGAGCAGATCCTGGCCGTGCGTGTATTCACCGATCCTGAGCAGCAGTTCGACTTCCTCATACCGGGCCATCCATTCGCGCAGTCGGCCGGCGGCGGTCCGGTGTTCCGGGCTGACCACCTGGTTCATGACCCGGCTGACCGAGCGCAGCACGTCGATGGCCGGGTAGTGGTTGGCGGCTGCCAGGGCCTGGGACAGGACGATATGGCCATCGAGGAGCGAGCGGGTTTCCTCGGCGATCGGCTCGTTCAGGTCGTCGCCTTCCACCAGCACTGTGTAAAGCGCGGTGATCGAACCCTTGGCCGATTGCCCTGCGCGTTCCAGCAGGCGCGGCAACTGGGCGAACACGGAAGGCGGGAAGCCGCGTCGAGTAGGCGGTTCGCCCGCGGCCAGGCCGATCTCCCGCTGGGCCCGGGCGAAGCGGGTCAGGGAGTCCATCAGCAGCAGTACCTTGTTGCCCTGGTCGCGGAAATATTCGGCGACGCTGGTGGCGACGAAGGCCGCCCGGGCGCGTTCCATGGCCGGGCGATCAGAGGTCGCGACCACCAGCACCGCACGGCGCAGGCCGTGCTCGCCGAGTTCTTGGTGAATGAATTCGCGCACCTCGCGGCCGCGCTCGCCGATCAGGGCGAGCACGATCACGTCGGCCTCTGCGTTGCGCAGTAGCGTGGCCAGCAGAGTGCTCTTGCCGCCACCGGCGGGGGCGAAGATGCCTGTGCGCTGCCCTTCGGCGCAGGTGAGCAGGCCATCGATACAACGCACGCCCAGGCTCAAGGGGGTATCGACCAGCTTGCGGCTCAGTGGCGATGGCGCGTCCCGATGCACGGGGTACCAGGCTTGTGGTGTCGCCGACGTGCTGCCGTCGAGCGGATTGCCCAGGCCGTCCAGCACCGTCCCCAGCAAGTGCTCGCCTACCCCCACGCGGTGCATGCCGCCGGTGGGGCAGACTTCGGTGCGCGTGCACAGCCCCTGCATGTCGCCCAGCGGGGCGAGCAACGCCTGCTCCTGCTGCAGGCCGATGACTTCGGCCAGCAGTTCAGGCTGGCCGCCCGGCTTGCGCAGCCGGCACAGCTCGCCGACCTGCACGCCCGGCGCCAGCGCGCGTATCAGGGTGCCGGTGACCTGGGTGACCTTGCCGTTGACTTGCACCAAGGTGGCGTTGTTCACGGCGCCCAGCAGGGTCTGGGGAATCTGGAGCAGCGATGGCGGCATGGGAAAGGTTACGGCACGAAGATGCGCGCCATTCTAGGTGGCCTGCTGCGCAGCGGATTTCACTGTGAGGCGCATGTTTTTAGTTTTCGGTCGGCTACTGTCGCACCTGGCCACAGGCTAAAAAGAAGCGGCCAGTGGCAACAGTGGGGCGCAGGGCTTGCCTCTAGCATGGTGCTCATTCTTTGACGTGGCGACGAGGTGGGGATGAGCGAAGGCGTCGGCTTTATACGGAGTGAACCGGTGCTGGCGATGGTGCCCGGTTGGGAGGCGCTAGGGGCGCCGGTTTCGCAAGGGCAGCAGGTGATACCGATGGCGCAACAGGCCAGCATGGCGGAAGAGGTGTCCATGGCGTTCTCGTCATTGGCCAACGCGCGGCTCAGTAGCCGCAGTCGCGTTACCGATGCGCGTCAGCTGGGATCGCGCGCCGGCCAGGAGGCCGAGGCCATGTTGGCCAAGGTACCGGATGTGCAGCGTCGGTCACTGGATGAACTGGTGGCCTGGTTGCGCCAGCATCCCCAGCTGACCCCGGGTGAGCTGGACGCCCGCCTGGATGGATTTTCCGCTGAGGCCTGTCATCGCTACCTGGCGCTGGCGTATGCGCGTGACGCGCTGGGCGCGTCGGGCGACGCGCATGGTTTGGCCGGCAAGCTGGACCAGGCCTTGGCAACCCTGATGCAGCGCCACGGCCAGGCGATCGAACTGGGCATCGAGATCGGTCCGCTGGCCCAGGCGACGCAGGCCCAGGGGGTGGCCGACGTGGGGGCGCTGCGCGGCGTGTACTGCGACTTCCTGTGCGACTATCGCGGGCTCAGGCATGCCTGGGATGAGCTGCGTGCACGCTTTGGCGATGCCGCCATCGCCGATATTGCGCAGTTCATGCTCAATGGTCTGGCCAGCCATATCAATGGTCCGTCCTCGAGCCTGGACAGCAACCGGTTGCAACAGGTGGTCAGCGACATGAAGCTGGTGCAGGCGCTCAAGAAACTGGAAGGCGACACTGTCGCGCTGTTCCGCCAGCTCGCCGGAGAGCCCAGTGGCGTACGGACCTTCTGACTTGGTCGGCGACCTCCTGGCGCTGATCGATAAACGCTGGACGACAGTGCAGGACATCCAGCGCCTGCTCGTGGCGATGCCGCTGGGCCCGCAGGCGCAACGCATCCAGTGTCTGCGTGAGTTGCAGCGGATCTTCCGTCTGCTGCCCGTGCAAGTATTCACTGACGAGGCGCATCGCGAGCATCTGCTGACGATCTGGCAGTTGGCCATGGACCAGGCCATCGACGACGAGGAGGCGCTGCTGTGCGGCGCGCGGGAGGCATGAGCATGGATCCGTGCACGGCAGCCGTTGCCCAGTTCTGTCGCCATTTGGGTGTGGCGCCAGCGCATCGGCAGGAGCCGTTGCTGCGCCTGGAGCTGCCAGGGGCAGGCGTTCTGCAGCTCGAACGGCGAGGGGGGCAGTTGACGCTGTGGCTGGAGTTTCCCGTGCACGGGGCGATGTTCGAGCGCGCCATGCAGTGTGCGCTCAGGCAGGTGTACGAACATCAGGCCCCAGGTTGCCTGCTGCGCTGTGGACTGCTTGCCGACGATCGTCTGGTGCTGCTGGCAGGCCTCGACGAACACGGCTTGACCGAGCAGGCCTTGCATCTGGCCTATCGCTTGCTGACGCGTGTACGCACCGAGGTTTTGGCGACATGAGCTTTATCGAACCGGCCGGGCAGGTCGATCATTCCTGGCTACCGTGGGCGCCAGCCGACGCGGCGCGTGCCTCGCCAGGATGCGAGGCTTTGCCTCGGCCGAGGCACCCGGTGCAGGCGCACTTGCGTGAGCTGTACCCGCAGTATCAAGCGGCACGCCTGCGGCTGGCCTACGCCAGGCCCGAGCATGACCTGCGCAGCCTGTACGACCCGCAATGCTTCACCCGTGCGCTGGGTTCGTTGATGGAGCAGTTGCTTGCGTCGCAGATTCCCGGGGACCGAGAGGCGGCGGCGCTTGTGCAAGCGCTGCTGGCCGATCGGCGCACGCTGGGTTACTGCGTTAACTTCTTGCTCAAGGTGTGAACACATGAAATTGTCGAACGAACAGCAGGATGTCTTGCAACTGTTGGCCTGGTTGCATCTGCAATGCGCTCGGCCCGAACGGGCGCGGGTATTGCTGGAGGTGCTGTTGCGCGCCGTTCCCCAGCATCGCGTCGGGTGCCGGGCCGCAGTGGTGGCAGCGCTGGAATTGGGCGATTGGGCGAGCGCCGAACGGCAGTGCCTGGCGCTGCGCGAAGCAGGCGAGCTGCGGCCGTCCTTGTGGCTATGCCTGAGCCAGGCGCAGCAAATGGCTGGCCGACTGGAGCAGGCCCAGGCCACCTATGCCGAGTACCTGCGTCGTGAGGCGCGCCGATGAATCAGCTGACCCGGATACTCGGCCGGATCGGCAAGCGCAAGGACCTGATGCTGGCCGTGATGTTGCTGGCAGTAGTGTTCATGATGATCCTGCCACTGCCGCCCCTGCTGCTGGACCTGCTGATCGCCCTGAACATCACCATCGCGGTGGTGCTGCTGATGATGTCGGTGTATGTGGTCTCGCCATTGCATTTCTCGGTGTTCCCCTCGGTGCTGCTGGTCACCACGCTGTTTCGCCTGGCGCTGTCGATCAGTACCACGCGGATGATCCTGCTGGAAGCCGATGCCGGGCAGATCGTGCAGACTTTCGGCGACTTTGTGGTGGGTGGCAACCTGGTGGTGGGCTGCATCCTGTTCCTGATCATCACCATCGTGCAGTTCCTGGTCATCACCAAGGGCGCCGAGCGGGTAGCGGAGGTCAGCGCGCGGTTTTCCCTCGACGCCATGCCGGGCAAGCAGATGAGCATCGACGGCGACTTGCGCGCCGGGGTCATCGACGTCAACGAGGCCCGTGAGCGCCGTGGCGAGGTGGAGAAGGCCAGCCAGATGTTCGGTGCCATGGATGGCGCGATGAAGTTCGTCAAGGGTGATGCTATCGCCGGGCTGGTGATCATTATCGTCAACCTGCTGGCTGGCCTGGCCATCGGCGTGATGCAGAAGGGCATGGGCGCGGCTGATGCGCTGCAGGTCTACGCGGTGCTCACCGTCGGCGACGGCATGGTCAGCCAGGTGCCGGCGTTGTTGATCGCCATCACCGCGGGAATCATCGTCACCCGCGACGGTCAAGGTGCCCATGACCTGGGGGCGAACATCGGCAGCCAGGTCATGGCGCAGCCCAAGGCGCTGCTGATCGGTGGCGCCTTGCTGGGGTTGTTCGCACTCATCCCGGGCTTCCCGACAGTAACGTTCTTCATGCTCGCGTTGATGGTCGGCGGCGGAGGCTGGTGGGCGATTCGCCAGCGGCGGGTCGAAGAGGCAGGCCAACAGCACGGCGGCGGTCTGCCGGCGTTGCTGGCCAATGGTGCCGGCGCTCCCGCGCTGAAACCCGCTGGCAAGACGAAGGCGGGCGGCGATCCGCAGGCCTTTGCCCTGACGGTGCCCTTGCTCATCGATGTGGACAGCGAGTTGCAAGCCGCCCTGGAAGCCGCTTCGTTGAACGATGAACTGGCACGGGTCCGCCAGGCGCTCTATCTGGACCATGGCGTGCCGTTCCCTGGTATCCGCCTGCGGTTCAATAGCGCGCTCGGCCCTGGGGAGTACCGCATCCTGTTGCAGGAAGTGCCGGTGGCGCGAGGCAGGCTGAAGCCTGGGTGTCTTCTGGTTCAGGAGAAGCTCAGCCAGTTGGAGCTTGTCGGCGTGCCCTACGTGGAAGGCGAAGCGCTCTTGCCTGGACGTGCGAGCCTTTGGGTGGAGCAGAGCGAGCGTGATCGCCTGGCGCGTGCCGGCTGTGCCTTCCTGGCGGTCGACCAGGTGCTCGCCTGGCACCTGTCCCATGTGCTGTGCGAATACGCTGGGGATTTCATCGGCATCCAGGAAACCCGCTACCTGCTGGAGCAGATGGAGCAGGGCTATGGTGAGCTGGTCAAGGAGGTTCAGCGGATCCTGCCATTGCAGCGAATCACCGAGGTCTTTCAGCGGCTGGTGAGCGAGGGCATCTCGATCCGCAACATGCGTTCGATCCTCGAGGCCATGGTGGAGTGGGGGCAGAAGGAAAAGGACGTGGTGCAGCTGGCCGAATATGTGCGCAGCAGCCTCAAACGCTACATCTGCTACAAGTATGCCAGTGGCCACAACCTGCTGCCGGCCTACCTGCTCGATCCGTCGGCCGAAGAGATGATCCGCAACGGCATCCGGCAGACCAGCGCCGGCAGCTACCTGGCCTTGGAACCTGCGCAGAGCGATGCCTTTCTCGCCCAGCTAAAGGCAGCGCTGGGCAACCTGCATGAAGCCCAGGCAAAGCCCGTGCTGGTGGTGTCCATGGACATCCGACGCTATGTGCGCAAGTTGGTCGAAGGCGTTTGTTCAGACCTGCCTGTGCTGTCCTTTCAGGAGCTCACGACGCAGATCAACATCCAGCCACTAGGGCGCATTGGTTGACGCCATTCTGGCGTCAGAAACCATACCCCTGAACTACAAAATCGCGACCGGGCCTGACGGAATGGTCGCCACCACCTCAATAGACTTCATCTGTCGGTACCTCAGCCTGGTCATGGCCAGCCTTACCTTGAGACGGGGTACCCAGCCAACCGGAAACAGATGATGAACAGCTCTATCGACGCATTCAACCGCCTAGCCCCCTTGCCGCCTGTCGATCGCGTGGCACCCCCGCAGATCTGGGTCGATATCCAGAGGGTGGAGTGCTTTCTCGACCAGAAAGCGATCACGGCTGCGGATGATCATGGCCTGCCATTGAGCCGCGAGCAGCGGCGGCAGGTCATCGAGACCTTGCTGGGCCCCGAAGGGCAGGCGCGATTGGCGCAAAGCCGGTCCTACTTCGACAGCCTGCTGCCCGATCCTCTGCCCGACGAGCCAGCCGATGCCCTGATCCAGTTGCTGCAAGCCTATGCGGCGTGGTTGCCGGGCGCTCCCCTGCAGTTGGTGAACCTGGGCGAACGGCTAAGCATGGACGAGCTGGTGATGGCGGCGATGGGTTTACGCATGCGCAAGCAGAAAACCGAGCGTACAGAGCTGAGTGGGCAGCTGAAAAGCCTCACCGCAGAGCTGAAGATCTTCAGCGTGATCCAGTCCAAGGTCAACGTGGTCATGGCAGACAAGGGCACCTTCGATCTTCAGGACCCGGGCTTCAACCTCTTCGACCCGAAGTTGTACGACCTGGATGCGGCTGCCTGGGAAACCAGCCCTGAACATCGATTACTTGCTTCGTACGGCACTGCCGCGGTGACGGTACAGCAGTTCCTGGCAGCCAAGCCCACCGGCCTGTCGCCCGATAGCAGTGTTCATCGGCGACACAGGGTCAGCGGACCGATGGATGACCTGAAAGCGGAATACACCTGGCACAAGGACAACAACCCGCTTGCCAACTTCTCCCAGGCCTTGAGCGATCGCACGCGTATCGTCAATGACAGGGTGACCGAGAAGACCACCCTGCTCAATGACGCGGGGTCGCGCTACACCACCTCTACCGAGGTGATGATGAAGTTCGTCGAGACGTGGTTCTCGATGCTGTCGAAGATTATGCAGAACTGAGGTGATTGATGAGTGCAGCTCAACCGACAGGCGCCGATGCCAGCGAGACCGAGGCGATTGAAAGCTTCTTCGCCGAGGGCGGCACGTTCGCCATGTTACGCGGGATTGGCGCGGCACAGCTTGAAACGCTCTATGCCCAGGCATTCGGCTTCTACCAGGCGGGGCGGTTGGAGGATGCCTTGACGATGTTCAAAGGGCTGGCGGCGCTCGACCACTACGACGCCCGGGCATTTCTCGGGGTGGCAGCCAGTTACCAGGGGTTGCAGCGTTATCAGGAGGCACTGCCGGCCTACGCCTACGGCGCAATGCTCGCGCCGCAGGACCCGCGCTTTTGCTTGCATGCCGCTGAATGCCAACAGCATCTGGGTGATCTGGTTTCGGCGCGCAGCGGCTACGAACATGCCCAGGCCTTGGCCGAGAGCGTTGAACATGGCGGCTTGGCGAGCAGGGCGCAGGCGCTGCTCGAGGCATTGCGACAGAAGGAGGCTACACGCCGTGCGAATTGAACATTTTGGCGCTGAACCACGGGAGATCGCGGCTGCAAGCGAGATTGAAGCGCCCGTGACTGGCACTGCCGTCCGCTTGCCAGGCGATACCGGCAGGGTCCCGGTGGACATGCCAGCGCAGCCTGATCGTAGTATCAGGCTGGACCCTCCGTTGATTGAGGAATCCTTGGCGACAGCACGACACCTTCATGGCCTGCTCGATAAAAGTGTCGACCCTGGCCACCTCATGCAGCCGGCATTGGCCACGGTACCCGATGTCGGGGCATTGATCCTCGGGCAGCTTGCCGGAGAGATCTCCGATGCCGAGCTGGATATCCGCCTCACTGAATTGCTGAGCCGGTTGGGCGCCCGCCAGACCGAACTCAATTTGCAGCAGGTTCGGCAGATGACCGAGCAGAACCGCCAGCAGATGGCGCTCAACGCGCAGAAATTGGCAGAGGTGAACCAGCGTCACCAGGACGCCGGCACGGCGAGCGTATTCGAGAAGGTCTTCGGCTGGGCGGCGGCCATCGTGTCCATCGTGGTCGGCACGGTGCTGGTTGCGACCGGGCTGGGCGCCGTGGCGGGCGCCCTGATGATCGCCGGTGGCGTCATGGGGATAGTGTCCATGTCGTTGAAACAGGCGGCCGAGGACGGGCATATCTCAAAAGAAGTGATGAAATACCTCGGGCCTGTGCTGATGGCTGTGGAAGTCGCGCTGGCGCTTGCCTCGGTGGTGCTGACCGTTGGCGGTAGCCTTGCGGTGGTTGCGGCCAAACTGGCCGGCAAGGTGAGTGGCAAGGCTGCACAGGTTGCCCTCTCGGTGGGCCAGAAAATCCAGAGTGTGGCCTCCAGCGGGAGCGCCTCGGTTGCCAGCGCAGGTTCCCAAGCCAAGCTGCAGATGACCTTGACCGGTGCCAGCATGGCGACCGCCACGCTGTCGAGCGCGAGTGAGGCGGCCAGTTCGTTCATGCAAGGACTGGCGCTGCGCAGCGAGGCGCAACTGGCCGAAACACGCCTGGTGCTCGAGCAGGGCCACGCTTATCTCGAGCAGTTGGCCAAGGAACTTGACCAACTACTCGCAAAGAAGCAGCAACGCTTCGAGCAACTGCTGGAAATGCTGAGCGCACGCCACAACGCCTGCGCGGATATCGCCTGTCTAAACGTCATCGCCTGATCAAGGAGCAATCATGAGTCTGTCTATTACCAACATCGATCAATCGCCCGCCGTGGAAGCTCCGTCATCGCTCATCAAGGGGCACAATGCCCCGAAGCCCTTGTGGGCGATGCTGGCCATGCCCAACCCGGCAGCGCAAGAGAAGACCGGCGAGCGGCCAGGGCAAATCGGCCTGGATGCGCCACAGACGATGCCCTGCAGGCAGGATGTGCATTGCCTGCTGGCCATTCTCAGCGCTGCCATGCAGGTGCGCGACGGTAACGCCCAAGGGCGCAGAACACAGGCCGAGGTCAGCGTGCAGGCCGGCAAGGAGCAGATCGGCTGGATGAGAAACGCCAGCAACGCGCTGTTCGCTTCGGCGGCCGTCAGTGGCGCATTGGGCATGTTCACCCTGACCAGCGGCACTACCGGCATGGCCAGAAACCTGAGGGATGCAAGCGCGATCAAGGGGCTGGAACAAGCCAGTCATGCGGCCAGATACGCTCAGCCTGGCGAGGTGGCAGTGGCTTCGAAGCAGCAGATCGGCGCGAACCGGATTGAGGTCAAGCATCTGCAGAACGGCATCGATACCCGTAACACTGGCCTGCACACACTCAATGGCGTGGCGCAAAGCGGGGCTGCGTTCGGCACCGGCATCGCCCATGCCATGAAGTCGCTGCAGGATGCGAGGGCCAAGGAACAGGAGCTTGAAGCAGCGGTTGCTGGCAACCAGAAGGAGCTGTTCCAGCGCAACACCGATGACCTGGCGAAAGTGATCGACCAGGTGCGTCAGCTCATTCAGGAGATCCTGCGTAACGACAGCCAAGGATTCAGGGCTGCAGGGGTCATGGCTTGAGCTCGCCGGGAAGCATGCAGGCGCGCGTGAGTCAGGGCGTAGTTTTTTTTCAACAATTTGATAGAGGTTTGTAAAGTGCCAGACGCGATTTCCATGGGTGGGGTACATCAGCTTTACTCCAGCCCAGTCAATGAGCGCAGTGACTGCGCACAGGTCAGAACCTCCGAGTCCGCTCAGCGGCTGGCTCACCAAGAAGCGCCGTTAGCACACGGCATCCTGATGCGTCTATTCATTGCCGTTGCTGAATTTCTTGGCTTTCGCACCGGTGTGGCGAAGGATGCCAACCAGGCTACGACGTCGACGCCGGATATGATGGGTTCGTTGAACGAGGGTATGGCCAATGGGCTGCCTGAGGTGACGAGGTCGCAAGCCAGAGGCATAACGGCCAAGCTGGAGGAGGTCTCGCTGGAACAGTTCATGGCCAATTACGGCCAACAGCTGGAGGGCAGCAATATCATGCGCAGCACCTGTTGCCTGTTCTCGAATATCACCTCGCTTGGGAACCTCGTCCCTGAGTTGCAGGTAGATACATGCATCAACAAGCTCAAGTTCGCCCAGGAATTTTCGTTCATCGAATCGAATACCCAGGACAATAAAGATCTGATGCAGAGTAATCGACAGGCCGCGGGCAAGGTACTCGAAGCGGTCGGATTCCTCGCCGCGCGATTCGCCGAGTTCCCTGATCCTGATCAGGTTGGGGCCGCCGCAGTGGTCGCGTTCGTCAAGGATGTCGAAACACAGTTCATCGAGCGGTTTGCGCAACAGCCTACGCTGCCAGCGGCAAGCAACAACGAAGAGGCGAACGGGGCGGCGCGGGTTACGGAGCCGGCACTGGCCGCCAGTGGCCTGGACGATGCATTCCAGGCGCAGGCCATCGAGCGGGTTGCGCCAACCGAGATACCGACCGATGGCGCAATTGATGCTGCCAAGGTTTTGAAGGAGGTGACGTTCGGTTTCGGTGCTGACGGCAAGCTACCGAAGCTCGATGACTTCCACGCGGCGATGAGGTCACTGCAGGATCCGGTGGGCCCGCTGTCACGACTGTTCGGGCATTTCGAGTCGCTGGTAGGGCAGGGCAGTGCGTCCGAGCAGAAGATCGCCGCGATGGTGCTGGAGCACACGGCGCTGGGGCAGACTCATACCTTCGGCGAGCTTTTCGGGCATCTGAAGCAGGAGCCCGTGCCGCTTGCAGGTTTCCGGGCGATGGCGATGACGGATACGCTGGAGAGAAGGTGTACCTCCGCCGTTCGCCAACTCGAGGCGCTGCCCGTGGCTCGCGGGGCCTAGTAGGGTGTTTCACAACTAACTGGTGGTATTTGCAAAACACCACATTAGCGGCACCACTGGCCTGGGGCTTCAGCGCCCCAGCCAGTCGATCAGCGCCTTGTGGAACCGCTCGGGTTGCTCGATCTGCGGGGCATGTCCGAGCCCTTCGAAGGTCACCAGGTCCCCCTTCGGAATCAACCCGGCCACCTGCGGTCCCAGGGTCTTGTACCTGCCCAGCATGGCCTTCACCTCGGGGGTGGCGATATCGCTACCGATGGCCGTGGTGTCCTGGTCACCGATCAGCAACAGCGTCGGCATCTTCAGGTCCTTGAACTCGTGCACCACCGGCTGGGTGAAGATCATGTCGTAGATCAACGCCGAATTCCATGCCACCGCCTCGTGCCCCGGGCCCTTGTTCAGCCCCACCAGCATCTGCACCCAGCGTTCGTACTCGGGCTTCCAGCGCCCGGCATAGTAGGTAGCGCGCTCATAGTTGCGCACGCCCTCGGCGTCGAGCTTCAGCTCCCGGGCATACCATTGATCCACGGTGCGATAGGGCACCCCCAGGGCTTTCCAGTCCTCCAGGCCGATGGGATTGACCATGGCCAGGCGTTCCACCTGCTGCGGGTACATCAGGGCGTAGCGAGTGGCGAGCATGCCGCCGGTGGAGTGGCCGAGTACGATGGCTTTGTTCACCCCCAGGCTGGCCAGCAACGCATGGGTGTTGTCGGCCAGTTGCTGGAAGCTGTATTGGTAATGTGCGGGTTTGCTCGAGGTGCAAAAGCCGATCTGGTCCACGGCGATGACCCGATAGCCGGCCTGGCTCAGCGCATCGAGGGTGGTTTGCCAGGTGGCGGCGCAGAAGTTCTTGCCGTGCATCAGCACCACGTTGTGGCCGTTGGCCGTGCCCTTGGCGGGCACGTCCATGTAGCCCATCTGCAAGGCCTGGCCCTGGGACTGGAAGTCGAAGTGCTGCAACGGATACGGGTAGGCGAAGCCTTCGAGTTGCTTGCCGTAGGTTGGCGGTTCGGCGGCGATGGCCGCGCCGGTAATCAGACAGGCCAGGGCCAGGGCAGTTGCGCGCAGCATGACAGCACTCCGTCCAGTTGGGGAAAGAGCGACTGTAGCAGCCGCTGGCGGTTACCCGCCGTGAAAGGTGTTACCCAGTATGAAACCAGCCCAGGGTGACCATCGCCACCACGATGTAGCGCCCACCCTTGGCGAGGGTGACCAGCAGCACGAAGCGCCAGAAGGGTTCGCGCATGATCCCGGCGATCAGGGTGAGCGGGTCGCCGATCACCGGCATCCAGCTCAGCAGCAACGACCATTGCCCCCAGCGCTGGTAGCGCTGCTGGGCGTGCTCCAGCTGGCGGGCGCTGAACGGGAACCAGCGCTTGTCGCGCAGGTGCTCGATGGCCCGGCCCAGCAGCCAGTTGACGATGGAGCCCAGCACATTGCCGAGCGTGGCGACCAGCAGCAGGGTGGCCCAGGCTTGCGGGTCGCGAAGCAGCAGCCCGACCAGCACCGCCTCCGATTGCAGTGGCAGCAGGGTCGCGGCGCCGAAGGCGCTGAGGAACAGCGCCCAAAGGCCGAGCATCAGTAGATGGCGACCACGGTGTCGCGGTCGTCCTGGGTCACGCCGATGACCTGGTAGGCGTCCTTGTGGTCACCCATCTCCATGCCCGGCGAGCCCATGGGCATGCCGGGCACGGCCAGGCCCTTGAGGTCGGCGCGGTTGGCCAGCAGGCGTACCTGCTCGGCCGGCACATGGCCTTCGACGAACTTGCCGTTGATTACCCCGGTGTGGCACGAGGCCAGGCGTGGCGCCACGCCCAGGCGCTGCTTGACCGCGCTCATGTCCGGCTCGACATGGTCGTTGACGGTGAAGCCATTGTCGCTCAGGTGCTTGATCCATTCCTTGCAGCATCCGCAGTTGGGGTCGCGGTAGACGTCGATGGTCTCGGCGGCCTGGGCCAGGCCGGTGATGGCCAGCAGGCCGAGGGTGAGCAGGTGTTTGCGCAGCATGGTGAAGCTCCTGTGAAACTAGACATATCTGGTTGATCAGCGCCGACTCTGTAGGAGCGGCTCATAAAGGACCGGCGTCAAACCTTAGAAACGCAGGCGGACCCCGGCCACCCACCGGGTCTGGCCGCTGTCCTCGTCATTCGCTCGGGCCTGCTCGGCGCGGTTGCCGTGCAGGCGGTTGAAGCTGACCCCGACATAGGGCGCGAACGCCCGGGTGATCTCGTAGCGCAGGCGCAGGCCCACCTCGCTTTCTGCAAGCCCCGCGCCTTGCTCGCGCCCGGCGTCGTTGCGCCCGAAGAAGTTGGCTTCGACGGTCGGCTCGAGGACCCAGCGATTGCTCAGCAGCATAGCGTAAGCGACCTCCAGGCGCAGCGCGGTCTGCTGCCGCTCGCCGGCGTAGGCGGTGGCTTCCAGCTCCAGGCCGTAGAGCGGCGTGCCCTGGATGCCGAAGGCGGCCCAGGCCTGGCCGCTGGCGGGCTTGAAGTCCTGGCGTACACCGCCGACCAGCTCCCACCAGGGGCTGATGGCATGGCCCCAGAGTGCCTGCAGCTCGGCCTTGTGGGTCTTGCCCTGTTCACGTTCACCCTCGCTGCGCAGCCACAGGCGGTCGATATCGCCGCCGACCCAGGCGGTGGCGTTCCAGTTCAGGGCGCCACTGTTTTCGAAGTTCTGGTACTCCAGCTGGTCGACGATCACTGCCCAGTTGGTTGCCCGGTCGTGCACCTGATGCCCCGGCAGCGGCGGGAAGGCGGCGCGGCGGTCGGCGTCGGTGACTACCGGCAAGGGTGTGCGTGGTTGGTCGGGGGGCGTCGCCGCGTGGTTCATCAGGCTGTGGTCCATGGGCATGCTGCCATGGTTCACCTGGCCGTGATCCATTGGCATGGTGCCATGGTTCATGTGGTCCATACCCGTGGCCAGTGCCCGTTCACTGACCAGCAAGGCCAGCAGCGCGACACCGGTGGCGAAGCTGCGGTTGCGGTTCTCATTCATCGACCCGTACCTCGCGGAACATGCCGGTCTCCATGTGGTAGAGCAGGTGGCAGTGGTAGGCCCAGCGGCCCAGGGCGTCGGCGGTCACACGGTAGCTGCGCCGGCTGCCGGGAGGGATGTCGAGGGTGTGCTTGCGTACCAGGAAGCGCCCTTGTTCATCTTCCAGGTCGCTCCACATGCCATGCAGGTGGATGGGGTGGGTCATCATGGTGTCGTTGACCAGGGTGATGCGCACCCGCTCGCCATACTTCAGACGCAGCGGCTCGGCATCGCTGAACTTGATGCCGTCAAACGACCAGGCGAAGCGTTCCATGTGCCCGGTCAGGTGCAGTTCGATGTCCCGCGATGGCTCGCGTCCGTCCGGATCGGGGTAGGGGCTGCGCAGGTCGGCGTAGGTCAGCACTCGGCGGCCGTTGTCGCGCAGGCCGATGCCTGGGTCGGCCAGGTTGGCGCGGGGCGCCATGGTTTGCATGTCCACCAGCGGGTTGTCGGTTTCGCTGGCTGGATGGCTTTGCATCATGGCCATGGCCGAGTGGTCCATGCCCGCCATGCTGCCGTGGTCCATCCCCGGCATGTTCGCATGGTCCATCTGGCCCATGCCGCCATGCCCCATGTCGTCCATGCTCAGCACCGGGCGTGGATCCGGCTCGGGCACTTGAGCTTGCAATCCGGCGGCGCGGGCCAGGGTGCCACGGGCGAAGCCGGTGCGGTCCATGCTCTGGGCGAACAAGGTATAGGCGGGCAGGTCGCCCACGGTGACCAGCACATCGTAGGTCTCGGCCACGGCGATGCGCAGCTCATCCACGGTCACCGGGGTCACCGGCAGGCCATCGGCGGCGATCACTGTGAGTGTCAGGCCGGGAATGCGGAAGTCGAAATAGGTCATCGCCGAGGCGTTGATCAGGCGCAGGCGCACGGTCTCGCCGGGCTGGAACAGGCAGGTGAAGTTGCCGTCCGGTGGCTGGCCATTGAGCAGGTAGGTGTAGCCGGCGGCGCTGATGTCGGCGAGGTCGGTGGGGCTCATGCGCATCTTCGCCCAGGCCCAGCGGTTGTCGAGGGTGTTGCGCCAGCCGCTTTCGGCGACATCGTTTATGAAGTCACCCACCGTGCGCTTGTGGTAGTTGAAGGCGTCGGACTGTTTCTTCAGCGTGGCCATCAGCGCTTCCGGCGCCTGGTCCGACCAGTCGCTGAACAGCAGCACATGATCGCGCTGGTAGCTGTGCTGCTCAGGTTCGCGGGGATCGATGACGATGGCGCCGTACACGCCGGCCTGCTCCTGCAAGCCGGAGTGGCTGTGGTACCAGTAGGTGCCGCTCTGGCGCAGGGTGAACTGGTAGAGGTAGTCGCCACCAGGTTCGATGCCGGCGAAGCTAAGGCCCGGCACGCCGTCCATGTTGGCTGGCAGGATGATGCCGTGCCAGTGGATCGAGGTGGCCTGGTCCAGGCGGTTGCGCACGCGCAGGGTGACGGTGTCGCCCTCGCGCCAGCGCAGCTGCGGGCCGGGCAGGCTGGCGTTGATGGTCTGCGCGGTGCGCGGGCGGCCGGTGATGTTGACCGGGGTCTGGCCGATGAACAGCTCGAACTGCTGTCCACTCAGGTCGTGCAGCGGCAAGCGCCCCTCTGCTGCCTGGGCCAGCGGGCGCCACAGGCCAAGGCCGGCCAGGGCGGTGGCGGCGCCCAGGCCCTTGACGAAGGTGCGGCGGGTTGGAGTCGGTGGCATGGCGTGCTCTCGCTACGAAATTGCCACCATCCTTGCCGCCAGCGCCTGTCAGCCACCTGAGGCGTGGATTACAGATTTGTCAGGCAGCGGCCTCGGCGCCTTCCAGGTCGCGCATCAGCAAGCCGAATTCCAGGGACACCTGCTCGGGGATCGGCAGGTAGACCACATGGCCATCGCCCGGCGCCACCTCGATGGCCTGCTGCTGACGGTCGCACAGGCGGTGCAGGTCGAAGTGGTAGTTGCCGCGCGGAGTCATCAGTTCCAGATGGTCGCCCACGGCGAAACGGTTCTTCACCTTCACTTCGGCCAGGCCGTCCACGCGCACCCCGGTCAGCTCGCCGACGAACTGCTGGCGCTCGGACAGCGAATTGCCGCGCTGGTAGTTCTGGTACTCGTCGTGCACGTGGCGGCGCAGAAAGCCTTCGGTGTAGCCGCGCTGGGCGAGGGATTCGAGGTTGACCATCAAACCGCGGTCGAATGGCCGCCCGGCCACTGCGTCGTCGATGGCCTGGCGGTAGGACTGCACGGCGCGGGCGCAGTAGAAGTGCGATTTGGTACGACCTTCGATCTTCAGCGAATGCACGCCCATATGTGCCAGGCGCTCGACGTGCTGGATGGCGCGCAGGTCCTTGGCGTTCATGATGTAGGTGCCGTGTTCGTCCTCGAATGCCGGCATCTCTTCGCCCGGACGGTTGGACTCCTGCAACAGGAATACCTGGTCAGTGGGGGCGCCGATGCCCAGCGTGGGTTCGAATTCGCGGACGATGTCGCCGGTGGCGTTCTCGGTGGCCGGGGTCGCCTCATATTTCCAGCGGCAGGCATTGGTGCAGGTGCCCTGGTTGGCATCGCGCTTGTTCAGGTAGCCCGACAGCAGGCAGCGTCCGGAGTAAGCCATGCACAGCGCGCCATGCACGAACACCTCCAGTTCCATTTCTGGTACTTGCTGGCGGATCTCCTCGATCTCTTCCAGCGACAGCTCCCGCGACAGGATCACCCGGGTCAGCCCCATGCCCTGCCAGAACTTCACGCTGGCCCAGTTCACCGTGTTGGCCTGCACCGAGAGGTGGATGGGCATCTGCGGGAAGTGCTGGCGAACCAGCATGATCAGCCCAGGATCGGACATGATCAGCGCGTCCGGACCCATCTCGATCACCGGCGCCAGGTCCTTGAGGAAGGTCTTGAGCTTGGCGTTGTGCGGGGCGATGTTGACCACTACGTAGAAGCGCTTGCCCTGGGCCTGGGCCTCCTGGATGCCGAGGGACAGGTTGGCGTGATCGAACTCGTTGTTGCGTACCCGCAGGCTGTAGCGCGGCTGGCCAGCGTAGACCGCGTCGGCGCCATAGGCGAAAGCATAGCGCATGGTCTTGAGGGTGCCGGCGGGGGCTAGCAGTTCGGGCTTGGCGGAAGAGGTCATGTGCGCACCGGGGGCAAAAGGCGCGGATGCTAAGTCGGCGCCGCCGTGCAGGTATTGATCTGGATCAACGGCACTTTTACCGATGCGCTGTGCACTAAATGGTTGAGCCCACGAGGAACGCCGATGAACGAGACCGTCCTGCAGAACAAAGCCCTGACCGTGTTGTTGGCCTTGGTGACCATCGCCTTCATCTGGATCATGTTGCCGTATTCCGGCGCGATCTTCTGGGCAGTGATCCTCGGCATTCTCTTCGCACCGCTGCAACGCCACTTGTTGCTGCGCTGTGGCGGGCGACGCAACCTGGCCACGGCGGCGGCCCTGGCCACCTGCCTGCTGGTGGCGGTGCTGCCGGTGATCATCATCAGCGCCCTGCTGGTACAGGAGGGGGCAGCGTTGTACCAGCGCATCGAGAGTGGCCAGCTGGATATCGCCGGCTATATCGAACGGGGCAAGGATATGTTGCCGGCCTATGTCCAGCATTTCCTCGACCGCATGGGCATGGGCAACCTCGATGGCCTGCGCGACAAGATCACCAAGTGGGCGACCCAGGGCAGCCAGTTCCTTGCCGGCCAGGCCTTCAGCTTCGGCCAGGGCACCTTCGAGTTCCTGGTGAGCTTCGGCATCATGCTGTACCTGCTGTTCTTCTTCCTGCGCGAGGGGGCGGAGCTGGCGCGCAAGGTGCGCCAGGCGGTGCCACTGCCCGAGCAGCAGAAACGCCGGCTGCAGCTGAAGTTCAAGCGCGTGGTGCGGGCCACGGTCAAGGGCAACCTTCTGGTGGCGATCACCCAGGGTGCGCTGGGTGGCTTGATCTTCTGGATACTGGATATCCCCAGCGCGCTGGTGTGGGCGGTGCTGATGGCGTTCCTGTCGTTGCTGCCGGCGGTGGGCGCGGGGATCGTCTGGGCGCCAGTGGCGGTGTACTTCGTGCTGGTCGGGGCGCTGTGGAAGGGGATCGTGCTGACAGCGTTCGGGGTGCTGGTGATCGGCCTGGTGGACAACCTGTTGCGGCCAATCCTGGTGGGCAAGGACACGCGCATGCCGGATTACCTGGTATTGGTTTCGACCCTGGGCGGGTTGGCGGTGTTCGGGCTCAACGGGTTTGTGATCGGGCCGTTGATCGCGGCGTTGTTCATTTCCAGCTGGGCGATCTTTGCCTCGACCAAGCCGCAGGTGCAGTTGCCATCTTGAATGGGGCGCAAGGCGCCCCCGGGGTCACCGGAAGCTGTAGGAAACCCCGGTATAAACCCCGAACCCTTCCCCCGGCGTCGAGCGGGCGATGTCCTGCCCGGCATCGTTGTACCCCGGCGTCACCGTCGCCGCGTAACGCTTGTTGGTCAGGTTGCGCAGGTCGAGCCAGGTCTGCCAGTCGCGCTTGGGCGAATCCCAGCCCAGGCGTGCGCCGAGCAGTGCGTAGGCGTCGGCGTGGTAGCTGTTGGCGTAGTCCACCTGCACCTTGGACGCCATCTGCGTGTTGATTCCGGCGTAGAAACCACTCGGCCAGTCGTAGCGCAGTTCGGCCTGGTAGTAGTGCATGGGAATGCCGGGAAGGCGGTTGTCGCCGAACTTGTCGTCGTCACGGTAGTGGAAATCGCTGAAGGTGTAGGCCTGGCGCAGGCTGAGCTTGCCGGTGCCGGATTGTTCCCAGAGGAGGCTGTCCAGGCCGGCTTCGATGCCTTGGTGCACGGTGGGGCTGGCGTTGAACTCCTTGAACGGCAAGCCTTGCACGACTTCCACGTTTAGCAGCTCATGACGTACCTGGGCGTAGTACCAGGCCAGGTCCCAGCGCCCCAGCGCGGAATCACCGCGGGCGCCCAGTTCCAGGGTGGTGGCGGTCTGGTTCTGCATCTTCATCGGCTGGTTGTTTACCGGTGCACTCCAGACCAGCGACCACGGGTGCGGCGGCTCCACCGAGCGGCTGAGATTGCCGTAGACCTGCAGGTCCGGGCGGATGTCGTAGCGCAGGCCCAGCCGTGGCGCATAATCCCAGTCATGCTGGCTGACCTTGCCGCCACTGCTTGGATAGGTGACGTCGCTTTCACGGCGGGTGTAGATCATCGCCAGGCCCGTGGTCAGCCACAGGTTCGGAATCAGCTCCAGATCGTTGCCTGCATGCAACACAGTGTCCGAGCCCTGGTAGCTGAAGTCGCGGGTGCGGGCCCCGAAATTGTCGCCGCCAGGGCGGGCGAACTGCGAGGCGCCGCTGTTGGGCAGGTGCTTGGTGGTGCGCCAGCCCAGGGTGGTCTTGCTCTCATGGCCGAACAGGGTGTCACGCCGCAAGTAGTTCAGCGTGCCGCTGACATCGGTGTAGGCGACCTTCAGGCGCATCGGGCCTTCGCGCAGGTCCATGGGATAGTCGTGATAGACCAGCCCCGCCTCCAGGCGCGAGTTGTCATCCAGGAAGAAGGTGGTCTTGTTGCCGACCCAGGTGCTGCCCGGTTGCGGGCGGCGGTCATCGCGGGCCAGGTAGGCCGGGTTTGCCGCGCGCGGATCGTGCTTGATCTGATCCTTGGTCAGGCGCCCGGCCAGGTCGTTCTCGGTCTCGCGGTAGCGCAGGTAGAAGCGCGTCTCAAGATTCGGATTGAAGCGATAGCCGACGTTGGCGGCGATGCCCTTGGCGCTGCCGCTGCTGTGCCGCTGGAAGCCGTCGTATTCGGCGTCGGTAAGCGCTACGTAATAGTCGAGGTTGCCCAGCACCTGCCCGGAGCTGATGTGCCGGCGCTGGTAGCCACGGCTGCCGACTTCGTAGCGCACCTGCAAAGGCGCGGCATCGTAGCCGGTGTGGGTCACGTAGTTGATCGCGCCGCCCAGGGCCAGCGAGCCCTGGTCGAAACCGTTGGCACCGCGCAGCACTTCGGCGCGGCTCAGCCAAAGCGGTTCGAATAGTTCATAGGGCGTGCCGCCGGGGCCTGTCAGCGGCAGGCCGTCGAACATCGTGTAGACGCCCGAGCCGTGGGCACCCGGCGCGCGGTTGATGCCCGAACCACGGATCGACAGCTTGATGCCGTCGTTGCCCGCCGACTGGGCGAACACTCCCGGCTGGTAGGCCAGCACATCCTGATTGGTCGCCACCCGGCCCTGGCCCACCTTGTCCATGTCCACTAGGTTGCTGGCGCCGGGGATATCACGCAGGTGATCGGCGGCGGCTTCCAGCTCGGACTGTTGATGGTCCTGGATCAGCACCTGGTCGAGCTCGACGCGGTTGGCGGCCTGGGCGGTGCCGGCGACGAACAGGGCCAGCAGGGAGTAGGGCAGGGTGGGGCGCATGGGGACGGGGTTCCAGATCGGGTGCGGGAGTCTGACGCTGCAAAGGGCAGCCGAAGCACAGGGGACGATCTATAGGACCTCAAAAAAACACCCCGCCGAGGCGGGGTGTCTTGTATTGCTGTCAGCCGATCAACCGATCAGTTGCAATCCAGCCTGCTGCACCATCTCCAGCAGCGGCTGCGGGTACACGCCCAGCACGAAGGCAAGGATCGCGATGGCCAGCAGCATCACGCCGCCGGTGCGCTGTTCCCACTTCAGCGGGGCGTCGTGGCGACGCAGGTTCGGCTCGACCAGGTACAGGGTGACCATGACACGCAGGTAGTAGTACACGCCGATGGCGCTACCGATCACCAGGGCGCCGACCAGCCACCACAGGTGCGACTCGACGCCGGTGGCGATGATGTAGAACTTGCCGATGAAGCCTGCGGTCAGCGGGATACCGGCCAGCGACAGCATCATCACGGTCAGTACCGCGGTCAGGTACGGACGGCGCCAGAACAGGCCGCGGTACTCGTACAGGGCGTCGGCGTCACGGCCGGCGTATGGCGAGGACATCAGGGTGATCACGCCGAAGGCGCCGAGGCTGGTGATCACGTAGGTGACCAGGTACACGCCCATGGCTTCCAGGGCCAGGCCCTTGCTGGCGACCAGGGCGATGACCAGGTAGCCGAAGTGGGCGATGGACGAGTAACCGAGCAGACGCTTGAGGTTGCTCTGGGTCAGCGCCAGCAGGTTGCCGATGATGATCGACGCCACGGCGATGACTGCCAGTACGGTGCTCAGCACGCCGCTGCTGGCGGCGGGGGAGAGCATGAACAGGCGCACGACCACGGCGAATACCGCGACCTTGCTGGCGGTGGCCAGGAATGCGGCCACTGGCGCCGGGGCGCCTTCGTACACGTCCGGGGTCCACAGGTGGAACGGTACCAGCGACAGCTTGAAGGCCAGGCCCACCAGCATCATGCCCAGGCCCAACTGCGCCAGCAGGCTCGGCATGCTGGTGGCGGCCAGGGCCTTGCCCAGCTGATCGAAGGTCAGGCTGCCGGCGTCGGCGTAAAGCAGGGCCATGCCGAACAGCAGGAAGGCGGAGCCGGCGGCCGACAGCACCATGTACTTGATGCCGGCTTCAAGCGAGCGCTTGTTGAAGAACGCATACGCCACCAGGCCGTAGACCGGCACCGACAGCAGCTCCAGGCCGATGAACAGGCCGGCCAGGTGGTTGGCGCTGACCAGCACCAGGCCGCCCAGTGCCGACATCAGCAGCAGCAGGTACAGCTCTTCCCGGTTGCCCGGGAAACCTTTGGAGCCTTCGCCGAGGTAGGCGTGGGCGAGGGTGACGCAGGCCAGGGTGGCCACCAGGATGATCGCCATGTACAGGCAGGCGAACTTGTCGATGGTCACAAGCGAAGTGACCGCCAGCGGTGCAACCTTGAGTGCCGGCAGGATCGACAGCAGGGCCAGGTTCAGGCCCACGGTGGACAGCAGGAAGGTCTGCGAGTGGTTGCGCTTCCAGGCGATCGCCAGCATCACCACCACCGTGGTGATGGTGGTGATCAGCATCGGCGCCAATGCGATGAAGTGTTGAGTGGTGAATTCCATAGCGCTCTTACCGGGCCGAAGCGAGTTGAGTGAAAGCGGAACCGAGCCACTGCTGCACACCGCTCATGGTGGCGGCAGAGGTGTCGAGGAACGGCTGCGGATACACGCCCAGCAGGATCAAGAGGCCAGCCAGGCCCAGCACCATGATCAGCTCGCGACTGTCCATGCCGGCCAGCACGGTGTCGGCCTTGGCCGGGCCGAAGTAGGCGCGGTGGATCATGATCAGCGAGTACACCGAGCCGAACACCAGGCCGGTGGTGGCGATCACGGTGATCCATGGCACGTGGGCGAAGCTGCCGATCAGGATCAGGAACTCGCCGACGAAGTTGCCGGTACCCGGCAGGCCCAGCGAGGCGGCGGCGAAGAACAGGCTGATGGCTGGCAGATACGCGATGCGGTGCCACAGGCCACCCATCTGGCGCATGTCACGGGTGTGCAGGCGCTCGTACAGCTGGCCGGACAGAATGAACAGCGCAGCGGCCGACAGGCCGTGGGCCAGCATCTGGATCACCGCGCCTTGCAGGGCCTGCTGGCTGCCGGAGTAGATGCCGATCAGCACGAAGCCCATGTGCGAGACGCTGGAGAAGGCGATCAGGCGCTTGATGTCGGTCTGCGCGAAGGCCAGGAAGGCACCGTAGAAGATACCGATCAGGCCCAGGGTCATGGCGATCGGCGCGAACTCGGCCGAGGCGTTCGGGAACAGCGGCAGGGCGAAGCGCAGCAGGCCGTAGGCCGCGGTCTTCAGCAGGATACCGGCCAGGTCCACGGAACCGGCGGTCGGCGCCTGGGCGTGGGCGTCAGGCAGCCAGGAGTGGAACGGCACAACCGGCAGCTTCACCGCGAAGGCGATGAAGAAGCCCAGCATCAGGATGTACTCGATGCCAGCCGGCAGCTCGGCCTTGAGCAGGTCGCTGTAGTTGAAGGTGATCACGCCGGTGCTGTTGTAGTTGACCAGCACCAGGCCGAGGATCGCCACCAGCATGATCAGGCCGCTGGCCTGGGTGAAGATGAAGAACTTGGTCGCCGCGTAGATTCGCGTCTTCTTGCCATCGGCCGAGCTGTGACCCCAGAGCGCGATGAGGAAGTACATCGGCACCAGCATCATTTCCCAGAAGAAGAAGAACAGGAACAGGTCGAGCGCCAGGAACACACCGACCACGCCGCCGAGGATCCACATCAGGTTGAGGTGGAAGAAGCCGACGTGGCGCTGGATCTCTTTCCACGAGCACAGCACCGACAGCACGCCGAGCAGGCCGGTAAGCAGGATCATCAGCAGCGACAGGCCGTCGAGGGCCAGGTGGATGCTGATGCCGAAGCGCTTGATCCACTCGACCTTGTATTCGAGGGCCCAGGCCGGTTCGGCGCCCGGCGCCGGGGCCAGGGTGTAGTTGCCGTTCGCCCACAGCCACAGGCCGATGCCGAGCAGCAGGGACATGGTCAGCAGCGCGATCCAGCGCGGCAGGGTGGAGCCGAAGCGCTCACCCAGCCAGCACAGGAAGCCGCCGATGAAGGGGATCAGGATCAGCCAAGGCAAAATCATGACGGGTTGGTTTCCTTTGGCAAAGTCGCAAGATTCATGGTCATACCGCGGCCACTACCACGGCACCGAGTACCAGTACGGCACCGACGGCGATCGAAGCGGTGTACCAGCGCAACTGGCCGGTCTCGGTCTTGCTCATGGCAACGTGACCGCCGCGAGCCAGGCGAGGAATAAGGCCGATGCTGCGGTCAACCGGATCCTTGCGCAGGATGTGGCTGATCAGCAGGTAAGGTTTGACGAAGAGCTTGTCGTAGATCCAGTCGAAGCCCCAGGCGGCGAACCACCAGGCCGACAGGACGCGACCGATACCACTGTTGGCGATCGCGGTGACCAGGCGACGCTTGCCCAGGAACAGCAGGGCCGACAGCAGGATACCGGCGATGGCGATGGCGCCCGAGGCGATTTCCAGCGAGTGCTTGGCTTCGCCACCGGCGTGACCGGCGCTTTCAGGCAGCACGCCTGCCAGTGGCGGGTGGATCCAGGCGCCGACGAAGGTCGACAGCACGATCAGCACGCCCAGCGGCAGCCAGTGGCTGATGCCGTGGCCGGCGTGGGCTTCGGTCTTGGCTTCGCCGTGGAAGGCGATGAAGATCAGGCGGAAGGTGTACAGCGAGGTCATGAACGCGCCGACCAGGCCGGCGTACAGCAGGCCGCTGTTGCCGCTGGCGAAGGCTTCCCAGAGGATCTCGTCCTTGGAGTAGAAACCCACGGTCAGGATCGGCAGGGCGGCCAGGGCGGCGCCACCGACCACGAAGCTGGCATAGGCCAGCGGTAGCTTCTTCCACAGGCCGCCCATCTTGAAGATGTTCTGCTCATGGTGGCAGGCAACGATCACCGCACCCGAGGCAAGGAACAGCAGGGCCTTGAAGAAGGCGTGGGTCATCAGGTGGAAGATCGCCGCGTCCCAGGCGCCGACGCCCAGGGCCAGGAACATGTAGCCGATCTGGCTCATGGTCGAGTAGGCGAGGATACGCTTGATGTCGGTCTGTACCAGCGCAGCGAAGCCGGCCAGCACCAGGGTCACGCCACCGACAACACCTACCAGGTGCAGGACATCCGGCGCCAGCAGGAACAGGCCGTTGGTACGGGCGATCAGGTACACGCCCGCGGTCACCATGGTGGCGGCGTGGATCAGTGCCGAAACCGGGGTCGGGCCGGCCATCGCGTCGGCCAGCCAGGTCTGCAGCGGCAGCTGGGCCGATTTACCGACCGCGCCACCCAGCAGCATCAGGGTGGCCAGGACCATCCAGGTGTCACCGGCCTGGAACTTCTGCGGTGCCAGTACCAGCAGTTCCTGCACGTTCAGCGTGCCCAGCTGGACGAACAGGATGAACAGGCCGATGGCCATGAACACGTCGCCGATACGGGTGACGATGAACGCCTTGAGCGCCGCGTTACCGTTGTTGCGGTTGCTGTAGTAGAAACCGATCAACAGGTACGAGCACAGGCCCACGCCTTCCCAGCCGAAGTAGATGAACAGCAGGTTGTCGCCCAGCACCAGGAACAGCATGCTGGCGATGAACAGGTTGGTGTACGAGAAGAAGCGCGAATAGCCGGCTTCGCCACGCATGTACCAGGAAGCGAACAGGTGGATCAGGAAGCCGACGCCGGTGACCACGCCCAGCATGGTGACCGACAGGCCATCCACGTACAGGGTGAAGTTCGGCGCGAAGCCGTCCACCGACATCCACTGCCACAGCAGCTGGCTGTACGCACCGCCCTCAGGCGGGGCGACGTTGAACTGCCAGATCACGTAGGCAGCGGTGGCCGCCGACAGACCGACCGAGCCGACGCCGATCAGCGCCGACAGGTTCTCCGAGAACCGCCCGCGCGAGAACGACAGCAGCAGGAAGCCGATCAGGGGGAATACGAACGTCAGGAAGATAAGGTTCATCCGCGCATCTCACTGGCAGCATCGATGTCGAGAGTGTGGAAGCGGCGATACAGCTGCAGCAGGATCGCCAGGCCAATGCTGGCCTCGGCGGCTGCCAGGCTGATCACCAGAATGAACATCACCTGGCCGTCGGGCTGGACCCAACGGGCACCGGCGACGATGAACGCCAGGGCAGCGGCGTTCATCATGACTTCCAGGCTCATGAGCACGAAGAGAATGTTGCGGCGGACCATCAGGCCAAGCAGACCTAAGCAGAACAGGATGCCGGCGACCGCCAGACCATGCTCGAGAGGGATAGCACCCATGATTTACTCCTTCGCCTCGTTGCGGCCCAGGTGGAAGGCGGTGACGGCTGCCGCGAGCAGCAGCATCGAGGCCAGTTCGACCACCAGCAGGTAAGGGCCGAACAGGCTGATGCCGACCTCTTTGGCGCTCACGGTGGTACCGCTGATGGCAGCGCCCGACGGGGTGACGAACAGCACGTAGAGCAGCTCCAGCAGCAGCAGGGCGGCGAGGATCACCGGCCCCGCCCAGATGCCCGGCTTGAGCCAGCCACGCTCCTGGGCGACCGAGGCCGGCCCGAGGTTGAGCATCATCACCACGAAGACGAACAGCACCATGATGGCGCCGGCGTAGGCGATCACTTCCAGGGCACCGGCGAAGGGCGCACCGAGGGAGAAGAAGATCATCGCCACGGAGATCAGCGAAATGATCAGGTAGAGCAGGGCGTGCACCGGGTTGGTGCCGGTCACCACGCGCAGCGTGGAGACAACGGCGACACCGGATGCGAAGTAGAAAGCGAATTCCATCTTTCTGTCCTTATGGGAGCAAGCTCTTCACGTTGATCGGCTCGGCTTCGTTCTGTGCAGCGCCTTTCGGCTTGCCAGCGATTGCCATGCCCGCAACACGGTAGAAGTTGTAGTCAGGGTTCTTGCCGGGGCCGGAGATCAGCAGATCTTCTTTCTCGTACACCAGGTCCTGACGCTTGAACTCGGCCATTTCGAAATCCGGAGTCAGCTGGATCGCGGTGGTCGGGCACGCCTCTTCACACAGCCCGCAGAAGATGCAGCGCGAGAAGTTGATGCGGAAGAACTCGGGGTACCAACGGCCGTCCTCTGTCTCGGCCTTCTGCAGCGAGATGCAGCCGACCGGGCAGGCCACCGCGCAGAGGTTGCACGCCACGCAGCGCTCCTCGCCATCGGGGTCGCGGGTGAGGACGATGCGGCCACGGTAGCGCGGCGGCAGGTACACGGGTTCTTCGGGGTATTGCAGGGTGTCGCGCTTGCGGAACCCGTGGGAGAACACCATTGCCAGGCTGCGCAGCTGGGTGCCGGTGCCCTTAACGATGTCGCCGATATACTTGAACATGGGTCAAATCCTCACTGGGCCGCGACGGCTGGCGTGTTGTAGAGCACGATCGCAGCGGTCACCAGCAAATTGATCAGGGTCAGCGGCAGGCAGAACTTCCAGCTGAAGTCCATCACCTGGTCATAGCGTGGGCGCGGGATCGAGGCGCGCAGCAGGATGAACAGCATGATGAAGAACGCGGTCTTCAGGGCGAACCACAGGAACGGTACCTGCGGCAGCAGGCCGAACGGGCCGTGCCAGCCACCGAAGAACAGGGTCACCAGCAGCGCCGAGATGAGGATGATGCCGATGTACTCACCGACGAAGAACATGCCCCATTTCATGCCGGCGTATTCGATGTGGTAGCCGTCGGCCAGTTCCTGTTCCGCTTCCGGCTGGTCGAACGGGTGACGGTGGGTCACGGCGACGCCAGCGATGAAGAAGGTGCAGAAGCCGAAGAACTGCGGAATGATGAACCACAGGTTCTGGGCCTGGTAGTCAACGATGTCGCGCATGTTGAACGAACCCACCTGCACCACCACGCCCATCAGCGCCAAGCCCAGGAACACTTCGTAGGACACGGTCTGCGCCGAAGCGCGCAGGCTGCCGAGCAGGGCGTACTTGTTGTTCGACGACCAGCCGGCGAACAGCACGGCGTAGACCGACAGGCCGGCCATGGCGAAGAAGAACAGCAGGCCGATGTTCAGGTCGGCCACGCCCCAGCCCGGGGTGATCGGGATGATCGAGAAGGCGATCAGCAGCGCGCTCATGGCGACTACGGGGGCCAGGGTGAAGATCACCTTGTCGACAAAGGGCGGGTTCCAGTCTTCCTTGAAGAACATCTTCAGCATGTCGGCGGCGATCTGGAACATGCCGAACGGGCCGACCCGGTTCGGGCCGTAGCGGTCCTGCCACCAGCCCAGCAGGCGACGCTCGACGAAGCTGAGCAGCGCGCCGCAGACCACCACGGCCAGCAGCACCACGATTGCCTTGACGACCTGAATGATCACGTCAATCACTTCGGGGGTGAACCAGCTCATTGTGCTGCCTCCTGCAGGCCTTCGACGGCTGCACCGAAGATGGCGGGCGGAATGCCGGCCAGGCCTTTGGGCAACGCAACCAGGCCAGCGCCCAGTTCTTCATTGATACGCAGCGGCAGGCGCAGCGACACACCGGCCACGTTCAGGCTCAGCATCGCGCCGTCGTTGACGCCCAGGCGGTCGGCTTCGGACTTGGCCAAGGCGACGTAGGCGGCCGGGATGCGCTCCTGCACCGGAGCGGCGCGCGAGGAGGACTCTTCGCTGCCGAACAGGTGGAAGAACGGAACCGCGGTCCAGGTGCCGCGAGCCGGGTTGAACGCGCCAGGGATGGCGGTGAACCAGCCCAGGCGGTCGCCTTGGGTCTCGATCAGGCGTACGCCTGGGTCACCGGCACGCAGATGGCCACCCACCTCGTCCTGGAACTTGTTCCAGGCTTGCGGCGAGTTCCAGCCCGGCGACCAGGCGAACGGAACCTGCTGACGCGGTTCGGCCGAACCCGAGTAGCCTTCCATGGAGAAGGCGAACGCGGTGTCCTTGTCCTGCGGGGTACGCGGCTCGTGCACGCTGATGTTGGCGCGCATGGCGGTACGACCCGAGTAGCGCAGCGGCTCGCGGGCCAGCTTCATGCCCTTGATGCGGAACGCGGCGGAAGGTGCTGCGTTGACGATGCCGGCCAGTTGCGGTGCGGCTTCGGCGCAGGCGCTGGTGACGTGGTCCAGCTGGGTCCAGTCCACCGGCTTGTTCAGCAGGGTCGCGCGCAGGGCGTGCATCCAGCGCCAGCCTTCGTGGATCTGGATGCTGCTGTCCAGGTATTGCGGGTCGAACACCTGGAAGAAGCGCTGGGCACGGCCTTCCTGGCTGACCAGGGTGCCATCGCCTTCGGCGAACGAAGCCGCCGGCAGCACCAGGTGGGCACGGTCAACGGTCGGGGTTTTCGAGTGATCGGCGACGATCACCACCTTGGCCGCAGCCAGCGCGGCGTCGACCTTGGCGGCCGGTACGCGGGCGTACAGGTCGTTTTCCAGCACGACGATGGCGTCGGCCTTGCCGCTGATCACGGCGTCCAGCGCCGCGTCGACGGACTCACCGCCCATCATCGCCAGACCGAGGCTGTTGGCCTCAGGCACGACCAGGCTCAGCGAACCGTTCTTCTCGCGCAGCTTGAGGGCCTTGGCGATGTTGGCGGCGGCTTCGATCAGCGCAGGGTCGGCCAGCGAAGTACCGGCGACGACCAGTGGGCGCTGGGCAGCGACCAGGGCGTCGGCGATGCGCTGGGCCAGGGCCTTGGCTTCGTCGTCCAGGCCGGCAACGGCAGGCGCGCTCGGGTCGATGGCATGGGCCACGGCGAAACCGATACGGGCGAGGTCGGCGGGAGCGGCGTGTACACACTCTTCGGCAACGTCATCCAGCTTGGTTTCAGCCAAGGATGCGATGAACAGCGGGTACAGCGCGTGCTGGCCGATGTTCTTCACCGCGGCGTCCAGCCAAGGCTGCACGCGCATGGCGTCGGCCATGGCCTCGGCCTTGCCCTTGGTGGCCTGGCGCACGGCCAGGGCGACACGGGCGGCGGTCTGGGTCAGGTCTTCGCCGAGCACGAACACGGCGTCGTGGTCTTCGATGTCGCGCAGGGTCGGCACCGGCAGCGGGCTGTTGTTCAGCACGTCCAGCGCCAGGCGTACGCGGGCCAGCTCACCAGCCTCCATGCCCGAGTAGAAGTACTCGGCACCGACCAGCTCGCGCAGGCCGTAGTTGCTCTCGAGGCTGGCGCGTGGCGAGCCGATGCCGACGATGGTGCGACCGCGCAGCAGGTCGGCGGCCTTGTCCAGGGCGGCGTCGAGGGACAGCTTGCTGCCATCGGCCAGGTGTGGCTGGCGCGGACGGTCCTTGCGGTTGACGTAGCCATAGCCGAAGCGGCCACGGTCGCACAGGAAGTACTGGTTCACCGAGCCGTTGAAGCGGTTCTCGATGCGGCGCAGTTCGCCGTAGCGTTCGCCGGGGCTGATGTTGCAACCGCTGGAGCAGCCATGGCAGATGCTCGGGGCAAACTGCATGTCCCACTTGCGGTTGTAGCGCTCGGAGTGGGTCTTGTCGGTGAACACACCGGTCGGGCAGACCTCGGTGAGGTTGCCGGAGAACTCGCTTTCCAGCACGCCGTCTTCGACGCGACCGAAGTACACGTTGTCGTGGGCGCCGTATACGCCCAGGTCGGTGCCGCCGGCGTAGTCCTTGTAGTAGCGCACGCAGCGGTAGCAGGCGATGCAGCGGTTCATCTCGTGGGCGATGAACGGGCCGAGGTCCTGGTTCTGGTGGGTACGCTTGGTGAAACGGTAGCGGCGCTCGTTGTGGCCGGTCATTACCGTCATGTCCTGCAGGTGGCAGTGACCGCCTTCCTCGCACACCGGGCAGTCGTGCGGGTGGTTGGTCATCAGCCATTCGACGACGCTGGCGCGGAACGCCTTGGACTCCTCATCGTCGATGGAGATCCAGGTGCCGTCGGAGGCAGGGGTCATGCAGGACATGACGATACGACCACGGGTGTCGTTCTCGTCGGTGTACTGCTTGACCGCGCACTGCCGGCAGGCGCCGACGCTACCGAGCGCCGGGTGCCAGCAGAAATAGGGGATGTCGAGGCCGAGTGACAGACATGCCTGTAACAGGTTGTCCGCACCGTTGACTTCGAGCGCTTTGCCGTCTACGTGGATAGTGGCCATTGTTCAAAGTTCTTCGTTGGCCCGCGTGAGCGGGCGTGGCTAATGGAAATCGGTGAGCTTGCGGCCGGCCTCGAGTCGTTCGGGCCGGCCAGCAGGCTGGCGGATGGCACGGACCATCCGCTGTTTCATCTTGTTATGCGCCGACCACGATCGGCTTCGCCAGGTTCGGGCGCAGGGTGCCAGCGCTTTCTGGCGCCACACCGGCCTCGAACTCCGAGCGGAAGTATTTGATGGCACTGCCCAATGGCTCGACGGCACCTGGTGCGTGAGCACAGAAGGTACGGCCTGGGCCGAGGAAGTTGACCAGCCCCAGTAGCGTCTCGATGTCTTCGGCGCGGCCTTGGCCGTTCTCCAGTGCGCGCAGCATCTTCACGCTCCACGGCAGGCCGTCACGGCAAGGGGTGCACCAGCCGCACGACTCGCGGGCGAAGAACTCTTCCATGTTGCGCAGCAGCGACACCATGTTGACGCTGTCGTCGACCGCCATGGCCAGGCCGGTACCCATACGGGTGCCGACCTTGGCGATGCCACCGGCATACATCTGCGCATCGAGGTGCTCGGGCAGCAGGAAGCCGGTACCGGCGCCGCCAGGCTGCCAGCACTTGAGCTTGAAGCCGTCGCGCATGCCGCCAGCGTAGTCTTCGAACAGCTCGCGGGCGGTGACGCCGAATGGCAGCTCCCACAGGCCCGGGTTCTTCACCTTGCCGGAGAAGCCCATCAGCTTGGTGCCGTGGTCTTCACTGCCTTCGCGGGCCAGCGACTTGTACCAGTCGTTGCCGTTGGCGACGATGGCCGGCACGTTGCACAGGGTCTCGACATTGTTAACGCAGGTCGGCTTGCCCCACACGCCGACGGCGGCAGGGAAGGGCGGCTTGGAGCGAGGGTTGGCGCGACGGCCTTCGAGGGAGTTGATCAACGCGGTCTCTTCACCGCAGATGTAACGCCCGGCACCGGTGTGCACGAATAGCTCGAAGTCGAAACCGGAACCCAGGATGTTCTTGCCCAGCAGGCCGGCGGCCTTGGCTTCATCGATGGCGCGGTTGAGGTTCTTCGCCGCGGTGGTGTATTCGCCACGCAGGAAGATGTAACCACGGTAGGCCTTAAGGGCGCGGGCGCTGATCAGCATGCCCTCGACCAGCAGATGGGGCTGTTGCTCCATCAGCATGCGGTCCTTCCAGGTGTTGGGCTCCATTTCATCCGCGTTGCACAGCAGGTAGCGGATGTTCATGGATTCGTCTTTGGGCATCAGGCCCCACTTCACGCCAGTGGGGAAGCCCGCGCCGCCCCGGCCCTTGAGGCCGGAGTCCTTGACGCTCTGCACGATGTCGTCGGCGGACATGTCGGCCAGCGCCTTGCGCGCGGCGGCATAGCCGTTCTTGGACTCGTACTCGGTCAGCCAGACCGGCTCGCCGTCGTCGCGCAGGCGCCAGGTCAGCGGGTGGGTTTCGGCGCTGCGCGCAATGCGGTTGGCCGGGCCGAAGGAAGTGATGGTCATACGTAACCCTCCAGCAGCTTGGAGACGCCGGCAGGTTGCACGTCGCCAAAGGTGTCGTCGTCGATCATCAGCGCCGGGGCCTTGTCGCAGTTGCCCAGGCAGCACACCGGCAGCAGGGTGAAGCGCCCGTCCGCGGTGGTCTGGCCGAGGCCGATGCCCAGCTCGCTCTGGATCTGGCTGACCACCGATTCATGGCCGCCGATGTAGCAGACCATGCTGTCGCATACGCGGATGATGTGGCGGCCGACCGGCTGGCGGAAGATCTGGCTGTAGAAGGTGGCCACACCCTCGACGTCGCTGGCGGGGATGCCCAGCACTTCGCCGATGGCGTAGATGGCGCCGTCCGGCACCCAGCCGCGCTCTTTCTGCACGATTTTCAGGGCTTCGATGGACGCCGCGCGCGGGTCCTCGTAGTGATGCATCTCGTGCTCGATGGCCGAGCGCTCGGTTTCGCTCAGGGCGAAACGGTCGGTTTGGATAAGCGTGCTGTTCATGCTTAGCGGTCCACGTCAGCCATAACGAAGTCGATACTGCCCAGGTACGCGATCAGGTCCGCAACCATGCTGCCTTTGATCACCGAAGGGATCTGCTGCAGGTGCGGATAGCTCGGGGTACGGATCCGGGTGCGGTAGCTCATGGTGCCGCCATCGCTCGTCAGGTAGTAACTGTTGATGCCCTTGGTCGCCTCGATCATCTGGAACGACTCGTTGGCCGGCATGACCGGGCCCCACGAGACTTGCAGGAAGTGGGTGATCAAGGTCTCGATGTGCTGCAGGGTGCGCTCTTTCGGCGGCGGCGTGGTCAGCGGGTGGTCCGCCTTGTACGGGCCTTCCGGCATGTTGCGCAGGCACTGGTCGATGATGCGGATACTCTGGCGCATCTCCTCGACACGGACCATGCAGCGGTCATAGGCATCGCCGTTGTGGGCCAGCGGTACTTCGAATTCGAAGTTCTCGTAGCCGGAGTAGGGGCGGGCTTTACGCAGGTCGAAGTCGCAACCGGTGGAGCGCAGGCCGGCACCGGTGGTGCCCCAGGCCAGGGCTTCCTTGGTGTTGTACGCGGCAACGCCGATGGTACGGCCCTTGAGGATGCTGTTCTGCAGGGCGGCCTTGGTGTATTCGTCGAGGCGCTTGGGCAGCCATTCGACGAAGTCCTTGACCAGCTTGTCCCAGCCGCGCGGCAGGTCGTGGGCGACGCCACCGATGCGGTACCAGGCCGGGTGCAGGCGGAAACCGGTGATCGCCTCGATCACGGTGTAGGCGCGTTGGCGGTCGGTGAAGGTGAAGAACACCGGGGTCATGGCGCCGACGTCCTGGATATAGGTGCCCAGGAACAGCAGGTGGCTGGTGATGCGGAAGAATTCGGCGAGCATGATGCGGATCACGTCGACCTTCTGCGGCACCTGGATGCCGGCCAGCTTCTCTACCGCCAGTACGTACGGCAGGTTGTTCATCACCCCGCCGAGGTAGTCGATACGGTCGGTGTAGGGGATGAAGCTGTGCCACGACTGACGTTCGGCCATCTTCTCGGCACCACGGTGGTGGTAGCCGATGTCCGGCACGCAGTCGACGATCTCTTCGCCGTCCAGCTGCAGGACGATACGGAAGGCACCGTGGGCCGAAGGGTGGTTGGGGCCGAGGTTGAGGAACATGTAGTCCTCGTTGGCGCCCGAACGCTTCATGCCCCAGGCTTCCGGATTGAAACGTGCCGATTCCTCTTCAAGCTGCTGCTTGGCCAGGGTCAGGCTGTAGGGGTCGAATTCGGTGGCGCGGGCCGGGTAGTCCTTGCGCAGCGGGTGACCTTCCCAGGTCGGCGGCATCATGATGCGGCTCAGGTGCGGGTGGCCGGCGAAGTCGATGCCGAACATGTCCCAGACTTCACGCTCGTACCAGTTGGCGTTGGGCCAGATACCGGTGACGGTCGGCAGGTTGAGGTCGCCTTCGCTCAGCGACACCTTGATCATCACGTCGCTGTTACGCTCGACCGACAGCAGGTGGTAGAACACGCTGAAGTCGGCGGCCGGCAGGCCGCGGCGCTGGGTGCGCAGGCGCTCGTCGACGCCGTGCAGGTCGTACAGCATGCTGTACGGCTTGGCGACGTTGCGCAGGAAGGAAAGTACTTCTTTGAGCTGGGCACGCTTTACCCACAGTACCGGCATGCCGGTGCGGGTTTCCTGGGCGACGAAAGCGTCGGCGCCGAATCGGTTGTGCAGTTCGACGACCACATCCTGGTCGTCAGCCTTGTAAGGCGGAATATAAATAGCGTTGTCCGCTGTCATGGTCTCGGTCGCTTTGGGTCAACGTTAAGAATGAAGCCAGGCCGCCGGCTCCTGGGGGAGCGGGCGGCAGGTCGCTGGATCAGACTTCGTCGGGGCTGCGCAGGTTGGTTACCGCGATACGCTGTTCGCGACGCAGGTCTTTCTGGGCGGGCATCTCGGCACGGTAGATGCCTTGATCGCCAACAACCCAGGAAAGCGGGCGTCGCTCCTGGCCGATCGATTCCTGCAGCAGCATCAAGCCTTGCAGGAACGCCTCGGGGCGCGGCGGGCAGCCAGGCACGTACACGTCCACGGGGAGGAACTTGTCGACCCCCTGAACGACCGAGTAGATGTCGTACATGCCGCCGGAGTTGGCGCACGAACCCATGGAGATGACCCACTTGGGCTCGAGCATCTGCTCGTACAGGCGCTGGATGATCGGCGCCATCTTCACGAAGCAGGTACCGGCGATGACCATGAAGTCGGCCTGACGCGGCGAGGCCCGGATGACTTCGGCGCCGAAGCGGGCGATGTCGTGGGGTGCCGTGAAGGCCGTGGTCATTTCCACGTAGCAGCAGGAAAGGCCGAAGTTGTACGGCCAGAGGGAGTTCTTGCGACCCCAGTTGACCGCGCCACGCAGCACATCCTCGAGTTTCCCCATGTAGATGTTCTTGTGGACCTGGTCTTCCAGCAGTTGATCGGTGACGGTTTCCCGCTCACCGACCGGATACTGCTCGTTAGGTGCGTCCGGATCGATTCTGGTGAGATTGTATTGCATGCCAAAGCCTCATTGTTTCAGCTTCGCTTGCCGCTTGCGGCGACCTTCGGGAGCCCAATCGAGCGCCCCGACGCGCCATAGGTAGACAAGACCTGCCAACAGAATTGCTATGAAAACGAGTGCTTCGACGAATCCGGTCCAGCCGCTTTCGCGGACGGACACAGACCATGCATACAGGAAGAGGGCTTCGATATCGAAGATCACGAACAGCATCGCGACCAGATAGAATTTGGCGGACAGGCGCAGGCGGGCACTGCCAACGGGCAGCATGCCGGATTCGAAGGGTTCGTTCTTGGCGCGACCCCAGGCCTTGCTACCGAGCAGGCTGGACAGGCCGAGCATGAAGGCACACAGGCCGACGACACCCAGGAGGAAGATGGCAAAGCCCCAGTTGTGGGCGATGAGTCCTGCCGAATCGGACATGCTAGAAATCCTTATACAGAGACCCAGCTCTGCAGTCTGAAATAAGTAGAGCGGCGACGTGGTGTCGCAGACGCAGTGACCAAATGTCGCAGTTGAATCAATCGCGCTGATTTTATGGGTAAACCCAGTGCAAGTAAAATTTCCGTTGCAAATTTATTCGTAGGTTTAAGAACAAAAATCTTTCGTAACTGGCTGAAAGCCTTGAGTTTCGGGCATTGCACGCGGATTTGTTAATTATGTTTCTTACCCCGCGTAATGACTGACTAGCTGCGTAATGATAATTAATATCATTTGATATGGGCTGTATTGTTTTAGCTGTTCTGGGCCTTGCAAAGTTCATCAGCCGATCTGCCCACTTGCAAATGCGAAAAACTCTCGTTCTAGCAGCTTCCGATGCTGCGGGTACCGCTCTGGATCAATACTTTGTCGTTTGCGCCGCGGCTGACCGACGCGGCAATGAGCCACTGGCCGAGCCAGTAGGACAGGATGATCAGGTACTCGGCAGCGGCGAACGGGCTGACGAAGCGGTCGATGCCGATCAGGCTGTCGGAGAACACGAAGGCGCAGGCACCCATTGCGGCGACACCGCCACACGCCAGGGCGCGCCAGAGCATGCAGCAGATCGCAAGGGCGTACAGCGCCACCGGGATCAGCAGTGGGCCCAGGCCGTGGCTGGCGAGCAGGCCGAACAGCGAGGCGCCCACCAGCAGTGCGAAGGCCAGTGAGGGGTAGGCCGGGCGTTGGGTCAGGCTGCAGTAACCGCGAAGGTATGCCAGGTGGGCGCAAAGGAACGCGGCCAGGCCGAACACGAACAGGTCGCGGGGGATGGCCAGGAGGATGTCGCCGAGTACCGAGAAGGCCAGGCCGATCATGATCCAGCGACGGTAGGGCGTGGTGGGCGTACTGCCCAGCCAGGCGATCAGGCTCAGGACCGGGATGGGTTTGCTCAGGAGGCCGAGCAGGGCGTTGTCGCTGGCCAGTGCGTATATATAGAGGGCAGCGGCTGCGACGGCGATCAGGATCAGGTGGCTTGGACGAGGCATGGGCGGTCCTTGCGGCTGGGTAGCCACAAGCATAGACCTGATCTGCGGTATTGCCTGTGCCCCGCGAAAGGGTCGGTACAGGCAATAAGAAAGGCCCAGGACTTTCACAAGCCCCGGGCCTTCCTGTTCAGCAGTTCACCAGACTCAGTGGAACTGCTCTTCCTCTGTCGAACCAGTCAGTGCGGTAACCGACGAAGCGCCACCCTGGATCACGGTGGTCATGTCATCGAAGTAGCCGGTGCCGACTTCCTGCTGGTGCGCCACGAAGGTGTAGCCTTTGCTGGCGTCAGCGAATTCCTGCTCCTGCAGCTTCACGTAGGCGGTCATGTCGTTGCGGGCGTA